>OJGZ01000244.1_pt1 | contig 23631 bp, 18 predicted proteins | sample 1595051 | NCBI WGS metagenome assembly OJGZ01 (sample SAMN05416800, study PRJEB24817) | seawater metagenome | isolation source: Sea water | place: Canada:Atlantic | collected 2013-07 | reverse complement strand
TCTACACTAGATCGCTCGTCGGCAGCGTCAGATGTGTATAAGAGACAGAGATAAGATCATCCCAGCCGTGCAGGGCGATGAGCCGGTAGGCGGCGGCGAGATCCACGCGCAGCTGCCATTCTTCGGCGCTGACGCTGCCTTTCTTGGAGGGGACGGTGGCTGGGTTAATGGTGACCTGGCTGTTCATGTAGCGCTCTCCCGTTATGTGGGTCTTATTTGGGTCAGGGACCCTTATTTAAGGTAATCGATTTTCCAATCCCTTGAGTGTAGGCCCGGGGTTAGGGAGAAAACTGTCAACTGGTTTACAATTGCTCCATGACGGATGCCTATACGGTGCTGCGGCACTGCCCCTTACTGGCCGGATTTCCCGATGCTGCCCTGCATGAAGCGGCGCGGCACGCCCGGGTGCGTTCGTTTCAGGCCAACCAGCCGATTTATGAGAAGGGCGAACCCCAGTCCAACCTGTGTGTGATTGCCGAGGGCCTGGTGCGGATCAGTTCGGTGAATGCCCAGGGTCAGGAAGCCGTGCTGATCATTTTTGACAGCGGTACCTGGTTTGGCGATGCGGTGTTTTCCCCCGGTACCGGGCGGGTCTATGGCGCCACGGCCCATGAGGCGGCGGTGTTGGTGGAAGTGCCGGGCCCTTTTTTCCGCGACTTGCTGCAACGTTACCCGCAGAGCTACCCGGTGGTGCTGGATCTGATCAGCCAGCGGCTGTGGTCGGCCATCTCCATGATTGAAGAAGACGCGCTGCGGGGCACCCAGGCAAGGATCGGGCAGCGCTTGCTGTTCCTGTCGCAAATGCAGCGGGGTGGCAAGCCGGAAAGTGGACCGGTGACGGTGCGCCTGACCCGTGAACATATTGCCAACATGATGGGGATGACCCGCCAGGGGGTGCACCGGACGCTCAAGGCGTTTGAGACGCAGGGGCTGATCACGCTGGGCTACGGGCGGATTACTATTGAAGATGAGGCGGCGCTGCGGGAGCACTTGGCGACGTTGAATTGATGCTAAGTGCAGAATGTCGGATTACGCCTTTCAGGCTAATTCGACCTACTTATACGATATTGCCCGCGTACATTCGTAGGGCGTGTTAGGCGTAGCCGTAACCCGACATTCCTGCTGTGGTTTGATTTGAGACAGACATAAAAAAACCGGCGTTGGCCGGTTTTTTATGTCGCTAATTAGCGCACTTCCGTTTAACGCACTTCCATGCCCGGTTCGGCGCCACTGTCCGGGCTGAGGATGTGAATATCATCCCCGCCGGGGCCGGCGGCCAGTACCATGCCTTCGGAGACGCCGAACTTCATCTTGCGCGGTGCCAGGTTGGCTACCAGTACTACCAGTTTGCCTTCCAGCTCTTCCGGTGCGTAACGCGCCTTGATGCCGGCGAAGACGTTGCGCTCGCCCAGCTCGCCCACGTCCAGTGTCAGCTGCAGCAGCTTGTCGGCGCCTTCCACGTGAGCGGCCTTGGCCACACGGGCCACGCGCAGTTTTACCTTGAGAAAATCATCAATGCTGATGGTGTCGTCGTCTGCGTCCGCTTTTTTCGCGTCGGCTTTCTTGGGCTTGTCGGCAACCGGTGCGGGCGTGCTGTCTTTGGAATCCGCCAGCATGGCTTCGACCTGCGCCATGTCGATACGGTTGAGCAGAGGTTTGAACTTGGCGATTTCATGGCCCAGCAGTAGCTGGTCGGCATCGGCCCAGGTCAGTGGTTCCACCTGCATGAAAGCTTCGGCACGCTCGGCCAACGCCGGCAACACCGGTTTCAGGTAGATCACCAGCAGGCGGAACACGTTGATGGCGGTGCTGCAGATGGCCAGCACTTCCTGCTCCTTGCCTTCTTCCTTGGCCAGACTCCAGGGTGCCTTGTCGGCGATGTAGCCGTTGGCATGATCGGCCAGTGCCATGATTTCACGCATGGCCTTGCCGAATTCGCGTTTCTCGTAGAAATCGGCAATGCGTGGGCCCGCTTCCTGGACTTCGCGCACCAGCATCATGTTGTCCAGATCGGTGCTGAGCGTGCCGCCGAATTTTTTCACGAAATTGCCGGTGCGGCTGGCGATGTTGACCAGCTTGCCGACCAGGTCGGAGTTCACTCGCTGGGCGAAGTCTTCCAGATTCAGGTCGAAATCATCTACCCGGCTGGAGAGTTTGGCGGCGAAGTAGTAGCGCAGGTACTCCGGGCTCAGGTGGTCCAGATAGGTGCGGGCCTTGATGAAGGTGCCGCGGGACTTGGACATTTTGGCGCCGTTCACGGTGACAAAGCCGTGGCTGTAGATGGCCGTGGGTTTGCGCAACCCGGCGCCGTCCAGCATGGCCGGCCAGAACAGGCCATGGAAGTTGATGATGTCCTTGCCGATGAAGTGGTACAGCTCGGCGGTGGAGTCCTTGCCCCAGTAATCGTCGAAGCTCAGGCCTTCGCGATCACAATAGTTCTGGAAGCTGGCCATGTAGCCAATCGGGGCATCCAGCCACACGTAGAAATATTTGCCCGGGTAGCCGGGGATCTCGAAACCGAAGTAGGGGGCTTCACGGGAGATATCCCAGGGCTGCAGGTCTTCGATCCATTCCTGCAGTTTGTTGGCTACCTGCTCCTGCAGGGCGCCGGAGCGGGTCCATTCGCGCAGCAAGGCTTCGAACTTGGGCAGGTCGAAGAACAGCTGGGTGGTTTCCTTTTCCACCGGGGTGGCACCGCTGACCGAAGAATAGGGGTCGATCAACTCTGCCGGGGTATAGGTGGCGCCACAGACTTCGCAGTTGTCGCCGTACTGGTCTTCGCTCTTGCACTTGGGGCAGGTGCCCTTGACGAAGCGATCGGCCAGGAACATGCCTTTCTGTGGGTCGTACAGCTGGGTAATGGTCTTTTCCAGGATGTAACCGGCATCCTTGTTGCGCTGGAAAACCATTTCCGACAGCGCCCGGTTCTCGGCGCTGTGGGTGCTGTAGTAGTTGTCGAAGTTGACCTGAAAATCGGCAAAGTCCCGCTCGTGGTCCGCTTTCACCTGGGCAATCTGCTGCTCCGGGGTGACGCCGTTTTCCTCGGCCTTGAGCATGATGGCGGTGCCGTGGGCATCGTCAGCGCAGACATAGGTGCACTGCTGGCCACGGAGCTTCTGGAAGCGAACCCAGATGTCGGTCTGGATGTATTCCAGCAAATGGCCGAGATGAATAGGGCCATTGGCGTAGGGAAGGGCACTGGTGACCAGTATCTTGCGGGGAGTGTCACTCATGGGAACGGCGTCGTTTTCCAAAAAATGGGTGGCCTATGATACGGGGGCTGCCGCGGTTTTTCATCCTGTGTTCTTCGCTGTCTGCGGTGCCGGTTTTGTACGCGTGCTGACGGTCATACCGGGAACGGCACCGCTGGAGTGAACGGGCGTTGTGGCGGTGCGGCGATGTGCTAGGGTTTGCGGTTAGTTGTGAGGGGGTGGGCAATGTCGCTGAGAGTTCGTATTCGCTGGTTACTGGTGGTCTCTGCCGCTATCTGTGTGGCGCTGGCAACGGTGGCCCTGTACTGGGTAAACCTGTCGTTGGTGGATACCCTCGCGGAGCGCAATGCGGAACGTGAGCTGGGCAAGGTGGAAGCCGCTTTTCTGGACCAGTTGTCGGTGTTGCGGGTACGGGCGCAGGACTGGAGCCAGCAGCCCGAGCAGGCGCCGCTGAATCAGGGGGGCGTTGGCCACCTGGACCTGATGATGGCGCTGGATAACGATGCCATTCGTTGGGATAACGGGGAGCCGGGAGTGAATTCGCCGGTGTTCGAGACCTTGGCGCGGCGTTTCACTGAACAGGGCTGCATGCCGATTTGGGGGGTGGTGAAGGTAGAAGGCAGGCCTTTGCTGTTCAGTACTGCAGTGGAAAATGGCTGTCAGGCCTATCTGCTGGGGGTGTGGCTGGATAGTGGCTGGTTGAGTTACCTGTCCGAGCGGGTAGGGCATGCCTTGTACGTGCAGGAAGCCCAGAGTGACGGCCAGTTAATGCGGGGTCTGGGTGAGGTGGAAGGCGGGCAGTTACAGGGGCGTTTTCCCATTCCGGATTTCCTCGGGGGCACGCCGTTGGCGGTGATTGTCGAGATCCCCCATGACGGTTACCAGAGTATGCTCTATGCGGTTTTGTTGGTGGCGCTGATTATGGTGGTGCTGACCTCGATAACCGTGTTCGTCATCAATTGCCGTATTCAGCCCATGCTGTTTGGGCGTTTGCGGCTGGTGCATAACGCCGTGCGATCGATTGCACGTGGCGGGGCGCTGGACCAGCGTGTACCGGTGCTGGGCCGCGATGAAATCGGTGCCCTGGCGGAAGACTTCAATGCCATGGTGGACAGTATTCACCATGCCCAGACCCAGCTTGCGCAAGCCAGGATGCAGGCAGAGGACGCGAGCCAGACCAAAAGCCAGTTTCTGGCCAATATCAGCCATGAAATCCGCACGCCAATGACGGCGATTCTCGGTTACACCGAACTGTTGCGCGATGGCTCGCTGAGTGCCACAGACAAGCGGCGCTACCTGACCATCATCCAGCACAACGGCGATGCGCTACTGGCGCTGATTAATGATGTGCTGGATCTGTCACGGATTGAGGCTGGCCAATTGCACCCGGAACAACGGCTGTTTTCTGCCCGGGTGCTGCTTGATGAAGTCATCGACAGCTTGCAGTTGCGAGCTGCCGAGAAAGATATTGACCTGCGTATCCATTACCTGACGGACTTGCCGCCAACGGTCAGTGGGGATGCGTTCCGCCTGCGCCAGATACTGGTCAATCTGATTGGTAATGCGGTGAAGTTTACCGAGCGCGGGCGGGTGCATGTGGGGGTTAACTGGGATGAAGAGGCGTCGCGTCTGAATGTGTCAGTGGAAGACACCGGGATTGGCATCAGTGAAGGCGAGCTGAGCCGCATCTTCCAGCCCTTCTCCCAGGCGGATGCATCGCATACTCGCCGCTATACCGGTACCGGTCTGGGGTTGAGCATCGCGCGACAATTGGCCCGTGCCCAGGACGGTGACATCCAGGTCTTCAGTACCCTGAACCAGGGTAGCTGCTTTGTGCTGGATATTCCGCTGGTGCGTGCCTGTGACACGGTTTCACAAACCGCTGGCGACAGGCCGGATGCCCTACCTGCGTCCCGGGAAGCGCTGGCTGCGCTGGAGGGGGTGCGGGCGTTGCTGGTGGAGGACAACGAAGTGAACCGTCTGTTTGTGCGCAAGGTGCTGGAGCAGGTGGGCATGCGGGTAACCGAAGCAGAGCACGGGCGAGAAGCCTGTGCGGTCTTTCATGACGCAGACGGCGATTACGACCTGGTGGTACTGGATATGCAGATGCCGGTGATGGATGGCTATGAGACTGCGCAGGCCCTGCGCGACCGGGGGTTTGACGGGCCTCTGCTGGCTCTGACGGCCAACGTGCTGGCGGTGGATCGCCAGCGCTGCCTGGAAGCCGGTTGCAATGCCTTTCTGGGTAAACCGGTGCGGGTCAGGGAGTTGCTGGCGGTGTGCGCGCAGCTCCTTAACCCGTCAGAGGTTTCCGTTAGCCGCTAATGTTTCTGGAAACCTGGGGAACCTCTGGATAACTCCTTGCATGCTCAGCGTGACCTGGAGCGTACAGCTGTTGTGTCTTGTCTCGACGGTAAGGGTGGCTCCCTTTCCTAGAGACAGGGCGCAGCAGATGTGCGCTCCAGGCCGCGCCCTTCGGGTCTTCCAGGCTGCCCCGCACTCGTTGTTGCGCTTTTTCGATGGATGGACATACACCTTCAAAAACGCGCCTAGATTGCGAACCAGCCTGAAAGACTGAGCATGCAAGGAGCTATTCAGAGGCTCCTTAGTTACCGTTACAGCCCCAGGCCCGAACCATGCAGCGCTGGCCGCCCTGACGCACGCAGTATTGCAGCGCGGTGTTCTGGGCCTGGCCACCGCTGGAGGCCGTACCCCAGCCATACGCGGAGCTCCCCGATGCCTGGTCCGCCGCATAGGCGGCGCAGCCCCGGGAGAATGTCTGCACCACCCGACAACCATAACCGCATTCGCTCAGCGCCCGAGACTGGGCCTGCTGCATGCTTCCATGGTTATAGCTGAAGCCGTACTGGTCACCCTGATTGCTGTCGATGGCCAAGGCCCCGTTGGCGCTGGCTACGCTGGCGAACAGCATGGCGATAAAAATGCCGACTAATTTACCCATCACGATCCCCTTCCCTGTTGTCTTTGTTACGGGATCAACAATCCCCGCCCTTATGCATTGCACTGCTTTTCTCGGTTAGCCGCCATGCAGAAACCGCAACAGTGTGGAGGCTTTTTGTTGCGCTTTGATACCAGCCGATGTCCTGATCGAACGCAACCAGAACATCATGCTGGCGGATAAAGGCACTACTGAGAATAGGAGCCAGACCCGGTTTTTCGGCCGGACGAGCACAAACATTCATAGTCGATGGAATCCAGCGTTTTACGGACCTTGCCGTTCCCCAGCGGCTCACTCTTCATATAGCCCATCAAATAATTCGGGTATGCCGCGGTGCCAGCCTGAATGGGCGTCGTACCCTGTGGACAACGCAATTTGGGAGCATTGTCTGATTCAAAAGCTCCCAGCACCTCACTGTACGCCGGGCGGGTAAACGGGCCCGCGCAAACCTCATTCGCCGCCACCACTAGCGGCGCGCTTTGCAACGCCACCAGCAATACCGAAAACCCCATCAGCTTTTTCATGTTACTTTTCATGTTGCCTCCCCTGTTCACACCGGCCCATCCGGCTTATGGAAATAACATAGCGAGGCGCAGCAAGGCCGGCATCCCCCAGATAGGGGATGCCATAACGGCAAATCAACCGCCGTTACTGAAGCTGGAAGTTCTTTACCGGCAAGGGGTCAGGCGCAACCTCGCCCAGGGCATCGGCCACGGAAATTTCATGAATGCGGCACAGCGCATCCAGGGGCAGGTCATTGGGGGCGCGGCCGAAAGGTGTCTCCAGGTGTTCGGACAGGCGATCGATACCGAAGAAGGTATAGGCCACAGCCGCCGCCAGTATCGGGGTTGCCCAGCCCATGCCACCAATCAACGCAAAGGGCAGCAGGTAGCAATAGACATAGGCGGTGCGATGCACCAGCAAGGTATAGGCGAACGGCAAGGGCGTGGAAGCAATACGTTCACTGGCCGCCTGGATACCGCTCAACGCCGCCAGACGTCCATCGAGTATCTTCAGCCCCATGCTGTCCAGCGCCCCCTGCCGATACTGCTCCCCCAGCAAGCCACCAGCCTGTGCCAGAAACGCATCCGCCGGGTTGGCTTTCGCCAGCGCCGCATCCCGCTGTTCCTCTGACACCCAGGCCAACAGTTCCTCGTTGACGGTTTCGCCACGAAGCTGGCCCTTCAACGTCACCGCATGGGCCAGAACCTGCATCAATAATGTGCGCCGGGCAGCGGTGTCCTCGCCCAGCAAGGCACCGCTGGCTCGGGCCAGGCTGCGGATTTCATTGACCATCTGGCCCCATTGTTTGCGCGCCTCCCACCAGCGGTCATAGGCAGCGTTATTGCGAAAACCGAGCAGGATCGACAACACGATGCCGAGCAGGGTCACCGGCATAATTGTCAGGCTGGTCAGGTCAATCAGCTGGTAGTGACTGAGCGCGGCCACCACCACAGAAAATAATGCGACAAAGGCAATGTGCGGCAGAATTTCCGGCACCACTGACCCCCGCAGGGCAAATAACAGGGCAATGGCATTGGGGCGCTCTCGAACGATCATGGTCTTTATCCGCAGACAGTCAGCCCTGATGGTAAGCAATCGTGGTGGCGATTGGCAGAAGGGGTTGAAACAAAAAAGGCTGTCGTTATTGCGGTATCTCTTTTGAGGGATGTTTTGAGGGATTGTCAGGGGCATCATTCAGGCAATAATCGGGTAAGGCATTTTGCGCAGAGAGCATGGCGGCCAAGGTTTTCAGGTTTTGAATGCAAGCAGCCGTCATCGAGCATCCGGCGTCCAGCGGTTGCCAGGGCGGGATAAGGCGACACGTTCTGACGCTGGCTGAGCACTCAATTCCGCGATGAACCACAAAAAAGGCCCCTTAGGGCCTTTTTTGTTTTCGCATTGACTGACGCCACCTACGGCTTCGACTCCGCTGCCGGCGCCGGGGCACCGGCCAGGGCCCGGTACACATCCACCATGGCCTGAGTGACAGCCGCCTGACTGCGCACCTGGGCATCACGGGTGGTGGTCAACTCCTGTTCCGCAGCCAGCACTTCGAAGTAACCGATAAAGCCTTGCTCATACCGGGTTCTGGCCAGCGCCGCCGCCCGCTGGGCATCGTTTGAAGCCCTCACCAGCCGTTCGGCTCGCTGCCGGGCGCGTTGATAGCGCACCAGCCGGGTTTCCGTTTCTTCCAGTGCCACCAGTACCGCCTGCTGATAGTTGGCCAGAGCCTCACGGCTGCTGGCATCTTCCGCTTCGATACGCGCCTTTACCTTGCCATAGTCGAGGAAAGTCCAGTCCACGCCCAACGCCACACGCCGGCTTTCCGCCGGGCCGCTGAACAGGTCACCGCTGTCCGTGGCCACCGACCCCAGCAACCCGCTGAGGGTAAAACGGGGGAACAAGTCCGCCGTTGCTACACCAATGCGGGCCGTGGCGGCGGCCAACCGGCGTTCCGCTGCAGCCACATCCGGCCGGCGTCGCAACACGTCACCGGGGCTGTCTACCGGGATCACCGGCAAACTGCCCGGCAGCCCGGTATTCACCGCAAGAGTGTCAACCAGGGCAGCCGGCGGCTGGCCGGTGAGCACGGCAATACGGTGCATGGCTGCACGAATGTCCGCCTCCAGTGAAGGCAGGGCAGCGCGGGTCCGTTCCAGCTGCGCCCGGGCGCGCACCGAGTCGAACTCCGTGCCGCGACCGGCATTGACCCGGGCGGAGACAATATCCAGGGTCTGGGTCTGAATCGCCACATTCTGCTCGGCCACCTGCAGCCGTTGCTGCAAGCCACGCAGTTCAAAATAGCTGCTGGCCACCTGTCCGGCCAATGCCACCTGCAAGGCACCGAGATCAGCCCCCACCGCCTGCAACTGCGCCGCCTGGGACTCGGTGGCCCGGCGCAAACGGCCAAACATATCCAGCTCCCACTGCGCCGCGATGCCGGCCTGGTACAGTTCTACCCGCTCCGGCCCACCGCCGACCGGAGTGCGCTCCACATCCGCCAGATGCTGCTCGGCACCGCTGGCACTGGCCGTGACGCTGGGCCACTGCTCCCGCTTGGCACCGTACAGCAAGGCCGCGGCCCGATCGTAACGGGCCAACGCCGCCTGCAACGTCTGGTTCGCTGTCAGGGTTTGTGCGATCAATTGCGCCAACAAGGGATCATCAAAGCCCTGCCAGAAGTCCTGCTCGGCCTGGGCAAAATCACCCGCGGTGGTCGAGGAGGTCGCGCTGGCATGTGGCGCCGAAAAGCTGTCCGGTTCCGGGGTCTCCGGCACCTGATAATCCGGCCCGACTGCACACCCGGCCAACAGGGCCAGCCCGCCAATAAGGCCCACTGCATTACGCATGGTTGCCTCCTTGAATCTGTCCATGGGCGCCCCCTTCCAGAGTGCTTTCATGGTGACTGACCGGCGGTTTGCTGCCCGCCAGTTTGCGCAACGCCACATAGAACACCGGCGTCAGGAACAGCCCGAACAGGGTGACGCCGAGCATGCCGAAGAACAGCGCCACACCCAGTGCCTGGCGCACTTCCGCACCGGCACCACTGCCCAGCACCAGCGGCAGCACCGCGGCGGTGAAAGTAATGGATGTCATGATGATCGGGCGCAAGCGCAACCGGCAGGCTTCCAGTGCCGCCTCGACCACACCTTTGCCCTGCATTTCCAGTTCGCGGGCGAATTCCACAATCAGGATCGCGTTCTTGCAGGCCAGCGCGATCAACACCACCAGCCCCACCTGAACAAAGATATTGTTATCCCCACCGAAGAACCACACGCCCATCAGGGCCGACAGCATGCACATGGGCACGATGAGAATCACCGCCAATGGCAACGTCCAGCTTTCGTACAGGGCGGCCAGCACCAGGAACACCAGCAGTATCGACAGGGGGAAGACCAGCAAGGCCGCGTTGCCCTGGGTCGCCTGCTGATAACTCAGGTCTGTCCACTCGAACGTCATGCCGTTAGGCAACACCTCATCGGCAATACGATTGAGCACCGCCATGGCCTGGGCAGAAGAAAGCACCTGAGGGTCGGCTTCACCGGCCAGGTCTGCCGCCGGGTAGCCGTTGTAGCGCAGCACCGGATCCGGACCGAAATCTTCGGTGATAGTGACCATGGAACTGATGGGCACCATATCGCCGTGAATATTGCGGGTACGCAACCGGCCAATGTCATCAATGTCTTCCCGGAAAGGCGCATCCGCCTGGGCAATCACCTGCCAGGTTCGACCGAAGCGGTTGAAGTCATTCACATAGGCCGAGCCCAGATAGGTCTGCAAGGTATCGAACAGCTCGGTCAGCGGCACGCCCTGGGCTTTCGCCTTGAGACGGTCCACCTCCGCATTCAGCTGCGGCACATTGGCCTGATAACTGCTGATGGGAAAACCCATCCCCGGGGTTTGCGCAATGGCCCCCTGGAATGCATTCACGGCGTTCTGCAACTCACCATAGCCCAGGTTGCCCCGGTCCTCGATAAACAGCTGATACCCTGAACCGTTACCCAGACCGAGAATCGGCGGCGGCATAAAGGAGAACGTAATCCCTTCCTTCAGGCCGGCGATTTTCTGGTTAATCTCGGCATTGATCTCGGCCGCCGAACGGCTGCGCTGATCAAACGGCTCCAACGGGAAAAATGCCACACCGGTATTGGAGGTATTGGTGAACTGCAAGGCATTCAAACCCGGGAACGCCACCGAGTGCGCCACGCCTTCGGTGTTCATGGCGATGTCTGTCACTTTCTGCAGCAAGGCATCGGTGCGCTCCAGCGACGCCCCTTCCGGCAGTTTCACCCCGGCGATCAGGTACATCTTATCCTGTACCGGAATGAATCCCGGCGGCACCACCTTGAACATCAAGCCGGTACCGGCCAGCAACAACGCATAGATCACGAACACCACACCACGATGATGGAGCGAGCGGGACACGCCGCCATGGTACTTGTCCGAGCTGGCGTTGAAGAAACGGTTGAACGGACGGAAAAGCCAGCCAAACAGCGTATCAATCAGGCGTGTCAGCCGATCCTTCGGCGCGTCGTGGGGCTTGAGCAGCATGGCCGCCAACGCTGGCGACAGCGTCAACGAGTTGATGGTGGAGATCACCGTGGAAATGGCAATGGTGACCGCGAACTGTCGATAGAACTGGCCGGTAACGCCGGACAGAAACGCCATGGGAATAAACACCGCACACAGCACCAGACCAATTGCCACAATCGGGCCAGACACTTCCCGCATGGCCTGATGCGCTGCCGCCAGTGGCGTCAGCCCCTCTTCAATATTTCGCTCCACGTTCTCCACCACCACAATGGCATCGTCGACGACAATGCCGATGGCCAGGACCAACCCGAAGAGAGTCAGTGTGTTGATGGAATAGCCAAGCAGATAGAGCGCCGCAAATGTTCCTACCACGGAAATCGGCACGGCCAGCAACGGAATAATCGAGGCGCGCCAGGTCTGCAGGAACAGGGTGACCACCAGCACCACCAGCAGCACGGCTTCAATCAGGGTCTTGATCACCGACTTGATGGAATCACTGACGAAGACCGTGGTGTCGTACACCGCTTCATACTTCACGCCTTGCGGAAAACGGGTGGCAATCTCATCCATGGCGGTGATCACCTGGTCGCGAATTTCCAGCGCATTGGCGCCCGGCGCCTGGAAAATACCAATCGCTACCGCGTCCTTGCTATCCAGCTGGGAACGCAAGGTGTAATCCCCCGCGCCGAGCTCCAGCCGCGCCACATCGGACAGACGAACAATCTCGCCCTGCGCACCGCTCTTGAGGACCACATCACCAAATTCTTCCACCGTGCGCAGCCGCCCCTGAGCGTTAATCAGTGTCAGAAAGTCACTGCCCGGCATGGGCTCGGCGCCCAGTTGGCCGGCGGATACCTGCACATTCTGCTCGCGCATGGCACCCACCACATCGCTGGCGGTCAGGCCCCTGGCGGCAATTTTTTCCGGGTCCAGCCAGGCACGCATGGCGTAGTCACCGCCGCCAAAGATTTGCGCATCGCCCACACCACGAATCCGCGCCAGCACGTCCCGCACATGCAGGCGGGCGTAATTGCGCAGGTACAGGGTGTCGTAACGGCCATCCGGGGATGTCAGGTGAACCACCATCAAGAATGTTGGTGACTGTTTCTGCGTGGTCACCCCCTGACGGCGCACATCTTCCGGCAATCGGGCCAGGGCCTGACTGACCCGGTTCTGCACCCGCACGGTGGCATCATCAGCGTCGATGTCCGGCCGGAACGTCACCGTCATCTGCAGCACCCCATCGGAGCCCGCCACGGATTTCAGGTACATCATCCCTTCAACGCCGTTGATCGCTTCCTCCAGTGGCGTCGCCACGGTTTCCGCAATCACCTTCGGATTGGCCCCCGGATACACGGTGCGCACCACCACTGACGGCGGCACCACTTCCGGATATTCACTTACCGGCAGGTTGGGTATGGAAATCAGCCCCACCGCAAAAATAATGATCGACAACACCGCCGCGAAAATTGGCCTGTCGACAAAGAAACGTGAAAAATTCATGGCAATACTCCTGCGCGGCGGATCAGCGACCCACCGTGACATGTCGTTCCCTTTGAAGTTGCCGGACCGCCTTTCTCGCTAGCGAGCAATCACGGTTATCCGGTTTTGCTGGAGAGCCTCTGCACAGCACCTTGTACGGCAGAGGCGATCCCGGTCACGGCTGGGCAGACGCCACCGCGGGTTCAGCCGATTGCTCACTCATGGCAACCTGATGGGGCGCCACGGGCATGCCGTCAAAGAACACCTTCTGCACACCGTTGACGATGACTCTGTCGCCCTGTTTCAGGCCATCCAGAATCACCAGCTGGTCGTCCACCGACCGGCCCGGTGTTATCTGGCGGCGAGCGGCCATGTTGTCCTCACCAACCACATACACGAAGCGACGGTCCTGATCGGTAAGCACCGCTTTACGGTTCACCAGCATGGCGTTATCCATGCGCGCCATCGGCAATTGCACGCGGGCGAATTGCCCCGGTTTAAAAGTGCCATTCGGGTTGGCCAGTTCCGCCCGGTATTGCAAGGTGCCGGTGTTGGCGTTCAATCGGTTGTCGATAAAGTTCAGCGTGCCCTGATGCGGAAACCCCGACTCCCCGGCCAAGCCAATGCGCACCCTGGTCGGCTTTCCCGCCACACGAGCCTGTTCGCTTTCCTGCGCGGCTTGCTCGTCCGCATCGAAATACACGTACATCGGATCTACCGACACCAATGTGGTCAGCAATGTCTGATCGGCACTGGCCAAATTTCCCTGAGTGACCATGGCGCGGCCGGCCCGCCCACTCACTGGCGCTCTCACCTTGGTGTATTGCAGATCCAGTTCTGCAGTATCCAGCGCGGCTTTTGCCACATTGACCAGAGCACGGGCACCCATCAGTGCCGCGTTGCGCTGGTCATACTCTTCACGGGAAATCGCACGGCTTTCCATTAACGAACGGGCCCGTTCCGCCTGGCTGTTCGCCAGTGCCAGCTCACTCCTCGCCTGTGCCAACTGCGCTTGCGCAGCCTGCTTTCTGGCCTGATACGGGCGAGGATCAATCTGGAAAAGCAGATCGCCAGCTTCCACCAGAGCCCCTTCTTCAAAGGCCACCTTGTCGATGTAACCGCTGACCCGGGGCCGTAGCGCCACTGTTTCCGGCGCTACCACACGACCGGTAAAAGACTCCCACAAGGTCACCGGTTCCGGTTGAACCAGGGCCACATCCACATCCGGCGCGGGCATCTGCTGCGAGGCTTCACTACGCGCATCGCAACCGGACAAGAAAACAATCACCATCAAAATAAACGCCAGGCCCAGGTACACACCCACACCACCGGCCGTTTCACTACTAACACTTTCCATGAATCTGACTCCCGCTATCACCCTTGATGCATTACCGCAGTAATGCGTACCCGATAATCGAATAACCCTGAAACGATTCGACAGCGTGGCAAAACCAATTCACCACCCGATCAGACACTCACCCTGAAAAACCACAACCGAACCGTCATGGCAGAGGACTCTAATTCCTCAAGTTGAGTTGAGGTCAATAAAAAAATCCACGCCCATGACGAACCAGCAAACTGCCAGCACGGTTGCCCGGCAAGAAAGCACAGGGCTTTCCTGAATGGAGAGAAACTGTAATGAAAAGGGGCCGAAGCGCGATATCGGGTTACTGCCTCAACATTGCCCGATCCTGTTTAAATCCATCTGCGCCGGTGAAACGCAGGTTTGCCCCCGGCCATGTTTCACCTGGATGTCATTACTGTTTCAGGCAAGCAAACCACGGCAGGAACAGGCGAAAAGGAGAGGAAAAAGAAAAACAAAACCAATAACCCCTTAATTTAAAAGGGTTAACCTTTGAAACAAGGAAGCCACTGACTACCCGCATGGTTCTTCCCCTACAGGTTCGCAACAGTAGGGGATATTGCCTGATCCCACAGGCAGCCGGGTGCAGATTGCCGGTTTCTGCGCAGTCATTGCCCGATTCTGCAGAAAATGGCTCGATACCCCACCGCCCCACCCGGTGCATGCGTATACTGCGGCAAAAGGGAGAAAGGTCATGACCGCCACTTTATCCAATGTTGCCGCCCCTGCTGGCAGCACACTCGAGCAACAGCTGGCGCAGCTTGTCTGCGAACAGATTGCAGAGCCGGGCATGCTCGATTCCGGCATCCCGGGCGTCTCGTTGTATCGTGCCGATGACACCAGCAGTTGCGCCTCTACGGTCTACGAGCCTTCACTGATTTTTATTCTGCAAGGCACCAAGACCATTGAGCTTGGCGACCGTGAAATTGTGTACGGCCCATCAAGCTACCTGGCCAGCTCCGTCCACCTTCCGGTGCTTGGGCAAATTGTGGATGCCTCCCCAAACCATCCCTACCTGGCGGTAAAAATCGATGTGGATCCGCAGGAGGTCACTGACCTTGTGCTGGAGTTAGGTGACAAGGTTGGCCGTTATGAACCGGGTAATGAATGCCCCGAAGTGGGCTGTGGCCTGTGCATGTCCCACATGGATGAATCCATGCAGGGGGCGCTCTATCGACTGCTGAACCTGATGACCACCCCGGACGATATTGCCGTGCTCGCCCCACTGACCCGTCGGGAGATTATCTACCGTTCATTGATTGGCGAGATGGGGCCACGCATGCGCAAGTTCGCTTCTATTGATTCCCAGGCCAACCGGATATCCAGGGTCATCTCCACCCTCAAGGACCGCTATTCCGAACCATTGCGGGTGAAGGATCTGGCAGACTCGGCCAACATGAGTGAGTCCACCCTGTTCCATAGCTTCAAACAGGTCACCCGCATGTCACCACTACAATTTCAGAAGAAGCTGCGCCTCCATGAAGCGCGCCGACTGATGCTTACCGAAGGGCTGGAAGCAGCCACGGCCAGCTACCGGGTGGGCTATGAAAGCCCTTCCCACTTCAGCCGGGAATATAGCCGATTGTTCGGCGCGCCACCGCGCGCAGACGTAAGCAAGTTGCGCGGAGCACAGGCAGGCGTTAGCGCCTGATTAGGGAGCCCAAAAAATTTCATCGCGGAATTGAGCGATTATTGCCTGAATCATGGCCCTGGCAATCTCTCAAAACATTCCTCAAGAGAGATACCACAATAACGACAGCCTCTCAGGCTATGGGTTTTTGCGTCAGGCAGCCGGCATCGAGCATTTGGCAAAGTGCCGGGAATTCGTGACTAACCCAGCAGACGCGAGAAGCGTGTTCTTCACTCTAATCCGCGAAGAACCAAAAAAAGGGCGCATAAAGCGCCCTTTTTTTTCAGCTTTTCAATTTATATCCGGTTTTGAATATCCACCACACCAGCCCCATGCACAGCGTCAGGAACAGCAACGTCATACCAAGGCTGATCCCGATGTGCACATCCGCTACACCAAAGAAGCTGTAGCGAAACCCGCTGATAAGATAAACCACTGGGTTGAACAGGGTCGCCGTCTGCCAAACCGGCGGCAGCATGTCGATGGAGTAGAAACTGCCTCCCAGAAAGGTCAGCGGCGTAATGATCATCAAGGGAATGATCTGTAGCTTCTCGAAGGTATCTGCCCATACCCCGATGATAAAGCCAAACAGGCTGAAGGTGATTGCGGTCAGCAGCAGAAAGCCAATCATCAGGAAAGGATGCTGCACCTCATAATCCACAAACAATCGTGCCGTCAGCAGAATCAGGATGCCCAGAATCGTGGACTTGGTTGCCGCCGCCCCCACATAACCAATTACGATCTCCACATAGGACACCGGTGCCGACAGCACCTCGTAGATGGTGCCGGAGAAAGTGGGCATGTATATCCCGAAAGACGCATTGGAAATGCTTTGCGTCATCAAAGACAACATGATCAAGCCGGGAATAATGAACGCCCCGTAACTGACGCCGTCAATCTCGACCATCCGTGAGCCGATCGCAGAACCGAACACCACAAAATACAGCGAGGTGGAAATCACCGGGGAAGCCACGCTTTGCATCAGGGTACGCCAGGTGCGTGCCATCTCGAACTTGTAGATAGCGCGAATGGAATGCATATTCATCAAGCGTCTCCCTGTGCGTTAGGTGCATCTTCACTGGTTACCCGCCCGGCCGTACTGTCGTCCGGGTTACCGTTATGCACCAGGTCCACGAAAATATCTTCCAGCGAACTTTGCCGTGAATGCAGGTCCTTGAATTCAATACCCAGCTCGCTCAGGTGACGCAGCAATTCGGCAATGCCCGTGTTTTCCTGGTTGGCATCATAGGTATAAACCATCGAGTAGCCCTCATCGGCCAGCGCCAGCGCTTCGTCCGTCATGGCAGCGGGAATCGCATCAAGCGGTTCTGCCAGGTGTACAATCAATTGCTTACGCCCCAACTTTTCCATCAACCGGGACTTTTCATCCACCAGGATAATTTCGCCCTGACGGATAATACCCACCCGGTCAGCCATTTCCTCGGCCTCTTCAATATAGTGGGTCGTCAGAATAATGGTGACACCCTGTTCGCGCAGCTGGCGGACCATTTCCCACATTTCCCGGCGCAGCTCTACATCCACACCCGCCGTAGGCTCGTCCAGAAACAGGATCTTTGGCTCATGGGAAAGCGCCTTGGCAATCATCACCCGTCGCTTCATGCCACCGGACAACATCATGATCTTGCTGTCTTTCTTGTCCCACAGCGACAGCGCCTTGAGCACTTTCTCAATGTGGGCATCATTACGCGGCTTGCCAAACAGCCCGCGGCTGAAACTCACTGTTGCCCAGACGGTTTCAAATGCGTCGGTGGAAATTTCCTGGGGCACCAGACCGATGGCGCTTCGTGCGGCGCGAAAATCGGTAATGATGTCATGCCCATCGGCGAGAACCTTGCCGGACGAGGGATTCACGATCCCGCAAATAATACTGATCAGGGTCGTTTTGCCGGCGCCGTTGGGGCCCAGCAGGGCAAAGATCTCCCCGGGCCGAATCTCCAGATTGACCTCTTTAAGCGCCTGAAATCCGGATTCATAAACCTTGCTGAGATTGTTGACTGAAATTACTGCATCCACACTGTCTCTCCTTCAAAGGACGCCTTCCCACTCTCACTGCATCGCGGCGATGGCAAGCATACCCTATACAGGCGCACCATTATGCACACCCGGCGCCGCCTATGGGCACGGATACGCAGAACGACCAACACGCTCACGAAACCGCCGCAAAATCCGGTCGCCGGCGCCCCGCTTTCAGGCTCTGCGCCCACCACCGAAGTACCGCCAGCTGCTGCATCAGACGCTTTTCTGCGCGGACCTTTTGCTCCACCGATTGCCAGCGCCCACGGACATCAAATTCGTCACCGGCATTGATGATGCTCACCACATTGCGCACCGTCACCGCATGCAACTCGGCATAGACCAGCCGCAACTGCTCTACCGCTCGCAGCCCGCCAGACACCCCGCCATAACTGATAAACGCCACCGGCTTTGCTTTCCAGGCCGCACTGGAGACATCAATGACCTGTTTGAGGATGGCTGGAAAACTGTGGTTGTACTCCGGCGTAACCACTAAAAACGCATCGGCCTTTGTCAGCCTGTTTTGCAACTGCCGTACACTGGCGGATGCTGCATTCGGAAAATCCGCCGGCACATCAAAATCGCGGGGATCAATCACCTGCAGCGCAAAATCGGGCACATCCCGAATCTGCTCTGCAGCCCAATTGACCAGAGTGTCACACAAACGCCCTTCACGGGTACTGCCGTATACCAGAGCCAGAGTCAGCGGGTCGCGCGTAGCCATATTATCTCCTGAACAGTTGACGACAATGAAGGCTCAGCGTAAAACCTCAATCAATATTGAGGTCAATTAGAGAAAGAAAAGGGAGCAGCTATGACCCTCATCAATGCAAACGATATCGGTAAAGCCCTGACCGTGGGGGAAGTGGCAGAGCGGAGCGGGGTTGCGGTATCCGCCCTGCACTTTTATGAAACCAAGGGATTGATCCAGAGCTGGCGCAGCAGTGGCAACCAGCGTCGCTACCACCGTGATGTACTGCGCCGTGTCGCCGTGATCAAGGTCGCCCAGCGTATTGGCATCCCCCTGGCCGAAATCGCCGACGCCATGGCCAGCCTGCCCGACGGCCGAACGCCCACCGCCCGTGACTGGAAACGACTCTCCGCACGCTGGCAGGAGCAACTGGATGCCCGCATTCACGCCCTGACCCAGTTACGTGATCAACTGAGCGACTGTATCGGTTGTGGGTGCTTGTCGATCAAGGCCTGCCGGCTGCGCAATCCCTATGACTCACTCTCCGAGCAGGGCACCGGGGCCCAGCTACTCGAGGATGAGCAATAACCCTGATTCCGCTTCTGCCAGGGCTTTCTCTATGAACGTTCTGCGCTAAAAACACTCTGTCATCATAACCTGCGACTTTTGTCGGCATTCATTTTGCCGGCCGTGACGTGGCAGAATAGGGGCCCCATTTCTTTACTGGACATGGCATCTGGGCCCCGGACACATCACGCTCAACCCTTATTAACCGCAATCAGGAGGCAGTATGAACGAGAACACCGTAACCGTTATCCCCGGTGACGGAATCGGACCGGATATCGTCGATTCCACGGTACGGGTACTGGACGCGCTGGATTGCGGCCTCAAGTTTGAGTATGCCATCGCAGGGCAGACGGCTCTGGATCAGGGCCTGGAGCTGGTGCCGGAAGACACCCTCGCCGTGCTCAAACGCAACCGCCTGGCCCTGAAAGGCCCTATCACCACCCCGGTGGGCGGCGGGTTCACTTCCGTGAACGTAACCCTGCGCAAGACCTTCGACCTGTTCGCCAACGTGCGCCCGGCCCTGTCCATTCCCGGCGTTAAGTCCCGCTATGACAATGTGGACATCATGACCATTCGGGAAAATATCGAGGGTATCTATTCCGGGCTGGGGCAAACCGTCAGTGACGACGGCGAAACCGCCGAGCTGCGCAGCCGCATCACTCGCACCGAGTCCGAGCGCCTGCTGCGTTTCGCCTACGACACCGCCACCAAACAGGGACGCAAGAAAGTCACCGTGGTGCACAAGGCGAATATCATGAAGTCCACTTCCGGGCTGTTTCTGGATGTGGCTCGCAAGGTGCGCGAGGACTACCCGAATCTGGAACATGAGGAAATGATCGTGGACGCCTGCGCCATGCAGCTGGCCATGAACCCGCACCGTTTCGATGTACTGGTTACCACCAACCTGTTCGGCGACATCCTTTCCGACCTGTGTGCCGGCCTCATCGGCGGGCTGGGCGTGGCCCCCGGGGCCAACATTGGTGAGCACGGCGGTCTGTTCGAAGCCGTCCACGGCAGCGCACCGGACATCGCCGGCAAGGGCGTGGCCAACCCCACCGCCATTATGCTCGCTGGCGCCATGATGCTCGATTACATGGAACAGCACGACAAGGCGAAAAGGTTGCGCCGCACCGTGCGACACGTGGTCGGCCAGGGGGAAATCGTCACCCCGGATCTGGGCGGACGCGCCAGTACCACAGAGTTTACTGACGAGCTGATTCGCCACCTCACCAATCAGTAGTAGCCCGCAAGGCGTGGCACGCCTGGTTGCCGGCATCACCGGCAACCAGGCTATTTTCTTTCCAGAAGCAAAAATCGTTATACAACCTTTACGGTCAGCACCGCAGGAAACAAACAACAATAGCCTTTCATTCCATTCAGCTTAACCCGACACATTCGCGTGCCAGGCAACAGCTTCAATGCCCGACAAAGCCTGCTCCATTTTTTATCCAGAAAAGCTTTCCAGAAAAGCCCAACTATTCGACCATTCTGAACTTGCCCCCCGTGGACAAGCAGGCCTGCTTCACTTGCTCCGGTTCCGAGCCATAAAGGTAATCATGCGTCTCCGTGTCCCCTGTCGGGCTCTGATGACTGCAAATAGCCTGTCGGGTCGAACTGTCACAGCTGGCAACCTGTTTATTGCGCCCCTGAGCGCATTGCGCCTTAAACTGCTCACTTTTGGCTCGGCTGAAAAGAGTATAGTCAACACAGATAAAGTTACCCGGGTCATAACAACTGAACTGAAATACCCCTTTGTCATCATCACTACCCACCTGGCTCGCTGCCCCACCACCCTGAGCAACCTGCCGGCTCATTGCATTCATGTTCTTGCCGTCGCCACCGGCCATCACATCGGAGGCGAAGGCAGTGCCAATATCCACTTTGGACGAATCTGAAATTCCCGATGAACCAATCACTGCTGCGCCCCCAGCGAGTGCAACAAATTTTCCGAATCCATCACCGCTGTTTGATTTTTCCTCGATGCCGTCGTCGATCATTTCGCCATCGGCGTAAACCTCAATAAACTCGCCTTTTCTGCTTCCCATCATGGCCCGTCTCTGTACTCTGAAAGCCCCTTCGCGCTTGCCATTAACATAGATACCCGCGTAGCTTTCATTATTGTCGTCAGACTTGGCGTACTCCCCATACGTCTTGCCGTTACGTTTACCGTCTTTCCAATAACCAACACTCAAATTCGCCAAACCATTAGTCCACGCCGCCGGGCCGCTGGGCTTGCCGTCTATAAAATCGCCAATCCACGTATTCCAGATCTTGCCATCGTGCCACCAGGGTTTTAATTCCTGCTTGGCAGCAAAGCCGTCGAGCCGGTGATCTTTCCAGTCGCCAATGGATTTAACGATCATGGTGTTGGTGTAGCCCCAGATATTGACACCAAAACCGTGCATTTTCCCTGTATCAATAAAGTCACCATAGCGAAGCCACTGATAGCCACTTTCTTGGATTTCCGTAACGATCAGGCGGGCGACCTTGTCCTTACCCGGAGCCTCGCCAAACTGAACAACCTCCCGGCCATTTTGTTGTCGCAAACCAAAGACACCCTCGACCATGACTCCGCGATCAAATCGCCCGACAAAGTATGCACTCAATGCGCTATCCACTGCTTTGCCTATCCCGTGGGCAAGGCCGTCAACACAGTCGCCCTGAACAAACTGCCATTCAAACTGCTCGACAGGTGCCTCCTCAGTCACCACATAAGCACCACTGTCCACCAAAGCACAGCCCGTCACTGAACCGATATTCGGATAGCGGGTTGCCACCGCCGCGTCAAACCCGCCCCGCACCAGGTTGATAGACTCCATCATCTCCCGCTTGCTGAAACGGTCCTGGAAGTTGCTGATGATGGCGTCATTACGAGGATCAAAGGTGAGGCGGTAGGACTCGTCCAGTGATCTTTCAGCCATGGCAATGGCACGTATTCTTTGCTCCAGATCTTTCAGCTCTGGCTCAACGATATAAGGGTTGCTCCCCTGGTTCTGGAGGTCAGACACAAAGTCTTCATGGTAGGTCGAACAGCCCCACAACATTAGTGATGCGAGCAGCATCAGAATGACGGCAATAGCTCTGGACATCTTCCCCCCTGATAACAAACAAGAGCCAACCCTGTGCATAAGGCACAGAACCTCTACTTAAAGCATAACAACAGGGCATAGCTTATTGCATACCCTAGGTGAGGTATTCAGCCCCGCAGACGACACCGAGGATAACTAAATGACCGCATAATGCGGTCGTCACTCCAGTTTAAAAAGTACTATCTTCGGGATGAAACCCTCTCAAACGGTTCATATAAAAGCCTTTTCTCACGAAATCACTTTTGAAATCCTGGAGATCGCGAGACACACCGGATGGAGCATCCCCATTACATTCGCAATCCGACTTAACCCCGATGGTATATTCATAATACTCCCTGACCTCACTCTTGAAAAAAGAGTGCCACTCATTCTCTATATGCGCCCGGTGACCACCAAGCGAACAGCTATTGTTTGTTTTATAGTTAAAACTAACCTTCCTTGACTGATAAAACGCTTCTTTATCATAGCTGTAGGCATAACCTATTGCCTCACAATCCAGATTGTAGGTTTGCGCATAAGCCTTCTGCCCAACAACAAGCATAAGAGCCGACAGGAAGAGAGCTCTCATATTTCTCTCCTCATAATTTTTCACAACGGGCCAGAAAAAATCACCCATAATAGTTCTTGATTTCCAGATCCTGCTTCTTCTTCCTGATGCAGGAGCGAATGTCATCAACAGTCGGCTCATTAGGTGCCCTGACACCACGAATCGTGCCATATGAAGAGTAAATATCCGGCCAGATGTCCCTTCCTTTCGGAGTATCCGCCCTCATCACCCGCACATCGCCATGTCTCAAACGGTCAAACCGGTCTTCAATACACGAAGCCACAAAATCCAGCGACCCCTTTCCCTTGTATAAATAGACATTGCTGTACCAAATTATTCGCCGAGCATCGGTATAGAAATTATCCGTCAGGTTTGCGTTACAGAGTCTGCAGGTGTAGTACAACTGAAAGATGCCGTCATACTTGCTTTTAAAAATAACCGACTCCGCATCCTCTTTAGCTATTGCCAACGTCTTGTCCAGAGCCACCTTCCCCCTACGATTGATAATTTCAATTTCCAGGGAATCATCATCCTCAAGTCGGGAAAAGTCATACCAGCTGTTCACTGTCCAGGAATAGGGACCACGCCTTTCTTTCCCTCTAAACCCGGTAAGATTCACTTTGTTTACCCGCTTTCCATCCGCGCGGAGTTGAAAAACCAAAGACCCACTTGAATCCTGGTAATTTCTGGCCAGCAGCTCCACGGTCTTGACCCCGGTTTTTTCTGGAGGCTGCTCCTGCTCCTCTCTCTTCCACTCATAAACCTTGTAGCATGTCTCCTGAAGGTCCTCTGCATAATCATCATCAATCATGGAGAAAAGGACATCGAAAACCATTACCACCTTGAAAACACACATGCCGGGACTATAACCGTACGGCCCGTATCGCTCATAAGACACTTTCCGTCGTACGACAAACTCTTCCTTTTCCTGGGTGTAAATCTCAACCGGGTCGATATGGATATTCAGCTTTTCCTCGTCAACCTCATACCTGTCTCTTATACACATCTCCGAGCCCACGA
>OJGZ01000243.1_pt1 | contig 23660 bp, 21 predicted proteins | sample 1595051 | NCBI WGS metagenome assembly OJGZ01 (sample SAMN05416800, study PRJEB24817) | seawater metagenome | isolation source: Sea water | place: Canada:Atlantic | collected 2013-07 | reverse complement strand
CTTATGCCTTGCGACAGACCTAACTTAGCCAGATGTATTTAAGATGACTGATTTAAGACCGTCCCATTGTTATTTCGTTCTGCCACTTTTTATATCGGCACCCACATGTTTGATACTACTCTTCTCGTCGCCCTGGTGCTTGACACCAGGGCCCAGGGCGGTGATCATCAGATACAACCCGCCTGCCTTTTAGATTATGACTGGATCTGGAATCCAATTAATTCAAGGAAAATTACATTTCGATTGGCCATTCAGAATCGATTTTGATACAATGCATAAAATACTTTCAGGAGACATTTACACATGCAACGCGCACGTATTATTGCGACAGGGTCTTATTTGCCCAAAAAAATCATGACCAATGATGATTTGACAAAATTTATGGAAACCACCCACGAATGGATTTATTCCCGTACAGGTATTAACCAACGTCATGTTGTGGCAGAAAATGAAAATACTTCGGACTTGGCAACAAAGGCTTGCAAAGATGCCTTGGCTACGGCTGGGCTATCGGCATCAGATATTGATTTTGTTATCTGTGCGACAACGACACCGGACCAAGTTTTTCCCTCTACTGCATCCATTGTTCAGGGCAATTTAAAAATGAAAGGCTTTGCCTTTGATATACAAGCCGTCTGCAGTGGGTTCGTTTTTGCCCTTAATGTTGCAAAGAATTTTATTGAAACGGGCCAAGCCAAACGTGGATTGCTTGTGGGGGCTGAAGCCATGACAAATCTTTTGGATTGGGATGATCGATCCACAGCCGTATTATTTGGTGATGGGGCAGGGGCCGTGGTTCTTGAGGCCGCGCCAGGTAAGGGAACCATGGATGATCAAGGGGTTTTGGATTGTCTTATAAAGGCCGATGGATCTTGTCATGATGTTTTATATATGACTGGGGGGCCTGGATCCACAGGGGATATGGGTAAGATTTCCATGAATGGACAGGAACTTTTCCGCCATGCTGTTGAAAAATTGGGCAACGTGATTATCGAATTGTTTGATAAGTCAGGTGTGAAAAAAGAACAAATTGATTGGTTTGTTCCCCACCAGGCCAATGCCCGTATTATAAAACCAGCCGCCAAGAAACTGGGATTGGAGGATAAAACCGTTCTGACGGTGGACCAGCATGCCAATACATCGGCGGCGTCCATTCCATTGGCTTTGGACGTGGCTGTCAAAGATGGCCGCATCAAAAAAGGCGATCTTGTGTTGATCGATGCCTTGGGTGCCGGGTTGCATTGGGGCGCGGCGCTGATTCGTTGGTAGGTATGTAAATGCTAGAGAAACAATATTGCCCGGTTGATTCAGCAACGAAGTAAAGCAGAAATAATATTATTTCCTGGGACCCTTCTTCAAAACCCATTGATTTTTGGGAAAGATAGGTTTAAAGTTAATCAACAAATAAAAAAAAACAGTAAGATTCTTTGGGGGTAATATGACGGGAAAAACCGTTACGCGTGCAGAAATTGCGGAAAGCTTGCGCAAAAAATGTGGTCTAAAACGGGAAGATGCTTTCGAAGCAATTGATGTTATCCTTCACGATATGGTTTCCCTTTTTAAAAAAGATGAAGAAGTCAAAGTTCCTTTGTTCGGTGTTTTTTACACACGCCAAAAATCAGAACGTATTGGACGTAATCCCAAAACAATGGAAGAGGCTGTGATTAAACCCCGTCGTGTGGTTGGATTGCGGATATCCCGTCTTTTGAAAACCCGCGTTAATGATGCGTGTGCAAAGAAAAATTAGTTTTTTCGCAATGAAACATTGCAAAAAAATCCATACTCGCTCTAATTACCGCTCGAATGATGATAGATAGTTTTGATCAAGATAAGGTTGTCAGAGAGATTCTTAGGGCATCAACTCCAGTAAGTGAATAGCAGATAGACGTAGTATTTTTATTACGTAGTGTTTCAAAAAAAGCGCGGTATAATCCGCGCTTTTTCATTGGTTAAGCAGATGTTTATTTAATTTTCTTGTAAACATTGGCCGCCAACATTGCTTGGAAAATCGCCGCCAAAGTTTCAACGTAAGGGGATTTAATAAAGATAATTAAGCCAATAACGATTCCATAAAATAAGGCAGCCAGGAAAAATGTTTTGCACCAAATAGCCTCTGTTTCTTTCCAAGATTCTTTTATCCCAAGGGTCCCCCTTTTAATAATTAAAGGAAAGACCAATAATAAACGGCTTGAAAGAAATAAAGTCAAAAGAACAGACAGAATTGGCAGACCAACAACGACAGCAATGCCAGAATCTGCAGAAAACTTTTCAGCCATATATTCTGGTAATCTGTTTAATAAAACAAGAACACCATATGAAATAACAGTATAGATTAAGAAATGTGTTTCAATCTTGCTCCAGCGAAAGCCAAATAAAGGGGTGGTCTTGATGGTTCCGTCCAATGTATATTGTGTGATATGAACCAAAAGAATGCATAAAATAGGGGCGGCAATAAGGGAGGCCCAACCTTTTAAGAAAAGCCCAATCAGAACCAAAGAAGTCAGAATGACCCACAGGTGTTTTGCTAAGTAAACAGTTGACGTAACAAACTGTACAGCTGTGTCTTTCAGCATACTTATTGGGTTAAAAGTTTTCATTCGCATCCTCCTGTTTATTTCAATTATAAGTATAGTTTATAATCGAAATAAGAAAATGTAAATAAACCTATCAGTCAGAAACGAAAAATTGAAAGCCACCGGCAAACTTTTTAACAGATCGCAAAGAGGCTGATGAATCGCCGACCCCTTCTAAAAGGACATGAGTAACATTGCGCCCATCTTCTCCTTTGGCAGCTAAGTATTCCACAATGCCATCGCAAGTCTCTCTGTACTGAAGGCTTCCAATTTTTGCTGTGGCATAAAGCCCATGGGCGGCAGTGGCCAGATTTTCTTCTGGAGAAAGACCTTCCGCATTAATTTTTTTGAAAGCCATAAGGAATTGACCCATGGCAGTTAACAATTCCATTCTTATTTTTTCTCTTTCATATGTTTCTTCGGCAGATAAGGCCCTAAGACATCTTTGTATTCCTGCATCACAACCTTTTCGGGCAAATTGAATCAATAAACTTTCATAGGAAAGCCCTGTCTTTTTCTGTCTGGGTTCGTATGGATTGGTTCTTTCCATGTTCCATATGGGTCTGGTTGTTCTTTTTGGCGCAGATATTTCTATGAGACTTGTTGGAATTTCTTTTTCAGAAGAAGTAATAAAGCCATCTTTTCGAATAGAGGCATAGACAAAGTCTACAGTTCTTTGTAAGTGCCGCAAGGCATGGATACGATCTTCTATTTTATCGGGGCGCATTGTTGAAATAAAGCGATCAACACTGTTTCTTACTGCGCGGGAAAGCTTTGTTCCTCTGTCATCAGGCAATTCCCCTGCTTTGCAAACCCCAGAATTAATAACGAATAATAAGCATAGTCCCACTAAAGTTTTCATAAATACCCCATCTCCATAAAGTGTTATATCAGGTTTTTATGTATAACAGATTTCTGTTGAAAGGTTAATAACTTAATAAGGAATGGTGCTAAGAATATAATTAATATCTAGCCGGTCTGATAAACTCCATTGCTTTGACAGGGGGTTGTAACCCATGCCCTGCATGTGTTTGATGCTGAAATTTTCTTTTGCCAAAAATGTGGCCAGTTCGCCCGGTTTAACAAATTTATGCCAGTCATGGGTGCCTTTTGGAACCCATTTTAAAATATATTCCCCCAACGCAATGGCGCCAATATAAGATAAAGGCGTTCTGTTTAAGGTTGATAAAATCAATAGGCCTTCTTTGTTAACAAGTTCGGTGCAGGCATTCAGATAAGATTGAATATCGGCCACATGTTCGATAACTTCCAAAGATATGACAACGTCAAACTTATTCTTGATTTCTAAATCCGCCGGCGTTCCTATTTCATAGGTGATTTTAAGGTTTTGATCGTTGGCGTGTTTTTGTGCGACTTCGATATTTTTATCCCCGGCATCAATACCGGTAACGATTGCCCCAAGACGGGCCAAAGGTTCTGTTAAAATACCGCCGCCACAGCCTGCATCCAGGATTTTTAACCCTTCTAACGGCGCAGGCATATCCGGGCTCCGATTAAATTTTTCACAAATTTCTTTTTTTATAAACGCCAGCCGGCACGGATTCATTTGGTGAAGGGGCTTGAAAATACCATCTGGTTGCCACCATTGATCAGCATGTCGGTTAAATTGATCTATTTCATATTGGTCGATTGTCTGTTTTTTCATAAGTTTATTTTATCATAAAACCACTTTTTGCCTAGTATCATTCTATCAAGATTTATGACTCTTGACCGCGCCTTACTTTTTTCTTTGAATAATTGAAAAATGTGATAAATTGTGTTTTACCAATTTCATATATTTTAAGAGGATTTATGACGAAAACACTTGAAAATCTCTGGGGAAAGGGAACAGAATTCCTTGGATCAAAATACGCCATTCTTGGTGGCGCCATGACGTGGGTGTCTGATCATAATCTTGTTGCAGCCATTTCCAATGCCGGTGGGTTTGGGGTGATTGCCTGTGGGGCCATGACACCTGATTTATTAACACAAGAAATCCAGAAAACAAAAACGTTAACCCAAAAACCTTTTGGGGTGAATTTAATTACAATGCATCCGGATATGGATGCCTTGGTCCAAGTGTGTATTGATGAAAAAATGTCCCATGTTGTTTTGGCCGGTGGCTTGCCATCATCCAATACAATTAAGACATTAAAAGACCACGGAATCAAAGTTATTTGCTTTGCCCCTGCTTTGGTTCTTGCCAAAAAACTTTTAAAAAATGGGGCGGATGCCTTGGTGATCGAAGGAATGGAAGCCGGCGGACATATCGGCCCTGTTTCAACAACTGTCTTGGCCCAAGAAATTTTACCTGAAGTGGGTGATCAAGTTCCCGTTTTTATTGCCGGCGGGATTGGTCGGGGCGAAGCCATCATTTCCTATCTTGAAATGGGGGCCGCAGGTGTTCAATTAGGGACAAGATTTGTCTGTGCAACAGAATGTCGCGCCCATGAAAAATTCAAGCAAGCCTTTATTCGTGCCCAAGCCAGAGACGCCATTACATCCCCACAGCTTGACCCAAGATTCCCAGTTATTCCCGTTCGTGGGTTGGTTAACAAAGGGGTTATGGCCTTTCTTGAGCACCAACGTAAAGTTGTCGATCGCTTTAATAGTGGGGAAATTAATCAAAAAGAAGGTCAGTTGGAAATTGAACATTTCTGGGCGGGGTCTTTACGCCGCGCAGTTATAGAAGGTGACATTGAAAATGGCTCTGTGATGGCTGGACAAAGCGTTGGGATGGTTAAAAAAGAACAGCCTGTCCAAGAAATTGTCCAAGAATTAATTGACCAAGCGCAAGGGGCTTTGAATAAAAGAAGGTAATAATATATCTAAACTTGCACTTCATCAGAATATTTGGTAAATTTATATTTAAATAACGGGGAAATAAATGACGCCTAAAAATAATAAAAATAAGTCAAAGTCAAAAACTTCAGCGTCTTCATCAGTGGATTCAAATCCAACGGCTAAAAAATCTGGGGCACGCACAGTCGGGCAGATTTTGAAAAAGGCACGTCTGGAAAAAGGTTTTCGGCTTACTCAGATTGTTCAGCAATTAAATATCAGCCAGTCTTATATTCAAGCCATTGAAAATGGTAAGATAAATGAATTGCCAAAAGAACAAACTTATACAATTGGGTTTGTAAAATCGTATGCCCAGGCTGTTGATTTGGATGTTCAGGAAATTGTTGATCAATTTAAGCAAGAATTTTATGGGGAATCAGATCAATATGAACTGGTTGAAAATGAAATAGAGGCAGAAGATGCCGTTGCAGATGAAAATAATGACGCCCCCAATTCCAAAGTTTTATGGGGATCTTTTGGGGTGGCAGTTTTGGCCATTGTAATTGGTTATGCTGTTTCAAAAAGTTCATTATTTTCAGGTGATACAGAGGTTCAAGATGGTTCTGTGACGACACAAGAATCGACTGAAAATTCGATGGTAAAAAAGAAAGCAGTGACAGCATCCCTTGATGCGCCTCTTGCGGTACAGCAACCTTTGCCACAAACTAAAACAACACCTGACCAAGGGGAAGTTTTAAAACAGGATTCAGACGTTGAAAAGAAAGACGTTACTTTTGTTTATAAAAATAAAGAAAATGATAAGGTCGTTGCCACCACAGATCCATCAGATTCAGTTTTGACGATGGTTGATGATAAATCTTCTGCAGAAAATGCTGAAAATTCGGCCCCTGTAAAAGAAGATAAGGGATTTGTTTCTGATCCAAATAAATTACCAATCTTAATTACTGTATCGGAAGATACTTGGATTGAAATTAAAGACCCTGTAAATGAAGATTTATATTTAAGCAAAGTTATTTCCCCTGGGTATATTTACCAAGTTCCAAAGAAAGGGCTGGTTCTTTCCACCGGGAATGCTGGGGCGACAATTATAACAGTGGGCAGCACTTCTTTGCCAAGTATTGGAAAACAAGGCAAGGTGATGCATGATATTTACCTTGGTGCTGTCGAACTTAAAGACAAGTATATTAAGTAATATTTAAATTATTTATAGCGATATTTACAAGGCCTTTTATTATTATAAAAGCTGATTCCAGAAAAGAAAAGCCATAGTATTCACGGGGAATAAATATCGAAGGGATAAAATAATATGAAAATATTTTCAATAGTATTCGTGATAACTACATTAATAAGTTATCGATCATGGGCACATGAAGAGGGGGCTGTTGAAAACATTCATGGAATGCCTGGGGCAAGTGTCGTTAGGGTTGGTAATTCATGGGAAATTGGTTCTGTGTGTGCCCTGGACGTGAATGGGATACGTAGATTGGTCGATTATATAAGGTTTAATGGTCAAGTAACAACAGTTCAGCCACGCGAAGCAGATGGGCACGAATCACTGGGGGTGATCGTGACAGCAGAAAATACTCAAGCAGCCATAGAAATGCAAAATTAATATAAAATACGACCCCTTCCTTATTTCTTACTTAAAATATTTTCCTTTTGTAATTGTAGGCAGGGGGCTTGGTATAAACATATTCCCAAGCACTAAGAAAGTGTGCAAAAGACGAATGTGTTGTAACAAACCCTTTAAATAAACTTCACAAGATGCTTTTAATGGGAAATTCTGAAGCCTTCAATTGTTAACCCCATTCACATGTGAAGGGCGCCATATGAATTTAGCCTGTCCTGGATCGGGGTCCAGGACAGGCTAAATTCAGAATTGTGACAAACGATCCTACCCCGATGATTTTATGCGTATCCTCATCCCACGGCTTGACCGTGGGATCCAGTCATAATCTAAACGGCAGGTTGATTGTCTCCGGTGAGTGCCGCCCTGGGCCCTGGTGTCAAGCACCAGGGTGACGATTTCTATGCAAAGACAGCCCCTCTTCATTGTCATTCCGGACTTGATCCGGAATCCAGTCATAATCTAAAAGGCAGGCGGGTTGTGTCTGGGGAATGCCGCCCTGGGCTGCGCATCAAGTGCGGAGCGATGAAGTTGGAGAGTAAATCACAAGGTGACAATTTTAGATAATTGCAAATCCTTGTGCCGCCATCGAATTATTTTATGTTGGCAATGATCTGATCCGCTTTGGCAAGCATACGCAAGACAGAAAGGTCTGTATTGGGTTCAAGGTTACGAATTTCTTCGGTTGTGAACCATCGGGCCTCAATCGATTCATTGTTGCGGAATATATCTGCCCTGTGTGCCGCCTGCAATAGATAACGCACATCATAATGGTAATGGGGGGCGACACCTTGTTTTTCAGGGATAAGGTGGATATCTACATCCAAAATTTCCCCGCCGATCATAGGCGTTAAATTGTATAGACCAAGTTCTTCTTCGGTTTCTTTTATTGCGGTCCTTAATGTATCTGGATCCCCATCACAATGCCCGCCAGGTTGCACCCATATTTCCAATTTTTTGTGCAATAATAAGGCATGCTTGGTCATGGCATGATTCACAACCCAGGCTGATCCTGTCACGTGGCCTTTATAACATTCACGATCAAAACAGTTTATATTTTCTTTGATGAAAACTTTAAGCCTTTCCACCGTTTGGGATTGGGCCGGGGATGGATTGATTTCTTTGTTATAAAAATCAAGTTTTTCGATTAATGGTTGTCTTTTTGAATCAAGCATTATTTATCATTTTTTAGGGGTTGACCTCTGTTAATTATAATACAAGAATACTTTAGGTTGTTCTTACAGTAAACAATAAATTGACGATTGAGAGGATTCAATGATTCAAAAATTATTTTTAGGCTTGGTGATCTTAGTTGCCGCAGCAATTGTGGGACTGTCTTTGATTAAAATTCCAGCCCCATCAACAGAGATACACCAATCCATAGATGCAGATAAAATTTTCAAACCAACATTGTCTATAAAGTAAACAAGAAATTCCCTATAAAAAAAGCGACCGCCCTTTGAAAGTTTAAAGAGTGGTCGCTTTTTTCCAAGTCTATTCAACTAAAATAAATACTGGTTCAATGACAGCCGTTTATTTTAAGGTCCAGCTTTCAATGCTTCATCTTCAGCCATAATGGCATGACGTTTGTCTTGAATTTTATGAATGGCATAGAAACAAATACTACTGACAATCATAAATGTAATTGTTGGTGTATACATGAATCTGGTTTTTTCAACGATGTATAACATAACGATTGGCAAGATTCCGCCACCAATGGCCATCCCAATACAAAAGTTAAAGGCAACCCCACTGTAACGGTCTTTTGCAGGGAATAATGTTTGAACAAAGGCATGTTGTGGCCCTGCAATACTTGCCACACAAAGCCCCAAAATCAATTCAGCAACGACAGTTGAAAAAGATCCAGGCATTTGGATTAAGTAAAACAAGGGGATGGAAACGATAAAAACAAATAGGCAAGCTTTTTTCATATATTGGGCACCCCCCAATTTATCCAAGACAAGCCCAAGAGCAGGGGCGGCGAACACATAAATAATTAACCCAATATTTGTGAATTGAATGGTGTCATTTTTTGACACATCAAAATACTCACTTAGGTAAATATCTAAGAATTTTAAAAGGGTATAAGATAATAAACCATTCATTGTCCCGATAATCACAGTGGTTAGGGATGATTGCCAGTGGTTTCGAATGGCTGTTATTAAAGGTGATTTTTCAACTTTTTTATTTTTTGAAAGTTTTTCAAATTCAGGGCTTTCAGATGTATAAAGGCGGATATACAACCCAACCAAACTGATAACAGCCCCCATGCCAAAGGCAATACGCCAGCTCCAGTCAGGCATGTCTGGTTGAATTAGGTATTTTCCAACCATATTTGCAGCCAAGGCCCCAATGATACTGGCCCCTGTGATTAATCCCCCAGTCAGGCCAGGATTATTTTTCCCGGCATGTTCCAAGGCAAAAATCGCAGATCCGTTATATTCCCCCCCTGTGCAAAGACCTTGTAACAGGCGACAGAGAATAAGAATTGTTGGTGCGGCCAGTCCCCATGATGCGTATCCGGGTAAAACACCGATAATAAATGTGGGGATGCCCATAAGGGTAACGGATAAAATCAAGGCGATACGACGACCGTACTGGTCCCCGATATACCCAAAAACTGTTGCCCCAAACGGACGCATAATAAAGGCGGCGATAAAGCCCATCCAACCAAAGGCAATGGATAAAAAGTGATCACCATGTGTTGGGAAAAAAGTATCACCAATAATTTCAAGAAAGACGGCATAAAGCATAAAATCATAGAATTCAAGAGCGGTCCCTATGGTGCTTGCCAAAACTGTTTTTGTTCTTCCTATCATGTAAACTCCTTATTGGTTAAGTATACTTTTAATTCCTAATTCGCCGATATTTTTTTCCGCATTTTCAATATTATTAACCTTAATACCACAAAAACGCCTATTTTACAAAATACATATTTTTCTTGCAATTTTAACATGATATCGTATATAAAAAGTTCTGAATGGGCGTATAGCTCAGCGGGAGAGCACTACGTTGACATCGTAGGGGTCACTGGTTCAATCCCAGTTACGCCCACCATTCTGACTTCCAGGGTTGATCCGGGATCCATAAATAAGTTACTGTAATGCTTATACAACATTATGAAAATGGGATTCATGGTTTACCGCTTTATATTGATGCTTTTTTTGTTGCCGCAGGCATTATTGGCGGAACCTTTTGATGCGCACAAGGTACCCCCCCCGGCCTTGGAATCTTTTTACAAAGCCTTTCACACAATTCATCCAAAAGGGCACATTCAAAAAGTTACCTCTTTAAGGGGTGAATCGATTGACCACGTCTTTAAAATTTCAGTTTTGGATGGTCGCCCCCATACTTATTTTGTCCGATTTTTAAATCGCAAGAACAAAGATTTGAATCACGAGAAAATTAAAATTACCCAGGCGATGGCAGGTATTTGGCAAGGTCCAGACGTAATTATATATGCCGATGACTTTAAATCATTTATAACAGATTTTATTCAAGGGCGTCATTTATCCCCCGACGATCTTAAAGATCCTGTTTTATTTAAAAACTTTGTGGATAAACTGAAACAATCACACGAATACCTTAAAACAATAGATCAAGATTTTTTTCTTACTTATTGTATGGGGCAACGAACCTTGTGTCGCTTAAGCGAAATTGAAGACCGTTCAATTATTTTGCCCAATATAGAAAAAGCAAGCAAAATTCTGACAAGGTTAAAAGATAATCAAGAGCCGGCAAGACAAGTGGTTCATAATGATGTTCGGCCTGAAAATATTGTTTTGGATGAAAAAGGCGTGCCGCATTTAATTGATTGGGCAGAGGTTACAATAGGCAATATTTTTGATGATCTTGGCGCTTTTGCAGAGTTTTTTGACCTATCGCCGTTAAGCGAGGAATCTTTGATAAAACAATACTTTAATAAGGACGCGTCATCTGATAATCTGGCCCTGCTGAAAATTCATCGTTGGGCCAATGGTTTGCATCGTGCGGCCTTTAAGTTTAGAAAATATCTGGATGTCACTGGGGATGATAAACCAACGTCATGGAAAGACGCATTGAGTTCAGATAATCAAGATTTAAAGAAGGCAGCCAGCCGTCTTAAATCGTATTTAGAAAAAGTTGATAAGGTGGATTTTAAAAGGTCTCTTGAAAAAGCAGGCTTTTCAATCCATATATAGGACAAGGATAAGGGCACAAGTTTTTTGCGATGATACCTATGAAACATAGCTCAGAAGCGTAATAATGTTGTGTCAGTATTTAAGTATTTTTACTGCAAGTATTATAGAAAGGGTTTGTTATGGCTGAAGGCGTTAGTCAAAGATGCTTAAAAGTTGGGGAAGAAATTCGTCGGGTACTATCAAAAATTATCCAGACGCAGGGGTTCTATGACCCAATTTTGATGGATCTTTCCTTAACAGTATCCGAAGTTCGTGTTGCCCCAGATATTAAAAATGCAACAGTATTCGTTATGCCCCTTGGCGGAATGGGAAGTTCCCCAGAGATATTGGAAGCTTTGAAAAACGAAGCCAGTCGCTTAAGATACGAATTGGGAAAAAATATTTGTACGAAATACACCCCAACGTTATCTTTTCAAATTGATACCTCTTTTGATCAGGTTGATTCTTTAAACAAAGCCTTAAAACAATAGGGGTCGTATGCACGGCTGGATAATTTTAGACAAGCCTGCGGGCATTACATCTTCTAAAACTTTATACAAGTTCAAAAAATTCTTGCCCAGAAAGCACAAGATTGGCCATGGGGGAACGCTGGATCCCTTTGCCACAGGTGTGCTGCCAGTTGCAGTGGGCGAGGCAACAAAGTTGATTTCGTATGCCATGGATGGGGTTAAAACCTATGAATTCACCGTTTTTTGGGGTAAGCAAACAGATACAGGCGATTTGGATGGGGCGTTTACCCATGAATCAGATCATTTGCCAACCAAAGAAGATATTCAAAAAATTCTGCCTGGCTTTGTCGGTGTGATTGACCAAACGCCGCCCGTTTATTCTGCCCTTAAAATTGATGGAAAACGTGCCTGTGATCGTGTCAGGGCAGGGGAAGACGTGGTGATGAAGCCCAGGCAAGTGACCATTCATAATCTTAAACTGATTGAAATTATTGATAAAAATCATGCAAAGTTCGAAGTTACCTGTGGAAAAGGCACCTATGTACGGTCTTTGGCCCAAGATATGGCTTTGAAATTAAAAACTTATGCCTATATAAAAGTCTTAAGGCGAACGAAAGTTGGCCAGTTTTTAATTCAGAATGCAAAATCGTTAGATTATTTACTTGAAAAGGCGACGCATTCTGCGTTAAAAGAGTGTATATATTCTGTTGAACATGTGCTGGACGACATCCCGGCTATTCTGATTACTGAGGAAGAAACAGTGAAACTAAAGCGTGGAATGGGGATCTCCCCCACAGCGCCGTCAGAATTTCAACAAGAAGGGGCAGTGGTTGCCTGTATGCATAATGAAGAATTGATTGCCATGACTTATGTCAAAGATAATCAATTGCTTCCGAAACGCGTATTTAATTTATAGATAAAAGGAGATTACGATGTCGATAACACCAGAAAAAAAAGCAGAACTTATTAAAACTTATGGCGTAAAAGAAGGGGATACAGGTTCCCCTGAAGTACAAGTTGCGATTTTAACAACACGCATCTTGAACTTAAGTGATCATATGAAAGAAAATCATAAAGACTTTCACTCACGCCACGGGTTGATCAAAATGGTTGGCCAACGTCGTCGTTTGCTTGATTACCTTAAAGGCAAATCAGTTGACCGTTACAAAGACTTGATCGGTAAACTTGGATTACGTCGTTAATAACAAAAGAATGCATGGCCGGGGCCTGCCCTGGCCAGACTTATAAAGGAAGTACATGTTTAATATATACAGAGAAGAATTAACTTGGGGTGGAAAAAAACTTGTTTTAGAAACAGGGAAAATTGCCCGCCAAGCAGATGGTGCCGTTATGGTTACTTTCGGTAATACACAAGTTCTTGCCGTTGCAACTGCGGCGAAAAAAGCCAATCCTGACGTGGATTTCTTTCCATTAACAGTTCTATATCAAGAAAAAGCTTATGCTGCAGGACGTATACCAGGTGGCTTTTTAAAACGCGAAGGACGCCCTTCAGAACGTGAAACATTGGCATCAAGGCTTATTGATCGTCCAATTCGCCCTTTGTTCCCAGATGATTTCCGCAATGAAACACAAGTTGTTTGTACAGTCGTCAGTCACGATAGTGATGATGATCCTGAAATTGCGGCCATGATTGGGGCATCTGCTGCTTTGACAATCTCTGGCGTGCCTTTTATGGGGCCTATTGCGGCTTCTCGTGTTGGATATATTGACAATGAATTTGTTTTGAACCCAACGTATGACAGTTTGACTGATTCAGATCTAAACTTGATGGTTGCTGGAACACAAAAAGGCGTTTTGATGGTTGAATCCCAAGCTGTTGGGTTGCCTGAAGACGTAATGTTGGATGCTGTTATGTTCGGACACGAACAAATGCAACCCGTGATCAATGCCATTATTGGGCTTGCTGAGCAATGTGCAAAAGAACCATGGGATCTTGAAGACCGTACAGAAGAATTAAATTCTTACAAAGATAAAATTGCAAAAGCAGCAGAAAAAGATTTGCGTGCTGCCTATGCTTTGACCATTAAACAAGAACGTTCTGAAAAGATTTCCCAAGCAAAAGAAAAAGCATTGGGTGAATTCGACCAAGAAGATGAAAACTTTTCTAAATCAATGTTTGGTCGTGCATTCAAAAAGCTGGAAAGCAGTATTGTTCGTAAAGACCTATTGAAAACAAAGAAAAGAATTGATGGACGGGCGCCTGACCAAGTTCGTCAAATTGAATGTGAAGTTGGTATTTTAGGCCAAACACACGGAAGTGCTTTGTTCACACGTGGGGAAACCCAAGCCTTAGTTGTAACGACTTTGGGAACGGGCGATGATGAACAATTTATGGATCAACTTGAAGGCGAATATCGTTCACGCTTTATGCTTCATTACAACTTTCCACCCTATTCAGTTGGTGAAGTTGGACGTATGGGCAGTGCCGGACGGCGTGAAATTGGTCATGGTAAATTGGCTTGGCGTTCTGTTGTTCAAAAATTACCAACTGCTGAAGCCTTTCCCTATACAATCCGTACAGTTTCCGAAATAACTGAATCCAATGGATCATCCTCCATGGCGACAGTTTGTGGAACATCTTTATCCATGATGGATGCAGGGGTACCTTTGGAAAGTTCAATTTCTGGAATTGCCATGGGATTGATCAAAGAAGGTGATGACTTTATCGTTCTTTCCGACATCATGGGTGACGAAGATCATCTTGGGGATATGGACTTTAAAGTGGCTGGTGACAAAGACGGAATTACAGCTTTGCAGATGGATCTTAAAATCACAAGCGTTAACAAAGCCATTATGAAAACAGCTTTGGAGCAAGCAAAAGTTGGGCGTTTACACATTTTGAAAGAAATGGCAAAAGCAATCAAAGGTTCCAGAGACGAAGTAAATGATAATGCACCCCGCATCGAAAATATGAAGATTCCAGTGGATAAAATCCGCGAAGTTATCGGAACAGGTGGTAAAGTGATCCGTGAATTGTGTGAGACGCATGATGTGAAAATTAATATTGAAGACGATGGAAGTGTACGTATTTATGGTTCAGATAGCCAAAAAACAGGTGCAGCCGTTGCCGCAATTAATAACATCATTGCAGTTCCAGAAGTTGGCGAAACATACGACGGTGTTGTTTCAAAAATCGCAGATTTCGGTGCTTTTGTTGATTTCTTGAATACAACTGGATTGTTGCACATCAGTGAACTTGATCACAGACGTGTTGAAAAAGTAACAGACGTTTTGAATGTTGGTGACAAAGTAAAAGTAAAAGTTCTTGGACTTGATCGTGGAAAAGTAAAATTAAGCCGCAAAGCATTAATCGAAAAACCAGCTGCTGATAAAGATAATAAAAAATCAGAATCTAAAGAATAGAGGGTCTTTGTGAAAATTCTTAATGCAATAAAAATTGCTGGAAAGGAAGTTCTTCCTCTTGTTGAAGGGGGGAAAGGAATTTCCGTCTCTAATGGACAAAGTTCCGGTGCCTGGTCCGCTTGCGGCGGCATCGGAACCTTTTCAGCTGTTAATGCCGATTCTTATGATAAAGACGGAAATTTGCTTCCTATCGTTTACCATGGCAAAACCCGTCGGGAACGCCATCATGAATTGATTGATTTCGCCATAAAAGGGGGGATTGACCAGGCAAAAGTTGCACGTGATATGGCTGGACCAAACGGTGTTCTAAACATGAATGTATTATGGGAAATGGGGGCTGTTGAACCCATTCTTTATGGTATTCTTGAAAAGACTAAAGGTCTTGTCAATGGCGTAACTTGCGGGGCAGGGATGCCTTATAAAGTTGCGCAAATTGCGGCAGAATATAAAATTCATTATTACCCAATTGTTTCTTCGGCCCGTGCCTTTAAGGCTTTGTGGAAGCGCAGTTTTCACAAATTTAGTGAATGGCTTGGGGCTGTCGTCTATGAAGATCCGTGGCGTGCGGGTGGGCATAATGGTATCAGCCGTGCAGAAGATCCGCATCAACCCGAAGATCCTTATCACCGTGTCCGCTTAATCCGTGAATTCATGGATGAAGTAGGGTTGAATCACGTGCCAATTATTATGGCTGGGGGTGTTTGGCATCTTAAAGACTGGGAAGACTGGATTGATAACAAAGAATTGGGGCCGATTGCATTTCAATTTGGAACACGTCCGTTGTTGACAAAAGAAAGCCCGATTTCTGATGCCTGGAAACAAAAGCTATTTACCTTAAAAGAAGGTGATATATATCTGAATCGTTTTAGTCCTACAGGATTTTATTCATCAGCTGTGCGCAATGACTTTTTGAAAGATTTACAGTCCCGGTCTGAACGTCAAGTGGCCTTTGCAACGGAAATTGTTGGGGATCATATTAAGCCTTTCCCATTTGGACCACGCAAAAGATTAATCTACTTAACAACGGCAGATTACAATCATGCGACAGAATGGATGATGCAAGGCTATACAGAGGCAATGAAAACACCTGATGCCACAATTGTTTTTGTGACGCCAAAAGAATCTGCCCAAATCTTGGAAGACCAACGTGATTGTATGGGGTGTCTAAGTGCTTGTTTATTCAGTAATTGGGCGCAGAATGAGGCAGGAACAACGGGACGCAAGGCAGATCCACGATCATTTTGTATTCAAAAATCATTGATGGATATTGCCCATGATGGGGATATCAACCAGAACCTTATGTTTGCTGGGCATGCGGCGTATAAATTTTCACAAGATCCCTTTTACCAAAATGGTTTTATTCCAACGGTTAAACAATTAATGGATCGAATTAAAACTGGATTATAGTTTTTTGTAGATAGAAAAACCAAGGGGGCATTTGCCCCCTTTAATCATTAATGAACAATTCCTGCCACTCGGCTGTTTCTGTTTCATAAACTTGATACCAACCAACGCCTGACAACAGGACCCAGAGCAGTGATCACCGGACACAACTTTAGCTTGTTACACCCCTCCAACTTCGTCGCCGCGCACTTGATGTGCGGCCCAGGGCGGTATTCCCCAGACATAACTTTAACTTACAATTCTGAATTTAGTTCAGAATCCATGTGTTAATGGCAATCAAATTGTCTGTGATGAACAGTGTTCTGGATCCCGGATCAAGTGCGGAATGACAATTGAGAGAGTCTGTATTTGCATAGAAATCATCGCCCCGTGTATAGGTTCACAAATTCGCTGACTATTTTTATTCGTCGCCCCGCACTTGATGCGGGGCCCAGGGCAGTGCTCACCGGGTACAACCCGCCTGCTTTTAGATTATGACTGGATCCCGGATCAAGTCCGGGGCGACGAAGCTGTGGCAGCAGCGGCTGCTGCTTCGCCACGGTAATGCCACCACTCATTTCGATCCCTTCGATTCACTTACTTTGAGACATTAAAATATCTGTAGCCCAGCCATTTTCCGATTCTGTACAATTATGCCTCTGCAGACGAAGCTGCGGCAGCGGCTGCTGCTTCGCCACCACCAGTTGCTGAGGAAGGGAACGGAGATACATTTTTAGCTGCGGTCATTAAAATGGACCTAAGAATACGGACTAAATGTTGTATTTCCAGAATTTTTTTATCTTTCATCCCATGTAAATCTAAACATTCTAATTTAGATCTTGCTGCGTCTATGCAAGTGGAAAGAACAATTTTTTCTGACAACCCACCAGATGAACGAAATACAGATTCATAGCCATGTACAATTCCCCTAAAAATACTTTCTAGATCGTCTAATGTATCTTCAGGAAGAATTCTGATTCCTTTTGTATATAAGAGAAGACTATTATCACAACTTTTATCACCACTTTCTTCTTCTTTTGACGCACCCTCTACACAAATGCCCAGTAATTCTTTAATTTTTGACAGTATTCTTGGCACAACAATTTCAATAATATTTTGGGAAAACCAAAAAAAGTGGGCTCTGTTTATTGTAATTAAAGGGTCTTCTGAATCAGTCTTAAATTTTGGGCCAAACATATTTCTGTGCATTTTGTTAAATTCAGTTTCTTTTTCAATACCATCGAGAGAAAGATATATGGTGCTGGTTTTTTTCCCACGAGAATCGAGAGAAAAACTACTATAATAATAATCTATGACCCATTCTTTTTCCAGATATAGAATAGTAATAAATGTAAAATACCCAGAAGAAAGATTATCTTTTTCTTCAATAAGTTTACATAGCCAAGGCAGTCCTAATCCAGACGTTCCCCAGTCTTCTTCTCCAAATTCTGGATGATCTTTTTTATAGTCTGAAAGTGCTTTGCCTATAGGGGACGGTTTTTTGGGCTCATAACTACGATGAGTATCTAAAAAATGTGGTAACATTGAAAGGCTTTGATCATCTTCAAAAAGAAATGTGCCAGCATCTAAACGTTCGTGAATAAGTTCAAAAATATTGGTACTCCAAAACTTAAATTCATCCTCCTTTTTGTTGTTCCAAAGATTTATTGTCCTTTCTACAATTTTCATCATAACTTTCTGATAGGATATATAATTTTTCATAAGCTGCGCCAATGTAGCATGTGGTTCTATCCTAAGTCCTGGATTTAGTCCTATTATTTTTTCTGTAAAAACCTTACAAAGAAATTTTCTAAAATTTGTCGTCAACATTATATTTTTGTGGAATTCATCATGCAGAGCTTGCCCAACAGGGCCATGATGCATGCCATGAGGAAAATATTCATCAGTTGAATAAGGCGTATTTCCATGCCCGGCCAAAAATAAAATTGAAAGGGTGAAGGGCCCCATAATACCCGTAGCTGGAATTTCAGGGCGACTTAATGTATTCTTAAGAATGATTCCAATAAAATGATCTGCAAGTTTTTCTGAATCTCTAGGGGGATATTTACATCCTTGCCTAATTCCAGGTGTTTTAGGGAAAAGAACTTGAGACTCTTTAAGTGTTGTAAGTGATGGAAGTTTAAAAGAATTATATTTTTCAATTGAGTTTGGTGTATATAAACCTATTTGTAACATGCTGACAATACGTCTGGCTTCAAAAGGCGACAACATTGTTTTCCCTTCGATTAAGGCGTAAGCAGCCCTAAGTAAACAGGGGTCGGAAGCCTTGTTCCCAGCCTCTTGCCAGGCCTTAATTCGGTCTATATAATCTTGAACACAGGCAAAGTAGGTTATCGATGGGGTGGTTTCTGGGTTATGGTCCGGGGCATCACATCGAAGGGTTTCTTCCCGGATTTTTTGTGCAGAACGAAGCACGTCATATCCTTTGAAGGCAAATCCTTTGGGATCCTTAACTGCAAGTGCACGCCTTAGAAATTCATCTTCATTTCTTGCTATTTCCCCAGCATATTCTAGGCATTGAACTTTATGACGTTCCTCAGTAGCCCTATATTCATCTATGATAGCGGCAGAGGATGCAGCCGCAGCCGCCGCAAAAACAGAACCTGGCGCACAGATAAGAAAAACAATTAATATAAACTTCATCTTTAAAAACCTTTTTTGTATAAATAAGACTTTGTTTTGGAAAAACAATTCCCCCTTGACGTTTGTGTTCTAATCTTTATCCTTTTTCTAAGGAAAAAATATGGCACAAATAAAAATCATCACAAAGGGTGCGGCGCGCCAAGAATCAAAACATAAAAAACCCCATTTATGGCAAGTTGTTTTATTAAATGATAATTATACCTCGTTTGAATTTGTGGTTCATATTTTGATGACAATATTCCACAAATCTATGGATGAAGCCCATGCGTTAACCTTGCAAATTCACCATGAAGGTAAGGGGGTTTGTGGGACGTATACTTACGATGTGGCGGAAACCAAACGCGCAGAAGTTTTAAGGCTTGCAAAACAGGGGCAATTCCCTCTACACTGTAAATTATACAGGGAGTGACAGATGCAATCTAAAAACCTAGAACACAGCATCCAAAGGGCCCTTGATTTGGCCAAGCACCATAGACACGAGTATGCGACGTTAGAGCACCTTTTGCTGTCTTTAACCGAAGATGCCGACGTTTCCCCCATTTTTGAATTTGCTGATATTGATTGTGAACGTTTACAGCGGGAATTGATTAATCATTTGCAACAGCAACATCTGACTTTGCCCCATGATTCTGATATCGAAACGCGGGTAACTGTTGGCTTTCAACGCGTATTACAACGGGCAATGTTACATGCAAAATCGGCCCATATTAATGAAATTAATGGGGCGCACTTATTGGTGTCAATGTATTCCGAAGAAGAAAGTTACGCCATTTATTTATTGGAAAAAGTTAATTTAAACCGGTTCGATGTGGTGACATATTTAACTGATATTGTCCATAGGATGGAGGAAGATGACGAAGAAGATAATTCCTTAGTATCTGAATCTGATGATCAAAGCCCTTGCGAAGATGCCTTGGGGAAATACTGCGTGAATCTGAATGAAAAGGCGCGGACAGGCCAGATTGATACCTTAATTGGTCGTGATAAAGAAATTCAACGTATTGCCGAAGTTTTACTTAGACGGGGAAAGAATAATCCAATTTTATTGGGGGACCCAGGGGTGGGGAAAACCGCTGTGATTGAAGGTCTTGCAAAACAAATTGTGGATGAAACCGCCCCAGAAGTTCTGCATAACAGGGAAATATTTGCCCTGGATCTTGGTGGTTTATTGGCAGGCACGCGTTTTCGGGGTGATTTCGAAGAACGCTTTAAGACCATCTTAAAAGCCCTTCAATCCCGTAAGCATCGCCCAATGCTTTTTATTGACGAAGCCCACACTTTGGTTGGGGCTGGGTCTGTTCAAGGGGGGACGATGGATATTTCAAGTTTGTTGAAACCGATGTTAAGTCATGGGGAATTGCAATGTATTGCGGCGACAACTTATAAAGAATATAAATCCCACCTGGAAAAAGATGCTGCCTTAATGCGTCGTTTTCAAAAAGTGGAAGTTAAAGAACCTTCCCGCGTTGAATGTTTGAATATCATTAAAGGGGTCAAAGGATATTTTGAAGATCATCATAATGTCACATATGATGCCACAGCTTTGGAATCTGCTGTTGATCTGGCCAGCCGTTATTTAATTGATCGCCAATTGCCGGACAAAGCCATTGATGTTTTGGATGAAGCCGGGGCGCATTACGCCCTGAAAAACAAAAAAACAAAAGTCAAAATTACAAAAAAAGTAATCGAAGATACCATTGCCCGTATGGCGGGTATCCCCAGCCATCAAGTTACCCAAGATGATCGCAAAGTTTTAAAGACTTTGGGCCTGCAGCTTAAAAAGAAAGTTTTTGGGCAAGATATGGCGGCTGTGGCCGTGGTGGATGCGATTAAAATGGCCCGGTCAGGGTTGCGCTCTGCAGAAAAACCGGTTGGCTGCTTTTTATTTTCAGGCCCAACAGGGGTGGGGAAAACCGAAATCGCCCGTCAGCTGGGAAATATTTTACACATGCCGGTGCTGCGTTTTGATATGTCGGAATATATGGAAAAGCACAGTGTGGCAAAATTAATTGGGGCGCCTCCTGGATATGTTGGGTTTGATCAAGGGGGCTTGTTAACAGATGGGGTGACAAAGAATCCGCACGCCATCTTGTTGCTGGATGAAATTGAAAAAGCCCACCCAGATATTTATAATATTTTGCTGCAATTAATGGATTATGGAATTGTCACAGACCACAATGGTCGGTCGGTCAGTTTTCGTAATACCATTGTTATTATGACAACGAATGCCGGGGCGATTGATATGGAAAAAGGTTCCATAGGATTTGAACAGAAGTCTGCGGTCCATACCGAAGATCACGCGGCCATCAAGCGTACTTTTACGCCAGAATTCCGAAATCGTCTGGATTCGATCATTTCCTTTAATGCCTTGTCAGAAAAAGTTGTCAAACAAATTGTCCATAAATTTGTAACAGAACTTTCTGATCAATTAAAAGACAAGAAAATTAAAGTTACTGTTGATGTCAAAGCCATTCAGTGGTTGGCTGAAAAGGGGTATGACCGTATCTTTGGCGCACGGCCATTGACCCGTCTGATTGATGATAAAATCAAACGGCCTTTGGCAGATGAAATTTTGTTTGGGAAATTACGTCAGGGGGGAACGGTGACTGTTTCCATAAAAGAAAATTCAATTGCTTTAAAATATTCATAAGATATACTGTAAAATATAAATAAAAACAGGGGATTAAATTCATGAAAATACTATTTGTTTGTTTGATTTTTTTATCAGTTTTAATAAATAATAGCCCAGCTTATGCCGCCGCCGCCGCGGCTGCCAGTTCTGCAGCTGGAACTGAAAATGACATAGCAATGAGGGTATATGATAAGTTTTCAGTGGATACAGATTTAAAGTCAACTATTAAAGATTTTTTAATTAAAAAAGGTTGGATAATTGAAGATCTTGCAGATGATATCCTCTCCAACAAAGGCGCTTTTATTGACAATGTATGGAAGCCACTTGAAGATAGTCAAAAATCCGCATTGTACGATTTAGTTTTTCCAGATACACCCGCAGGAGGCGCTGCGGCTGCCAGTTCCGCAGACAATGAGGCGGCGGAAAAACGTATTGTGACAAGGCTGCATAACGAATTTACAAACCCTGAGAAGACAGATTTGTATAAAAAGGTTGAGGCCTATCTGGTTAGCCACGGGCTTTTAGAAAAAGATATGGCAGATTATGTCTTGCCAGATCCAACAGCTTTTTCTCAAGTGTGGTCAAGTCTTGCAGTTGATCAAAAATCCGCATTATACGCTTTAGTTTTTCCAGACACAGCTGCAGGAGGTGCCGCTGCTGCAAGTGCTGGGGCCGCTGCTGTGACAGGTGATTTGATAAAACCAGAGGGGGCCGCCGCTGTTATTTCAGATGCATGGTATAATATTGGGGCTTCTCATCTTTATAGACTGGCTGCTGGAGCCAAGTATCTTCCGTCGGTTCCTTTGCTTCATCCTTATGACTCAGTTGCCACACGGATATATTTTGCAGGAAAATTTGCACCGACGGCGCTTGCTTTGCCGGATTTTGTAACAGCAGGGGGTGTCCCTGAAAGCGTTTACGTTGTTGTCATGTCAACTGGTTGGACTGATGCGACACTTTTCCGACCACATTACGCGATTCACACAGCAGACGATGAAAAAACAACAGTTAAGTTTGCTGTTGGCGCAAGTGATTTTGGGGCTGTCAAGATTATTGGTTCAGATACTGTTGAAATGCATACACACTTTGCCCATGACGACATTGCGGCCTCACCTGATGCAGGGGGTATTGATTTTGGTCGACCCGCAAAAGATATTGAAAGTGGGTCTTTCTGGGTTGTTGCCACAATAGGGGGCAAAAAAATTGCAACATTTTACTGGCTTGTAAACAAAGAAACGTTAATCGATAAACTGACGCCTATTACGAAAGAAGCCGTAACTTTACAAGGTCTTATGGCTTCATTGAAAACCGGTTTTCCTGATAACCCACAGGTCAAAAGATTAAGACAACTTTTAAGGTATGAAGAATAATTATTCTATTTTCTATTCTGTATGAACAGAGTTTCCCTAAAAATCTCTAAGGTTTCTGGACTTTAGGGGTTTTTTATGTCTAAATCACAAAAAAATAAAGTTCATTTCAGAACACATATAATCAAAATTTAAAGACTTATTTTCGTCTTAACCTGCCCAAAAGGCAGGTGGGTGAGTGATATCCGGTGATCTTATGCGTATCGTCGTCCCGGACTTGATCCGGGATCCAGTCATAATCTAAAAGGCAGGTGGGTGATATCCGGTGAGTGCCGCCCTGGACCCCGCATCAAGTGCGGGGCGACGAGGTTGGAGGGTGTCAAGTGACGGATGGATTTCTGTGCACTTTGCGGGTACTCGCGATGACGGAATACGTGGTTGGGTAAGGATACTTCTTAGTTTGCTGTCGTCCCGGACTTGATCCGGAATCCACAGAGGTGTTTGCCGGATTATGGTACGATTTCTGGAGACCTATTTTACTTCGTCGTCCCGGACTTGACCGTGGGATCCAGTCTACCTTAGGCATCTTTCTTCATTGTCATTCCGGACTTGATCCGGAATCCACAGAGGTGTTTGCCGGATTATGGTACGATTTCTG
>OJGZ01000240.1_pt1 | contig 23843 bp, 22 predicted proteins | sample 1595051 | NCBI WGS metagenome assembly OJGZ01 (sample SAMN05416800, study PRJEB24817) | seawater metagenome | isolation source: Sea water | place: Canada:Atlantic | collected 2013-07 | reverse complement strand
GGCCCATAATCATGCCAACCATAAGGCACCACTTAACCCCTTCTGAAAGAGTACTATAATTCCCTGTGGGTCCAATAATATCACCCAAACCTGGGCCAAGATTTGTTAACACAGCCGCCGCCGCAGACATAGCTGTCAAAAAATCAACCCCTAAAACTGCAAGAATCAGGGCCAACCCCACAAAACTTAGGACAAATAAAATAACAAACCCCGCAACAGACGAAAATAAATCTTCTGATAATCTTTTGCCATTAAACTTTGGCACAAAGACCCCATGCGGGCGACGTAGTTTCTTTAGCTGTGTTTCGGCAATCGACCATAAAACTTGGAAACGATAAATCTTAATACCCCCAGTGGTGGATCCTGTACATCCGCCAATAAAAGGTAAAATAAAGAACAAAACCATGGCAAAGGGCCCCCATGTCATATAGTCTTCGGAAGCATAACCTGTTGTTGTAAAAATTGCCGTTATGTTAAATAATGTTTTCACGATTACCTCTAAAGGGTCTGTATCTGTTGTCACCAAACGCCATACTATTGTGGCCAATATGATAAGCAATAGACCTTTTACATAAGACCGGAACTGACTATCCTTTGTTATAAAAGATTTTTTCCCAAAGAACGTGCGGGCAAATAATAATTGGGAACACCCCCCAATAAACATGAAAACAATAATAATAAGTTCGATTAAGCGACTGTTAAAGTGACCAATTGATGCATCATATGTGGAAAATCCCCCGGTTGAAACACAGGTTAATGTATGACAAAAAGCATCAAACCCGCCCATTCCGGCAAGAAATAATGCGGTAAAACACAGAATGGTTAAAATAACATACAACGTGAAAATCAACTTTGCCATTTGGCGAACGCGGGGTAACAATTTTTCTGATTTGTCAGAAGATTCACTTTGAAATAATTCCAACCCCCCGATTCTTAGTTCTGTCATAACGGTTAAGGCCATGACAACAATTCCAATACCGCCCAACCATTCCAACATGGCCCGCCATACAAGCAAACCCGGCGGAATTGATTGAAGGTTATGAAAGATGGTGGCCCCTGTGGTTGTCAGTCCGGAAACGGCTTCGAAGGCAGCATCGGTGAATAACATATCTTTATTAGAAAAGATAAAAGGCAACGATGAAAAAGCAATACCAATCACCCAGCAAATACTTGTAACCAAGAATGTATCCCGTTTTCCAAAGTCAAATTCGCGATCTGAACGATTACTGAAAACCAGCAGAACCCCTGTAAACAAAGTAATAATACTTGAAAAAACAAAAGCATCGACATTTTGATAATGAAATAGAAGGCTGAAACCCACCGGGATCATCATGGCCATCGCCAGAATAATTAAAAGCCATCCAGATAAATAAAATATGGATCTAAAATGAATCATTCCTAGCTTAGAACCCTTGATTCATGGGGGCTGTCCAAAGAAAATGCCGGGATATCAACCGTAATGATTTTACCATCTGGCGTTTCAAGGTCATACGCTCCCTTCATAATGCCAGAAGGGGCATTTAACATCGCCCCACTGGTATAAGAAAAACTTTCGCCCGGATTCAGGTCAGGCTGTTTACCAATCACACCCTTTCCATTTATCTTGTTTTCCATCCCGTTCGAATCTGTAATAGTCCAGTGCCTGTGGCGCAAGGTAACCTTTTTATTACCTTGATTCAGAATCGTAATGTGATAGGCCCAAAAATATTGATTATTATCCGGTTCGGATTCTTCATCAATATACACAGGCTCTGTATCAATTTTTATAAATTTTGCGGCCAGCCTTATTTCTTTCATATCTTTATTCATTTTTTCATACATTAATTTAGATTTTGCCTCTTGGACCTTTTTTTGTTTTGCCCTTCTGATCTACCCTATATTGTCACCCTGAACTTGATTCAGGGTCCACACCAGTGTTAACCAGAAACATCCCGATTGCCATCGATACATGGATTCTGAACCAAGTTCAGAATGACAAAAAAAGGATATTGCAACCACATTTTTATATCGTCTTCATCCTTAACTCTATCTGAAAAAAATCAATTACTCAATATTAATAAAGGGGGGGCTGTGCAACATAGGCACCCGCAAAGACGCAATAATGATTTGCGAATGTCAAACTGCAAGCTTTTCCTTTTCCCTTTAGGGTTTCATAAGTAAAGGCACAAAAAAACCCCACAGAGCCTGCAGGGTTTTAATGTTAATCTTATTAAAGATTTAGAATACGTAGCTTACACCAACGTGGATTTGGTGTGATGGGCTTTTTTTGAATGTTGCTTCATTCTCACCACTTCTGTATGTCTTGTTTTTCAAGTCATACGCAAATGTGTAACCAGCATCAAGAACAAAGCTTTCATCAATGGCGTATTTTGCCCCTAAACCAACATGCACATTTGGTACATATTGCTTTTTGCTGTCTGTTGTTGTTTCTCCTGCCACTGTATAATCTGCTCTAAATTCTGATTGATGCATATGAAGACCCAAACGTCCATATCCAAGTAATTCTGGCATAAATTTATAACCGGCTAAGACATCAGCCCCAAATTTAAACTTATTGTTGTATGTGGTTTTAAGTGTCACCGCGCCGGCTGTGTCTTCCCCTTTGTCTTTAGCGTTTTGATATCCAACAATCAATTCAGTCCCAATAACCATATCATTACCAAGGTCATTCATGTAACCAAAAAGAATGGATCCCCCCATGCCTTTAGGCTTGAGATTAAATGAATCCAATTCTGAATCTGTAACTTCTTGCTTATCTATATTATAGTCAGCACGAACACCGGCATACATACCGTCAAAGTTTTTTGCATTTGCCCCAGCTGTTGCAAGTGCCAAAGCTGAAACAGCCATTAATTTTAATTTATTCATATTGTTATCCTTTTTATTTTTAAAATATACCGTATTATATACAAAATAATAATCTGATAATCAAGAGGAAAATAATGAAATATAGTGCAAAAAACCAAGGCTTTAAATAAAACAAAGCTTTCGTTGCAAATATGTTACTATTTTCTTTTGTCCAGCTTTGTAATTTTTTCTTAATTCTATTGACATAAATTCGCCGGGTTTGTATACCTGGTTTAGCACTCTGCTTACATGAGTGCCAAAATAACCTTTTTAACGTAAAGGAGAAAAATAAAATGAAATTCAAACCATTACATGACCGCGTTCTTGTAAGGCGCACAGAAGAAGAAGGCAAAACATCAGGGGGCATTATTATTCCTGACACAGCAAAAGAAAAACCCATTCAAGGGGAAGTTCTGGCTGTTGGCACAGGCCTGAAAGATGAATCAGGAAAAATAGTTGCCTTGGATGTAAAGCCCGGTGACAAAGTTCTTTTTGGAAAATGGTCCGGAACTGAAATCAAAGTTGAAGGTGAAGATCTTGTCATTATGAAAGAATCTGACATCTTTGGAATTATTGGTTAACACCTAAAACTTAGGAGAATAAAATGAGTGCAAAAGAAATAAAATTTTCAACCGACGCACGTGTAAAATTGCTTGCCGGTCTGGACATCCTTGCCAATGCCGTCAAAGTTACATTAGGCCCAAAAGGGCGCAACGTAACCATTGAAAAATCATTTGGTGCCCCACGCATCACAAAAGATGGGGTTTCTGTTGCAAAAGAAATTACCTTAAAAGACAAATTTGAAAATATGGGTGCGCAAATGATGCGCGAAGTTGCCAGCAAAACAAACGATCTTGCAGGGGATGGAACAACAACAGCAACCGTTCTTGGTCAAGCCATTGCCCGCGAAGGCATCAAAGCTGTGACAGCTGGCATGAACCCAATGGATCTTAAGCGCGGCATCGACCTGGCAACAGAATCTGTTATTGCAAGCATCAAAAAACGGGCACGCCAAATCAGCAAAGACAGTGACATTGAACAAGTTGCCACGATTTCTGCCAATGGCGAAAAAGAAATTGGACAAATGATTGCCACTGCCATGGAAAAAGTTGGTAAAGAAGGTGTCATTACGGTTGAAGAAGCCAAATCATCCGAAACTGAATTAGATGTTGTTGAAGGGATGCAATTCGATCGTGGATACCTATCCCCCTATTTTGTGACAAATTCAGAAAAAATGATTTGTGAAATGGAAGATGTTCTTGTTCTGTTGTATGACAAGAAAATTTCCACCTTACAACCCATCCTTCCCATTCTTGAAAAAGTGGCCCAGGCAGGAAAATCTTTGTTGATCATTGCTGAAGACGTTGAAGGCGAAGCTTTGGCAACATTGGTTGTAAACAAGCTGCGTGGTGGCTTAAAAGTTGCCGCAGTTAAGGCCCCAGGTTTTGGTGACCGCCGCAAAGCAATGTTGGAAGACTTGGCGATTTTAACGGGTGGACAAGTTATCTCTGAAGAATTGGGACAAAAGCTTGAATCAGCCGACATGACCATGCTTGGAAAAGCAAAGCGTGTGAAAATCGACAAAGAAAATACAACTTTTGTTGATGGCTTAGGTGAAAAAGCATCCATCGAATCTCGTTGCATGGAAATTCGCAGTGCAATCGAAGAATCATCTTCTGATTACGACAAAGAAAAACTTCAAGAACGCTTGGCAAAATTGTCTGGTGGGGTTGCTGTGATCCGCGTTGGTGGGGCAACAGAAACTGAAATGAAAGAACGCAAAGACCGCGTTGACGATGCATTGAATGCCACACGTGCTGCGGTTGAAGAAGGTATCGTTGTTGGGGGTGGTTGTGCCTTATTACATGCCACAAAAGATGCGTTTGATGGATTAAAAACAGCGAATGATGATCAAAAAGTTGGTATTGAAATTATTCGCAAGGCTATTCAATCTCCTGCCCGTCAAATCGTGGAAAATGCTGGAGATGAAGCATCTATCGTTGTCGGTCGTATTCTTGAAAGCAAAGATGTGAACTTTGGTTATAATGCCCAAACTTCTGAATTTGGTGACATGTTCAGCTTTGGTGTTGTTGACCCTGTTAAAGTTGTGCGTACAGCTTTGCAAGATGCGGCATCCGTTGCAGGCCTATTGATCACAACCGAAGCCATGATTGCTGAAATCCCAGATGAAAGCTCCTCAGCCAGAGGCGGCGGAATGGGGAATCCTATGGGCGGCATGGGTGGTATGGGCGGCATGATGTAAGCCTGACCAATAAACATTAAATATTTCGACAATTAACCGCTGGCCTTTGCTGGCGGTTTTTTATTGACTTAAACTTTATAATAAAGATATAAATTTATGTACAGTGAGGCATCTAAATGATTCAAACACCTCTTTTTTAAAAACTTCAACGACCACTCTTTAATAAAAAGGCTTTATGAATGACAAAAGCAACCTACGCCAAACATATATTTTTAATCATTATGGTTTTTATTACGGCTGTGATTGAAACGGATATTTATCTGCCTGCTTTTCCAGATATGATGGAATATTTCCAGACAAACGAAGAATTAATTCAAAGTTTACTGACTTGGAATTTTATTGGCCTGTGCCTGTCTGGCCCGTTTTATGGGCCTTTGGCTGATTCTTATGGCCGCAAGAAACCTTTGGTGGTTGCCCTGGTTTTATTCTTTATGGGAAGTATTATAACAATTTACGCAGACGATTTTGATTTAATGCGATGGGGGCGTGTTCTTCAAGGTCTTGGCAGTGGGGGATGTTTTACCTTGGGGTCCGCCATTATCTTTGATGTTTTTGACGAAAAAATGGCCATGGACGCGCTGAATAAAATGAATACGATCGTTCCTTTGATTATGGCGACTGCCCCCATGCTTGGAGGTTATTTGAATTATCAATATGGGTTTAGGGCAAATTTTGTGGCTATTGCCGTTTGTGTTGTTGCCAGTTTATTGTGTGCCATTTTTATGTTCAAAGAATCTTTGCCTGCCCGCAAAAGGGTGCCCCTTAACTTTGACGGTACAATTGCAAATTTTAAAAAGACATTAAGCAATGGTCCTTTTTGGAAATTAACTTGTATTATAAGCTTGTTATTCACAGGATATCTTGGGTTCTTGTCCACCACATCTATCTTATTTGTTGTGGATATGGGCATTCCCAAAAAAGTATTTCCTTTTCTTCAGGGGGCCTTATTGTTGGCCTATGTGTTTGCAAGTTTAACCTGCAACAAAGCCTTAGATAGATTTGGCGTTGAAAAAACGAAAAAGTATGGGCTCTACTGCATTTTATTTAGTTCACTCTTAATGATTTTGGTAACTGTATTTTATCCAAATCCATATGCCTTAACAGGTGCCATGTTGCCGTTCACCTTTGGATTGATGTACGTGCAAACCCCTTATTTCAGTGATTGTATGAATATATTCCCAGAAATAAAAGGGATTGTTGCCAGCCTGATTACAAGTATACGATTAATGATAACAGCAGGATTGATTGGCCTGGCCAGCAAATATTATGATGGAACTGTTCGCCCGACAACAGCTTTGGTTCTTATCACGGCCGTTATTTCCACGTACTTATTTTTCAGCCACGAAAGAAAGAAGAAAGTAAATTCTTAGTTAACGCAAGGTTATAAATTTTGCCTTTACCTGCCTGGTCTGATTTTTTCAGTGAACATCTTTGCAAGCCAATGGCCCATCCAGATTAACCCATGGTATCATCTGTGTCGGAAGAATGGTCAGATTCTTCCCATCTATCTTCTTGTCGTATTGTTTCGTCTGGATCTGAATGTTCTTCACCGCAACTTATGTCAGACACCTTTCTTACAGGACGATGATGTCTGAAAAATTCTGCCCGGGCATTAATCGTTTCTTGTTTGCTGGCTATCTCTTCCATCAAACTTTCTCTGCCATGGGCAGTTGAACATCTTGCCCGAAACAAAGCCAACCTAATATCATCGGGCGCCTCTTCAATCATGATGGAAAAATCTGGATTTACAGTTAGCTCCCCTAATACAGTTGATATCAACGCATTTGGGGATTCTTCTGGTGTTGAAAAAGAAGGAAAAGGCCGGCGGCTATGATGACGAATTCTAAATTCAAAGGGCACACCCCGCCTTTTTTTAAGAAAAGATCGCAGACCTATGATATCTGGCTGGTAAAAATCAATTTCTGTTTCAGGGCTTATAAAATCTAAGCCCCTTAAAAAAGGGTTATATTTAAATGTTTTAAGTATCTGCAAAAGGTGAACGGGTCGGAATGCTGCCTCGGAAAAATTTATAATAAAGGGGGAAGTAGTTTTAGATTCATACCCATCAATACTCATTATCTCTAGCATTCTAAGCCACTTTATAACAATCACGCCATCATAACGATTTAAAAATTCTGGAATTATTTCTTGCGCCGATTGTCTTGGCACGACAACAGATAATGGCGCGGCTTCCTCTGCAGTCACATCAAATGATTGTTCTGCCGCTGCGCCAACCGATTGTGCCCCGCATAACAGAACACAAAGAATTATTATAAATTTACCCAATATTTTATTCATCTACTATTCAGTATCTAATACCAAAAGAAAATTGCAAGAATTTATTTACAAGCCTTGCATTTTGGGGAGAATTCATTATATTTGGGACAAGAGGTTTATACCTTTGAATTTTTTGTCTGTATTTATAATTTTATTAAATATAAATTCAGGCAGAATTGAGACTTCTTGTTGGTGCCATGGGGGCATCAGCTGAATTAGCCAGAAGGAGTTAACATGGCACTTTATGAATGTGTATTTATTGCACGTCAAGATTTGTCGCAGACACAAGCTGAAAGCTTGATCGGCAAATTTGAAAAAGTCATCAAAGATAATGATGGCAAAATTGCGAATAACGAATATTGGGGTCTTCGTCCCCTTGCTTATATCATCAAAAAAAACAAGCGTGGACATTATGCAATGTTAAATGTTGACGCCCCGTCAGCAGCGATCCAAGAAATGGAACGTCAAATGCGTTTTGATGAAAATGTTATCCGTTTTCTTTCTATCAGAGTTGATGCGTTTAAAAAAGAACCGTCCATTATGATGAACCAACGTAATAAAGAGGCAGAAATTGCCGCAGAATTTGGTGTGAATCTTGAAAAAGAAGGAGCGACAAATGAAACCAAGTAAAGAAGCAATGCAAAAGGTTCCTATGAGCCAAGTCCGCCCGTTTTATCGTCCACGTCGTACGTGTCCATTTTCTGGAAAAAATCCACAAACGATTGAATATAAAGATGTTAAAACATTATCCAGATATGTAACAGAACGCGGTCGTATTATGCCACGTCGTATTACATTCGTATCATTGGCAGCCCAACGCAAATTGGCACAAGCAATCAAACGCGCCCGTTTCTTGGCTCTTATGCCTTATATTGAAAAATAAGGAATTATAAAATGCAAGTAGTATTATTAGAACGCATTCAACGCTTAGGCAAAATGGGTGATGTTGTTACCGTAAAGCCTGGGTTTGCACGCAATTATTTATTGCCACAGAACAAAGCCCTTCGTGCCACAAAGCAAAACATTGAAATCTTTGAAAAGCAACGTGCTGAATTAGAATCACAAAGCAAAGATCTTCAAACAAAAGCTGAAGGCATGAAAAAGAAAATTGATGGTCATATCATGGTTATGGCCCGTCAAAGCAGTGATGCTGGCGTTTTGTTTGGTTCTGTTACAACACGTGAAATTGCGGGATTGTTGTCTGAAAAATTTGACACGATCACACGTCACCAAGTTGTTCTTGACGCCCCAATCAAAACAAGAGGCGTTCACGATGTTCCTGTGCAATTGCACCCAGAGGTACGCACAACTGTAAAAATCAGTATTGCCCCTTCTGAAGAAGAAGCACACGCACAGTTGGCAAAAAAAGCTGAATCTAAAAAAGAAGAAACGAAAGAAGTATCAAAAGTTAAAGCTGAAAAAGCTGCAAAAGAAGCAGAAGAAAAAGCTGAGACTGAGGCTGAAGCACAAGCTGACGCATAATATATCTTTTATCTATTCCTTAAAACCCTGTCTTTTGACAGGGTTTTTTGTTAAATAACACAGCAATGCATGTGCCGTTCACCAGTTATTCCGTATCTGCCATGTTTAACAGACGCCTTATTCCGTCATCGCGAGCATCAACAGGGTGCGCGGTGATCCACACCAGCCAAATGACCCCCTAACCCTCATCGCGAGCATCAAGAGGGTGCGCGGTGATCCACACGCCATACGTCACTTGACTCCCTCCAACTTCGTCGCCCTGGATATAAGTTCAGTAATTCGATGGCTATTTTGATTCGTCGCCCCGCACTTGATGCGGGGTCCAGTCATAATCTAAACGGCAGGCGCATCGAATTCGGTAACCTCTGGCCTGGACCCAGCATCAAGTGCGGGGCGACGATTTCTATGCAAAGATAGTCCCTCTTAATCGTCATCCCACGGCTTGACCGTGGGATCTAGTCCACCTTAGACATCTTTCTTCATTGTCATTCCGGACTTGATCCGGGATCCAGTCATAATCTAAACGGCAGACGGGTTGTATCGGGTGAACACTGCCCTGGACCCCGCATCAAGTGCGGGGCGACGAATCAAAATAGTCAGCGAATTTGTGAACCTATACACGGGGCGACGATTTCTATGCAAAGATAGTCCCTCTTAATCGTCATCCCACGGCTTGACCGTGGGATCTAGTCCACCTTAGACACCTTTTTTCTTTGTCATTCCGGACTTGATCCGGAATCCACAGCGGTGTTCATCACAGACAATTTGATTGCCGTAGACTTCTGGATTCTGGTGTCAAGCACCAGGGCAAGGATGAAGGTATAAAGTATTTCATGGGCCTTTACCGGTCAGGTTCCACAGTTTTACGTCAGCTAATGAAAATCCCCGGACAAGCCGGGGATTTGTATAATTTTAATAATTATTAATGTCTATTTTTTTTGAATACTGCAACGCCCCTAGCAAAAAATCGAAAACTCAAAACAATCCCAGGAACCTTTTTAACAAGGTCCACAAATTCTTCTTGACGTGAACGATTACCAGCATTTAAATTCTCAACAGCAAGCCTTTCACCTGGCTTTAACGCGAATAACATATATTGTATATTTCTAAGATTGTCACTCACACTTAGCCCACCATCATATTTGAAAGTTGGTAAATCCCCAACCTTCTGCCTATTATATATCGTTGATTCATCCCCTATTGAAACATTTTCCATAACAAGAGGTTTCTTCCCTTGCAATGCCTCAAGCCCAGCAGAGCCAGATTCTTTCATTATAGCAGCCTGTTTTTTCAGTAACTTTTTTTCCTGATCAGAAAAGGTGATTTCCGAAAGGTTAATTCCCGAAAGGTTAATTCCCGATTGCTTGTCCCCTCCCGGTTTCTCCTTATTAGGATCTTCTGCGCACAAGCCTTTGATTGGAATTAATAGGGCAAACATTAATGTATATAGTTTTTTCATTTTTGGTATCCTCCACTTTTTATATATTATTTTATAATTATGTCAGCATTTTTTAACAAAATCAACTTGATAATAACTGAAGGCAATTAAGGCGGTCATGACAACGAACAATAAGGGTGACAAGGTATCCTTGCGGGTTTATACTGGGTGAAATTGAATAAAAAGGCCTTCATGACAAAAATTATACTGGCATTTGAAACATCAACCAGCGTCTGTTCCGCCGCCATCTGGGGCGAAGGCGAAGTCATGGCCAGCGAACAAGAATCCATTGGGTATGGGCATGCGTCATCCCTTTTCAGCTTTGTCAAAAATGTTTCGCAAAAAGCCCGCGTTCCTTTGGAATACATTAATCACGTGGCCGTTACGCGTGGGCCTGGATCTTTTACCGGTGTGCGCGTTGGCCTGGCTGCTGCCCGGGGGTTTTCGTTGGCGGGGAACCTGCCCATTTTGGGGATGACGACATTCGATTTATTGGCCTATACCGCCAAGAAACAAATGATGGAAGATCACGCAAAAATTGTGGTGATGGATACAAAACGGGGGGATTTATATACAGCCTTTTATGATATCGGCCAAGATTTACCATCACACACACAAATCACCAAACCCGAAGATTTACAAGCCCATGTGGAACCTTATAAAAAATCATACACACCGATTCATATTATCGGGGACGGGGCAGCAAAATTACAAACAGATTACAAGTGGCCTATGAACGTTGAATTCTTACCGATTTTTCCTAATGCTTCGGACTTAGCCATTGCGGCGGCCCATTTTCATGAAACGCCATCTTATCCTTTTTCCAGTGACCCACTTTACCTACGCCCCCCCAAGGTTTATGAATAAAGAATGAAAATTCAAACTTTAATATCAAATCAGGCAGCCATCATACGGCCCCTTCAAAGCCAAACCCCTTCCCGAAATTGGTCTTTATCAGAAACAAAAGAATTATTATCCTCTGTTTGGGTTCAGGGATTTGGTTTATTTGATGACGAAACGTTAATAGGGATTTGTATTTTAAGAGTTATTGAAGACGAAGTGGAAATTCTGGAACTGGCCATTGATCATATCCATCGTCAAAAAGGATTCGCCCAAAAATTATGGAACCATATTCAAGGGGCCCATGCCAAGGCAACTTTCTTTTTAGAAGTGGCAGAACATAATAACCCTGCCATCAAGTTTTACGAAAAAATAGGATTCACCCAAATTCACCGCCGCGATAATTATTATGGGGCCGGCAAGCATGCCTTGGTTTACACAATTCGTCCCGATAGAAAATAAAAACCCAAACATATCAAAGGATTATTGCAGAAAAGAATTGTTACAGGCCACGGTTTTTAAGACGCGTGGAAAAATGAAATTAGTGACACGCAGTGCACCTGATGTACGTAAGATAAGATATTGTTTTAGTATATCCCTTTTAATCGTCACCCCATCCCGATTAAGGGACTGGGGCAACAACAAAAGAATAGAAAGCCCAAAAGACGTTATGTAATGATTCGATTAACCAAGGTGTCCTGTATTTGTTCCTGGAGCCCTTTCGTCTGTTGAACGTGGCAAAGGATAAGGCCCTGCCAACGCCGCTCCTGCAGCACTTTCATCTGCAGTCCTTGGTGCCAAAGACCTTTGAGGAACCTGAGGCACCCCAGGAAATAATACTCGGTTAATTGGTAGTTCTGACATACCGCCAGCTGAATGAGGAACCTGCTGAGCTGCAAATGCCGCAGCCGCTGCTGCGAATCTTGAATCCATCCCTGGTAACACTGGAAATAAGCCTGAGGATACGGGAAGTAATCTAGGACCTCTGTCTGAATGGGGAACTTGCTGACCTACAGATGCCGCAGCCGCTGCTGAAAATCTTGAACCTAAAGGTGCTGGATTAACTGGCCTTCTGCCTGAACGTGGTAGAGGATAAGGCCCTACAGCAGCCGCGGCAAATGGAGGTCTTGCGAATCTTGGATCCATCCCTGGTAACACTGGAAGTAATCCTGGAGGCAAAGGAAGTAATTCTGGGGATACGGGAAGTAATCTAGGACCTCTGTCTGAATGGGGGACTTGCTGACCTGCAGATGCCGCGGCAGATTCTCCAGGGTTCCCACGACTTTCAAAAGATAATTCTGGGGAAACCTCGGTAAGAGACGGTATTGATATCCTTCGAGTCGGTGCCGCCGCCGGTGAACTTATTTCCAAGGAACCAGAGGCTGATTTTTCGGCCCGGGATATCTCTTCTAACATTGACTGGGCTTCCGGGCATCCTTGTTTTGCAGCCTGCGTTAAATAATGGAAGGCAAGTTTAATATTTGCTGGGTTGCTTTTGTCATAAGATAAGCGTCTACCTAATTCATATTGTGCTTCGCTATATCCCCTATTTACGGAACCCATAAGATATCTTTGGGCGATTCCGGCATTTTGGAGAACGCCTTCACCATAAGAGTACAGAGTGTACAGCCTAAACATGGCTTTTGAGCATCCTTGTTTTGCAGCCTGCGTTAAATAATGGAAGGCAAGTTTAATATTTGCTGGGTTGCTTTTGTCATAAGATAAGCGTCTACCTAATTCATATTGTGCTTCGCTATATCCCCTATTTGCAGAATCCATAAGATATTTTTGGGCAACTTTGTCATCTTGGGGAACATCTTCACCAAAAGAGTACAGCTCGAACAACATGTACATGGCCTGGGGATATTTTTGTTTTGCAGAACGGCTTAAGTAATGGAATGCTGTTTTAAAATCTTTATCCCTTCCATAGCCATTATATAACATTCTGGCCATTCCATACTCAGCAGCTGGATGTCCTAGTGCTGCAGAATGATCTAATAAACGATATCCTTCTTGAAAATCTCGCGGAACCTCCTTACCTAAACAAAGTTCTAGAGCTCTAGCAAACATAATTTCTGCATAAAATTCCGGATCCAAACCCTGATCAGCGACAACAGAACTGGAACTGGAACTGGAACTGGAACTAGAGCTGGAGCTGGGTAATCTTGCGCCCCCTAAACCTTCAGCAGCAGCCGTATCCGAAGGATAACTTGAAAGTAATGCAACACCTGCCGCAATAGCAGCAGTCGTATCTGAAGAATCACTTGAAAGGAATGATAAACCTGCAGCAGCAGCCGTATCTGAAGGGTTTCTTGAGGGCAAGTATTCGGCTGCCTGTGCGACGCCTCTCGGTCTTTTTGCCGCCGTGGAAGTTGGGACATCAACAAGGGTGCTTGCGGCAGCGGCGGCATGATCTGGTAGTATTCTTTCTTGGCTATCGATTCTAACTCTTTTTGCAGCCCGTCTTGGGGGCCTTGGACCATCGTCTTTATCAGATGCCGCAGCATTGGCAAAGGTTGAACTTAATAGGATTAAACTTGCATAAAGCAAGGCTTGTTTATTTTTCATCTCTTATCTCATCTTTTATCGTTATATATAGGTACCTATACTATATAGGGATAACATAGTTGAATTTCAATTTTATGTCATAAAAAAATATTTTCAATCGTATGGCGTTAAAAATATTGACATAATCAGACCCATTTGACAGGGTCATTTCTGAAACTGATCGTTGATGTGCCTTCCGTCATCAATAATTCACCGCTATAGAAAGCGCCCCAAGACACCTTAACAATGCCTTGGGTGATTTTAATTTTTTATGTGATTTAGTTAATCATCTAAAAAAGCAATAGCCTCAATTGCACCAAGGTGCCCTTGCCTTGCAGCAAGTTCATAAAGATGGCGTGCGGCTTTGAGATCTGTAGGCCCCCCCTGCCCTTCAAGGAACATACGGGCCAATTCAAATTGTGCCTCTGCGTGCCCTTGTCTTGCGGCAAGTTCATAAAAATAGCGTGATTGCGCAACATTTTCAGGGCAATCATCTTCTTGTAAAAGAGACCCAACCGCAAACTGTGCCTTTGAAAGCCCATTAATTGCGGCATATTTATACAACTCAAAGGCTTCCTTATGACGTCCTTGATTTTCCAGAACATGGGCTTCTTTGTATGAACTTTCTAATGCAGCTTGGTCAGTTTCTGCACCAGCGGCAGCGGGTGAAGCGGCGGCAGCTGAGGCACCAGCAGGGGCACCTGGAAAAGATTCAAGACTTGCCTGTATTGCCCGTTTAAAATCTTCATCTTCTTCATCAATAGCGGCTGAAGCACCAGCGGCAGCGGATGAAGCGGCAGCGGATGAAGCGGCGGCAGCTGAAGCACCAGCAGGGGCACCTGAAGAAACTAGGCTTGCCCGTAGTGCCCGTTTAAGATCTTCATCTTCTTCATCAATAGCGGCTGAAGCACCAGCGGCAGCGGCTGAAGCACCAGCGGCAGCGGCGCCTGAAGAAGATAGGCTTCCTTCCATAAGCCATTCAATACCTTCGCCTGGAAAATCATCAGCAGTACCTCCTGGAAAATCAGCGACAGAACCTGAAGAAGCACCGGTGTCCCATACAGCGCCGGCATCTGAAGCACCTGCGGCGGCTGAAGCACCCGAAGCAGCGGCAGCAGCACCAGAACCAGCAGCAGCATCTAAGGCAGAATCAACAGCCTGTGTCCACAAGGATGGGTTCCTAGGGGCCCCACCTGAACCAGCAGCAGCGGATAAAGCGGCAGCACTTGAGCTTGAAGAAAAACTTGAACCAGGGGTCATAACAGACGCAGCTAATTCTTCTATTCTTCCTAAAATAAATTCATCACTGGCTGCAATAGAAGGATTAGGAGCAGCACCCGAAGCAGCGGCAGCAGCAGCTGAAGAAGGCACCAAACTTAATTCCATTGCTTGTCTAAGTCTTTGTTCATAATCCGCATCAGAAAGGGTTCTAGGTCGCCTAGAAAAATCACCATCTTCTTCATTACCGTATGGACCTTCGGCAGCATTTGCAAGGGTTGAACTTAACATCAGTAAACTTACATAAAGCAAGGCTTGTTTATTTTTCATCTTTATCATCCTATATTTAGGCTACATATAATGTATTAATAGGTAGCTTTCAATTATAAAAATTGATTGTTTTACGTTAAATGCAGAAGGAAAAAACCTAAGTGGACACAGATACCGCCCCCTGAATAGTTCAAATTCTGGGGCGGTGGAGCAAAGGCGAAATGGAAAGCATCCCATTGTATTGTTATATTGTATTGTTATTCGGGACTTTATTCATTTCAGGTTAACCAGCCCCCCCCTGCCACAAATTATTAAGTGACATACGGGGAATACAAATGACGGATTATTTAAAAAAAACAGGCCCTGATAGGCCTATAGGAAGTCTGATTCAAGTGATTGTCACTTGGTTATTACCTTGGAACTGGTCTACCATTTTGCGGGGGACAGCCATCAACTTGGGGTAATTCACTTGCCATTCCATTTTGTGACAAAAGAACAATGGTTGATACGAATAAAATAATGAATGATTTCATAAGACGTCTCCTTATTTTGTTTTCTTAATTATTTATTTGGGGATGAATATAAAAATATCAAGCACCTGACTTGAAAAATCTTATTCCCATTTGTTAAAAATGATTTTAAAGATGGATCATTATAGGGTTAAAAACCACACTATAAAAAGTGGAAAAATATTAAAATATCAAATAAAAAAACAGGCCACAAGGACCTGTTTTTGGAATACTTCTTATTAAAGTTGGCTTATTCAGCTGGCTTGTCTTCAACTTTTGCTGCGGCAATTTTGGCTTGCTCAGCCGCTGCTTTTTCTTCGGCAGCTTTTGCTTTTTGTGCTTCTTTTTCAATCGCCAAAACACCCAATCCACGTTTCTTTTCAGAAATACGGGCGCGCTTACCAGTCAATTCACGCAAGTAATATAATTTTGCACGACGGACAGAACCGTGACGCACAACTTCAATTTCAATTAGGGGTGAATGCAATGGGAACACACGTTCAACACCTTCACCATATGAAATTTTACGAACTGTGAAAGATGAATTCAATGCGGAATTTTTGCGGGCAATACACACACCTTCGAAAGCCTGAACACGTTCACGGTTTCCTTCTTTAACTTTCACATGAACACGAAGTGTGTCCCCTGCAGAAAATGTTGGGATCTTTTTATCAAGCTTTTTTACTTGTGCTTGTTCAAATTGTTGTAGCTTGTTCATGGCTTTACTCTTCACTTTTTATGTTTTAAATATTCATTCCATAAATCGGGACGCCGTTCCATTGTGATCTTTTCTGACTGGCTTAGCCGCCAATCATCAATTTCTTTGTGATGTCCTGATAACAAAACATCTGGAACTGACATTCCTTCCCACACCTGCGGGCGCGTATAATGGGGATATTCTAATAACCCCTTTGAAAAACTTTCTTCTTCATGGGATGCTGCTTTTCCCATTACGCCAGGAATTAATCTGACGCAACTGTCAATAAGGACCATAGCAGCAAGTTCCCCTCCTGACAATATATAATCACCAATACTTATTTCTTCAACACCTCTTTTCAATAAAAATCGTTCATCAACCCCCTCGTACCGTCCACATATTAATGTGACCCCCGATTTTTGGGTTAATTCTTCGACTTTACTTTGTGTCAAAGGTTTTCCGCGTGGTGATAAGTATATCACTGGACCTAAAGGTATATGTGCCACAGATGATAGGGCTGCGTCAAGTATTTCTGACTTTAAAACCATTCCTGCCCCCCCACCAAAAGGCATATCATCCACTGTTCTGTGTTTATCGGTCGCAAAATCACGAATATTCGTGGCTTTTAAATTCCACAAACCCTTATCCAGAGCCTTTCCTGACAAAGAAAGCCCCAATGGCCCTGGAAACATTTCCGGAAACAAGGATAAGACATTCACTGTCCATGGTTGAGTATTATTTTTTTCCATCGTGATTTACAAGTGACCTTTTATAAAAAATTTTGCCTTCGTTATTGATTGTGAATTATATGTCCACATTGTGGCGTCAGACCGATGACAAGTTAATATGCTTTACTTGTAATTATAAGCGTTCCCCCCCCCTAAATCAAGAAATTGGTGGGTGCCAATATACATTTTTCAACTTTATACTTGGTGCCTGTAGATATCTATGACCAGAATTAAGGCCTTTTAATTATACGCAATTAAAGTAATAAAGAAAAACTTAAGAAAATAGGCGTATGATCTGACACGTCTTCTTCCAAAACTTTAAAAGCATTTACTGAAACATCTTTGGAAATAAAAATATAATCTGCAAATTTTTCAGGTTTTTTGTAAAACAGAGTACGTGTTGATTTGATATCATATTCTTTAATTAAATCACGCATTCCATTCTTTAAAATATTTATACTTTCTGTATCTGGACGCAAATTAAAATCCCCGCACAATACAATTGGATATTCAAGAGAATTTATAAATTCCTTAATTTTTTGTGACTGGATAATTCGATCTTTAGAATCAGTCTTTCCTTTTCCATTCCACAGACCATGAAAGTTTAGAATATAAAAATATTTCCCAGCCATTTCACATTTCAACCATTGCAAGTCTCTAGAATGGGAAGGTCCAGACCCAGGATAATTTTGGTTATAATATACATTAATACTTCCTGACTCGACTACTGTGATTTGTTTTTTTGCAAACACAGCGATTCCATACCCTTCAATTTCCTTAATGGGTTGGAAATAACTTACATGTTCAGGCAACCTTTTTTGAATGCTATCATAGATGTCTAGTGGCGGGTATTTATCGTCAGTTGACATTTTCACAGGCGCTTTATGATAAACCTCTTGAAAACAAAAAATATCAACGTCTTTATTTTTTTCGATATATTCCAAAAGAGGGCGTTCAATATATCCGCCCCAAATATTCAACGAAATAAGATTTAAATTTACAGATTGCATAGTACCTCCCACCATCACAAGCGTAATTAATACGCCATAAAATTAACATACAAAAATAAAATATTTAATAAGTTTTTCATATTTTTCCCTTCCATAAAAACCTCTTAAATCTGTTTCTGGTTTTAAGGATCTTTCCTTGAATAACAAGGTAAAGTTACTGAATCAACCATGTGATTAAAGGCTTTAATTTGGCAGTGGTGGTGATGGTGATAATTTTACGATTACATGCGGGGAGGAAGACTGTCGAGATATTATATTAGGGCTGCACCAGATAAGGAAGTTTAGATAGGTATTATTCCTTAAAAAAGGGCCGTTTAGCCCCCTTGTTTCGTCGCCCCGCACTTGATGCGGGGTCCAGAAAAAAATTTCAATTGCAAACAGTGTTTTTCCTGGGTTACTCAGTTGCTGGATCCCGCATCAAGTGCGGGACGACGCTATTGAGAGGGATTGTGTATTGTTCAGAAAACCCTCTTCAAAACTTACCCCCCCTTATCTGGTACAGTTCCTATAATTAATGGTAGAGGGGCGTCAAATTGTGGCCTATAAAAGGGAATTCTGGACCTTATGCTGCGCATACGGCAACAATAAGGCCCAGTTCTTGATGATAAATTCATAAAAACAGTTATAGAGTTCTTTCTATTTTCCTGTCTTCAGAGCATTCAATAATATCGCCTTCACGCAAGTCGGTATAATTTTCAAAAACCATACCACATTCAAAGTTATTTTTGACTTCTTTGACTTCATCTTTCATGCGTTTTAAGGATTTCAAGTTTCCTTCATGAATCACAATATCATCACGTAAGATGCGTATTTTGGACCCACGTTTCACAGAACCTTCTTGTACATAACAACCGGCCACTGTACCAATGCTGGAAATCTTAAAGACTTTGCGAACTTCGGCACGCCCAATGAATTCTTCTTGAATTGTTGGGGCCAAAAGACCACTCATCAAAGATTTTACGTCACTAATCACATTATAAATAATGGAATAATAACGCACTTCGACTTTTTCCCTTGCCGCAAAATCACGGGCTTGATTGTTTGCCCGAACGTTAAACCCAACGACTAAAGCATCGGATGCGTTTGCCAAAGACATATCTGTTTCGTTAATGCCCCCAACACCCATGTGAAGAATTCTTACTTTTACTTCATCCGTGGACATTTTTTCTAAACTTGCCACAATGGCTTCTGCTGATCCTTGAACGTCTGCCTTGATAACCACAGGTAGTTCACGGAAATCACTTGCACCGGCAAATAATTGATCCATCCGACTTTTATTACGTAATAAGTTTTCTTTTTCACGTTTTTTGCGTTGACGATATTCAGTAATTTCGCGCGCTTTTGCTTCATCTTCAACTACTGTAAAGACATCACCCGCCTGCGGCGCGCCATCAAATCCAACAACTTCAACAGGAACAGAAGGCCCGGCTGAATCAACCACACTTCCATGGTCGTCTATTAAAACTCTAACGCGCCCAAATTCTGTTCCAGCAACGAAAATTTCACCCTTACGAAGGGTTCCACGTTGAATCAAAGTCGTTGCCACTGGCCCACGTCCTTTTTCCAATCTTGCCTCAACAATAACGCCACTTGCAATGGTATTTGGGTTGGCTTTTAATTCCAGAATTTCTGCTTGTAATAAAATTGCTTCTTCAAGTTTTTCCAAGTTCAGCCGTTGCTTTGCAGAAACTTCGACACACATTATATCCCCACCCATATCTTCGGATACAAGCTCATGGGTTAACAATTCTGTTTTTGTTTTTTGTGGATTTGCTTCGGGTTTATCCATTTTGTTAATGGCAACAATAATCGGAACACCTGCCGCTTTGGCATGATTGATTGCTTCAATAGTTTGTTCTTTGATACCATCATCTGCTGCAACAACCAAAACCACGATGTCTGTTACATTGGCCCCACGTGCACGCATTTGGGTGAATGCCGCATGACCAGGGGTGTCAATAAAGGTGATCTTGTCACCTGATTTCATTGTTACCTGATAGGCCCCAATATGCTGTGTTATGCCCCCTGCTTCGCCAGCGACAACATCAGTCGCCCTTAAGGCATCCAGCAAGGATGTCTTTCCATGGTCAACGTGCCCCATAATGGTCACAACCGGCGCCCTGGTTTTCATATCTTTTTCATCATCTTTGATATCCATCAAAGCATCTTCGACATCAGATTCAGAAACACGCTTGACTTTGTGACCCAATTCTTCGGCCACAAGTTGTGCGGTATCCGAGTCTATGGACTGCGTTGCAGTTGCCATAATATCGTTTTTCATAAGCAATTTAACAACTGCGCTGACCTGTACTGCCATACGTTGGGCAAGCTCTTGAACCGTCATAACATCTGGAATAATTACTTCGCGAGCGATTTTCTCACGTGGCGCAAATTGGGCCTGAATTTTCTTTTTTTCTTTTTCACGCGCACGACGAAGGGCAGACAAACTGCGACCCCGTTCCCGTTCGCCTTCACCAGTCAAGGCTTGGGTTACAGTGATTTTTCCTGAACGACGCCCCATATCCCGTTTGCCCGGGTTAAGTTTCTTAGCCTCTGGTTTTGCAGATTCATCTTGTCCTGGCTTGTGATTTATCTTTGATGCATATTTTGTTGCAGGCTTAACATCTTCGGGCATAAGTGTTGGATCTGCAGTAGTAGCAGTAGATGCAGCCTCTTCTTTTGCCTTAGGTTGTGGCCTTGCTGCTTGAAGTCTTGATTCTTCTTCAGCTTTCTTCGCTTTGATTTTTTCTTCCTGTTTGCGACGGAATTCTTCTTCTAATTCTTCTGCACGACGACGCTCCTCCACTTGAAGGCGTTTTAATTCTTCTGTCCGTTTTTGGGATTCTTGATGCAAAACTTCTTTCTTTTGCATAAATTTAGTGGCCCGACTTAAGGCTTCCATACGTACTTTGATTTCGGCCTCAGAAAGGCCTTTTGATTCTTTGCGCACAGGCGTATTGCGAACAGGTGTGGAAACAGGGCTTTTTCTTGGCCTTATCCCCTCTGCAACAACTGGTTTTTTCTTAACTTCAAATTCAGAAGACCGCATACTTACAGGGTTTTCAGAAGGTCTTGTGGCTGAACGATTACGCCTTTTAACTTCAACAACAACGGGTCGTCCCGGTCCTGACCGGGATCCCCGATCTGTTTCTGGCACATCTTTATTAAGCTCTAGCTTTTTTGAAAGCTGTAGAGGCTTCTTTTCCGTCTTGTTGTCTATATTATCCGACATTATTGTACAAATTCCTTACATTATTTTTCTTCTGTAAACCAGTGTTCCCGGGCAGCCATGATAATTTCATTGGCATGATCTAAAGAAACCTTGTCTTTACCCAGGATATCTTGAAGTTCATCCCCAGCTAAATCAGCCAGGTCATCCAGGGTTTTAACATTATTTTCCACCAATGTCACTATCAGATCTGTTGGAAGCTGGTCAAAGTCAATTAAATTTTGATTGGCCCCAAGCTTTTTACACTTTTCAATGCTTTCCTGCATCTGTTTTTTCAAATGCTCCATCGCCCGTGTTTTCAATTCTTTGGCCACATCTTCGTCAAATCCTTCGATTTCAACAAATTCATCAATTTCTGTTTCCGCAATTTCTTCTAAAGATGTGAAACCTTCTGTTACAAGAAGATGGGAAATCACATCGTCTACATCCAAAGCTTCAGAAAACAACCCAGCCCGTGATTTATATTCTTCATTACGGCGTTGTTCTTCTTGTTCTACAGTTATGATGCTGATATCCATTTTTGCCAACAAGGAAGCCAGCCGAACATTTTGTCCACGCCGTCCAATGGCCAAGCTTTGTTGGTCTTCGGGAACAACGACGTCAACTTTGTTTGTATCTTCGTCAATTACAACTTTGGTGATTTTGGCTGGCGCCAAAGCATTTATGATGAAAGTTCCGCGATCTTCCGTCCAAGAAATAATATCAACTTTTTCCCCTTGCAATTCGTTTACAATGGATTGTACGCGACTTCCCCGCATTCCAACACACGCACCGATTGGATCAATACTGGGGTCGTTTGCCCGAACGGAAATTTTCGCACGACTGCCTGGATCACGCGCCACAGAAATAATATCAATGGCCCCTTCTGAAATTTCAGGCACTTCCTGCACAAAAAGTTGCGCCATAAAGTTAGGATGTGCACGGGATAAAAAGACCTGCGGCCCACGAGTTTCCTGACGAACATCCATGATGTAAGTACGAATTCTATCACCTGGGCGGAAAACTTCACGTGGAATACATTCATCGCGGTGTAACAAAGCTTCGCAACGGCCAATATCAACAACGTAGTTACCGTATTCATTACGGCGTATCGTTCCGCTGATAATTTCGCCCATACGGCTTTTGTATTCATTATATTGTTGAACCCGTTCAGCAAAACGCACACGCTGGGAAATAATTTGACGCGCTGTATTTGCAGCAATCCGTCCAAATTCAACAGGCGGCAGAATATCAACAACAAAGGCACCGACTTCGGATTCTTCATTAATTTTCACTGCTTCTGCTAAGGATATTTGATGCGCAGCATCTTCGACACCTTCTTCATTTTCAACAACTTCGCGATATAATCCCAAAGTTACGTCCCCTGTTTTGCGATCGATCTTTGCACGAATATCGTTTTCCATTCCGTATTTGGATTTTCCAATCTTTTGAATGGCTTCCTCCATGGCGATGACAACTTCATCCATGTCAATACCTTTTTCACGTGCGACAGCATCAGCAATTTGCAAAAGTTCACGATTCAACATTTTAGTTCCTCTACATAAAATATATCTGGATAATAATAAAGGCGGACACTACTTCGTCCACCCCCAAACAGAAAACCAGGTTTTTAATTTCTACACCCCCATTATAGACATTTTATTCCAAGCTTCAAGCACGAATATTATTTTCTTATTAGCCTAAGAAAGCGGCTCACACGGCCGGCTTTGTTGGCTTTTTCCTGGAAACGAGTCAAGGTCCATAAATCAGGTTTTTTTAACCATTCTTCTTTTGTGTCACTTAAAAAATTAAAATTGGGATGCTGGTCAATATGTTTCAACATCCATTCAAAATAATCATCATGGTCTGTTGCCAATAATAATTGCGCCTGTTCTTTCATCTTCTTTGATAAATAGGCCAGGTTATTTTTATTAACAAAACGTCTTTTGTTATGACGCGCCTTTGGCCATGGATCTGGAAACAAGATAAAGACTTTGGAAAAGAAATTTTCTGGCAAAGCCTTTAAAAGCAGCATGGCGTCATCTGGAAAAATACGCACATTGTTTAAGGATTCTTGTTCAACCTTTTGCAGCAACGCGGCGATACCATTGATAAAGGGTTCACACCCAATAAATAATTCATTTGGATATTCTTTTGCCTGCAAGGCCAAGTGTTCCCCTGCCCCAAAACCAACTTCCAAATTAATACGATCAAACCCCTTTGTTAAAGATTCCAAAGAAGGCAGCCTATCATCTTCCAATTTTATTTCAAGTTCCGGCAACAACTCCGCCATCAAGCGGTGTTTGTTTTGGCGCATCTTGCGACCGTACTTGCGTCCATAATGTCCATTCATAATTTGCTAAGATAACGGTTTTTTAAAGTTTTTCAAGCGTTCAAGCAATCCACCGATTAAAAAGATAATGCAAAGGTAGTACAATAAGGCCCGCATCCAATCAACATATACCGTACTGTCCTTAAGGGCTTGCGGTAATTCAACATCTATATAACC
>OJGZ01000239.1_pt1 | contig 23956 bp, 18 predicted proteins | sample 1595051 | NCBI WGS metagenome assembly OJGZ01 (sample SAMN05416800, study PRJEB24817) | seawater metagenome | isolation source: Sea water | place: Canada:Atlantic | collected 2013-07 | reverse complement strand
CGAGATCTAGTACGGTCTCGTGGGCTCGGAGATGTGTATAAGAGACAGATCATATCGGGGTGCTTAAGTTTTAAAAACAGCTGAGAATATACCCGTAAAAACTTCGAAACGGATAATGCCAGCAGAAGGAATATGATTTGCAAAGGGAACGAAGATTTTAGAATCTTGTTCCCTTTGTTTTTTAGTAGATATAGAGTTAATTTAGAATTATCTTTTTTGTAATTACTGATTCAGTAGTTTTTATCTTTACTATATACAATCCTTTTGACAGATTTGAAATATCGAAATTGGCTGATTTTGAACCAATATCCTTCCTTAGTATGTTTTTCCCGGAAAAATCTAAAATTTCTAAATTGTATAGAATTAAATTTTCTTCTGATGTAATGGTAAAGAATCCTTTAGTAGGGTTAGGGTAAATAATAATTTTATCTTCCGAATTAGCCGTTTGAGTGTTATAATCATTCACATTTAAAATTTCAGATACACCAGCAACATATAACTCTTCGCCACTCGCTAATGTTGGTGATATAAAGTATATCTTATTATGGGAATAACTTTCAATTTTCCTTACATAGTTATTGTCTAGCTGTTCACCATTTAAAACATTTATTGCTACCGAGTTTTTATTAGTGCCATCTGTAATCCAAAGGTTATCTCCATAAACACCATCTAAATAAGCTAATTTATTTTCGATACAAGTATAATTTCGTAATTCATTTTCAGCTATTCGGATGGTGCCGTCAGCAGTACCATCTGTACGCCATAGTTCAGAATCAAATTCATTATATTCACCTACTGAGAAGTACAAATATGGCCCACAAATCCCCATATATTTTACATAGCTACGCTCCATTCCTCCTTTTACCATTACTGTTCCATTTACAGTACCGTCCGTTTTCATTAGCCCCAATCCAAATCCATCTCTAACCATGAAATAAAATTCATTGTTGTAAATAATATTATATTCGAAGTGGACGGGTGATAACCAAGTTCCCAAAGTTGTAATATTGGATTGAGTACCATCGCTAACATTTAAAGAAAAATATCCATACGACGTATTATTGGGATTTGTGGCAAAATAAAGTTTTCCATTGGAAGAATTAAGAACAACAGGCCCATTATCATTATTTCCTGACGAAGGAATACTAATAGCTTTAACTGTCCCGCTTTCAGTACCATCTGTTTTCCATATTGCGTTCTCGACACCATCATCAGCATTAAAATATAACAATCCGTTCATAACTGTATGATAATTTAAACCATCTCGATAATTTGCGTTTTCAATGCCGTGCCCAGGACCAAGATATATATCTTTTAACATAAATGTACCAGTTTCAGTACCATCGGTCCTCCATAATTCCCCTCCGTGAACCTGGTCATTTGCTTTAAAATATAAATCATCATTATATTCCATAAAAAGAAAGCTCTCCACAATACTACTTTCAGCTCCAGGGGCAATATTTTTAACTATAGAGGTATTTGCAGAAGTGCCATCTGTCATAAATAATTCATATCCATACAGAGGGTCAAGGGCTCTAAAAAATAATTTTCCTCCAGCTTTTTTAAAATTAAAATCTGGAATTTGGTTTAAGTCTATTGAAGAATCGTCGTTAGGCATGATGTCTTTAAGTAAAAATGTGCCATTAACTGTTCCGTTTGTCGAAAATGGCTCAGCACCATGTAACCCATCCTTTGCAAACATTACAGATTTATCATTTAGCGGAGTAATAAATCTATCACTATAAGCAGGTATAGGATTGCTACTTCTTCTATGATTAATATCTACTGTCAAAGCAGTGTTTTCTGGAATACCGTTAGTTTCCCAAATTTCAATGCCATTTAATGTTTTGTCAGCTCCTTGAAAATAAAATTTATCATTGACTTCTAAAAATTGCATAGTGTACCCATAATCTTTATTCAAATCAATTTGTATAATCTCGATGGTTCCAGCCATAGTTCCATCGCTTTTCCACAAGCTTGTAGGGCTGTTATAGTTTTCTTGGGCGGCAAATATTAGGTATTGCCCGTTTGATGTTAAATTTACGATTCCACTTGTATGTGATCCTGGAAAAATATCTTTTACTATTTGCGTTCCATTAGAAGTGCCATCAGTAACCCATAATTCATTTCCATTGACACCATCATTGGCTAGAAAATAAACCTTGTTATTTAATATTGCAAATTGTCTATTTTGAAGATTGATGCCACTTGGAAATCCAGGGAAAATATCTTTTATTAATTGTGTGCCACTATTAGTTCCATCACTTACCCAGATCTCTCGACCAATACCGTTGGTAAGAGCTGAAAATATAAAGTAATTATTAGTTACAGCCCCAAAAGTTAAACCCATAGAGGAATAAATATCTTTAACTATAGAAGTTCCTGCTGCAGTTCCATCGCTTTTCCATAAATGGTATTCAAAAGAATTTTCTCCTGCTAAAAAGTAAAAGTGATTGTCGAAAATTATAAAATTATTTCCATCCACTACTCCGTTATAATCAACGCTTAAGTCAATAAGAATTGATGTTCCCCCAGGAGTTCCATCACTTACCCAAAGTTCTCGACTGTTAATACCATTATCTGCTGAGAAGTATAGATTCCCATTAAACTCAAAAATATCTGCTATATCACTATCATCAGGTCCCACCTTAATATCTTTCAGCAAATAGGTTCCGTTTTCACTACCATTACTTATCCATATTTCCTGACCATTGATACCATCGTCTGCACTAAAAACTAAATTTCCATTATAGCTAATCATGTTTTCGATTGAACTACTGCCAGAAATATTGATATCTTTAACCATATAAGTTCCGCTTTCTGTACCGTCACTTCTCCAAAGTTCATATCCATTTACTCCATCACTAGCCGAAAAAAATAAAATGTCATTGACAAATACATGATTTGAAAACTGCAAACCTCCATTATATCCTGGGTTGATATCTTTTATTAAAAAAGCTTCTTTTGAAGCCAAATCAAGAGACCATAATTCTCGTCCGTGGATATTATCTTTTGCCGAGAAATATAATTTGTTATTCTTTTCAACCATATATCTAGGTGAACTGTCATCAACAGAATTTAGTTCTATTAATGTTGCATCAATAGTTTGGGAGGAAAGGTTTGTAAATATTGTTATAGCAACAATTAAAAAACAGTAATATTTTTTCATAACGTTAATTGAAATATAAGTTTTGCAATATAATAAATTATAGAATTTTTTACAGTTCATCACTCTTCTCCTTCTGCCCAGTCATCATCAAATAGGCTTTTAGGAATTCATCAATCTCACCATCCAGCATAGCGTCAGTATTTCCGGTTTCGTGGCCTGTACGTACATCTTTAACAAGTTTGTATGGGTGTAACACATAGTTGCGTATTTGCGAGCCCCATTCTATGGCAAGTTTGTTGTCCTCAATTTCGGCACGCTGTGCCATTTGCTTGCGAAGTTCAATTTCATACAATTGTGATTTCAGCATCTGCATCGCCTTTTCGCGATTGTCCAGTTGGCTACGGGTTTCACTGTTATGGATAACAATTCCTGAAGGATGGTGGGTAAGAATGGCTTTTGTTTCAACTTTATTCACATTTTGTCCGCCGGCGCCGCTACTGCGGGCAAATTCCCAAGAAATATCGGCCGGGTTGATTTCAATTTCAATAGTATCATCAACCAACGGATATACATAAACGCTCGCAAAACTTGTATGTCGCTTTGCGTTACTATCAAAAGGAGAAATACGCACCAAGCGGTGTACGCCGTTTTCGCTCTTTAACCATCCAAAAGCATATTCGCCTTCAATTTCCAAGGTTACGGTCTTTACGCCGGCAACATCGCCCGCCTGAAAGTTGAGTTCCTTTACTTTAAAATTGTTTTTTTGGGCCCACATCAGGTACATCCGCATCAGCATTTGTGCCCAATCGCAGCTTTCGGTTCCGCCGGCGCCCGCGGTAATCTGTAGTACAGCGCTCATGTCGTCGCCTTCTTCGCCCAACATATTGCGGAACTCCAGATCTTCAATTGCAGATTCAGCCTTTTCAAAGGCAACATCTACATTTTCAGGTTTTCCTTCGCCTTCTTTATAAAATTCAAGAAGAATTTCAGCTTCTTCGGTGAGGGTTTTTGCTGTTTCGTAATCGGTTACCCATTTTTTTTTGGTTCGTAAAACCTTCATAAAAGCTTCGGCTTCCTGTGGGTTGTTCCAAAAGTTGGGGTCAAAGGTTTTTTCTTCGTCGTTTGTAATCTCTATGTTTTTTCCAGCAATGTCAAAGATAGCGCCTCAAGGCATCTAACCGCACCTTAAGGTCTTTTATTTGGTCTGTTGTTGTCATATTTAAGGTAAGAATTTTAGCAAAAATACTATTAACTTCGTGAGCCGAACGAATATTTCGGCTAATTTTATGGTTTCTTATAAAAACGTATTTCTCAAAATATTTTTACAGATGAAAAAACTACTATTTTTATTTACAGTGCTTATATCTGCTGCAGGTTTCACTCAAAATGATGAAGCGTATGTGGATGCTAAGGTTGCCCAAAAAATGGCGGAACTTGAATTGCAACAAAACCCTGAATATTTCTTCAGAAAAGATTATTGTGATGGCAACATCCAAATGTTTAATTTGCCCAGTGGAAAGCTTTGCACTTCAAAATCTACCTATTATGCTGTGTATGTTTTTTGGAGTGAAGATGAAGATGTTATGAAGCTTCAAAAGTTTGATAATTGTGGAAGCTTTATGCCTATAAGCATTAGTAGAAAAAGCACAATAGGAAAACTCCTTAAAGATAAAAACGCGTTAAGAGAGGGGGAGGTAAAGCCTTATGAAGGAGAGAAAATTGACGAAAATGCTTTCGGGAATATGTCAGTTCAGTCTTGCCATAAGGAGTATAAGTTTGTTTTTGGAGGAAAACCCTTTGAAAAAAAATTTAAGGAATTTGACCTGACAAACGATTCAAAATATAAAAATATTAATGCCGAGCATAACAATTCACTGGAACTGATAAAGCTGGACAATATCATTTCTGAAATGATAAAAAACTTTGATGAGAACGGGAAATTCTTTCGAGAAAACTAAAAGCTGATAATGATAATAGATTTAAGAAGCGATACGGTAACTAAGCCCACGAAGGGAATGATGCAGGCAATTTTGGAAGCCGAAGTGGGGGATGACGTATATAAAGAAGATCCAACCGCAAATAGACTGGAAAAAAAATTGGCCGATATGTTTGGGATGGATTCTGCATTATTTTTCCCAACGGGCAGTATGGCGAACCAGGCCGCCATAAAAATGCACACCCAACCGGGCGAACAGTTGATAGCAGATAAATGGGCGCACGTTTATAATTATGAAGGTGGTGGGGTTTCTTTCAATAGTGGTGTATCGTGCAAGTTGATTGACGGACACAGAGGGATGATTACAGCTGGGCAAGTGGCCGAAAACATTAATCCGCCTGATTTTTACCACAGTCCACTCACTAGTTTAGTCTGTTTGGAAAACACGACAAATAAAGGTGGGGGTGCCTGTTATGATTTTTCAGAAATTGAAAAAATCCGCAAAGTTTGCAACGACCACAATTTAGGTTTGCATTTAGACGGCGCGCGAGTTTGGAACGCTTTGGTCGCCAAAAAAGAAGATCCGAAAGACTATGGAAAAATTTTTGATACCGTCTCAGTATGTTTAAGTAAAGGGTTGGGTACGCCTATGGGAAGTGTTTTAATAGGAAAAAAAGAAATTATGCAGAAAGCAATGCGCGTCCGGAAAGTTTTGGGTGGCGGCATGCGGCAGATTGGTTTTATGGCAGCGGCTGGAATCTATGCTCTGAACAATCACATTGAGCGTTTAGCGGAAGACCATAAAAAGGCTTTTGAAATTGCAGAGGTACTATCACAGCAACAATTTGTAAAAAAAGTAGAGCCTACTGAAACCAATATTGTGATATTTTACTTGGCTGAAGAAATATCTGAAGAGAAATTCATGAATGATCTTCTTCAAAAAAATATTAAAATTAGCGCAATGGGGCAGGGCAAGCTACGTATTGTTACCCACCTTGATTATACTAATGAAATGCACGAAACATTTCTTAAAAGACTTACAGAATACCCAACTTAAAATTTCTTTTTTTGGATTATTGTAGGTTTCGTTAATTTTAAAGAAAATATTTAAAACTTAAAGTATTATGTCAGAACAGGTTCAAATGATTCCGGGAAATTCATTAATTACAAAAACTCCCGAAGAAGGAAGGCAGCTAGCCGTTAAAATGGCGCGATTGGTAATTAAGGCAACACAACCGGATGCATCGGTTCGTGAAAAACTAAGACCTATTTATGCCCAGGACGCTGCAATGCTCATCGCTATAGGGCAGGTAGTTGCAACTGAATTTGCAACTATTGCTGCTGCGAATAATTATTGGAAATAATATAAAAGCCACAAATCCACAAAAAATTTTAAAACGATTTTTTTGGATTCGTGGCTAAAGTTTACTCAACTTCTTTCACCGTAGCACCGGGTGCGTTCTTTCGGACGGATTCAATTCCGTTTTTAGCCCCATTCTCAGCGGCATACATTTGGCTGCTGCCAATAATTTGCCCATTCGTAGCTTTAATGTTGAAATGGATTTTTCCGTTTTTTGCGGTTTTCATTTCAAAACTGCTGTCTTTTCCGCAGTTTTTTTGAACAGATTCTATCCCGTTCATTGCAGAAGCTTTTGTAGCGTACATTTGGCTGGTTAAAATAACTTGACCATTTGCTGCTTTAAGTACAAAGTGAAATTTATCACCACTTTTTTTAAGTTCAAACATAATTAGGTGTTTAAGGTTTATTGAATATTTGAATGCTCAATATCGTGAAAAACAAGATGTTTAAAAAATTGCTGAACGCATTTATAATAAGTTTAGCATTATTTATTTAAACATATCCATCCCCGGAATATTTGGCATACCTTCTTTTGCAACGGCAGCCACTTCTGTTTCGTGAACATTAGTAGCTTTATCGATGGCTTTATTCAAAGTAAGGATTAGGTAATCTTCCAATTGCTCTTTGTCTTCCAGCAAAGCATCGTCAATTTCAATCGTTTTGATCTGTCGGTTTGCGGTAAGGGTTATTTTTAGAAGTCCGTCGCTGCTTTCTTCATCAATTAAAACAGTGTCCAAACGTTTTTTTGTAGCTTCTACTTTCTCTTGGGTTTCTTTCAGTTTGCCCATCATTCCCATTAAATCTCCAAACATATTTTTTTGTATTTAAGTTTGATGCAAATTTACTACTTTGTAAGGCTATTCAACAACCTTCAATTATGAAAAATAGTTTAATTGTTTCAATCGCTTGCCTTACTTTTGCCGTTGCTTGCAAAAATCAAGATACTTCAGATAAAAATATGGAAATTACTCCCCCGAAAGCAGAAAAAATAGCCAAGGAATTAAAAGCCCACGACGATATTCGGGTTGATAATTATTACTGGCTCAACAATCCCGAAGATGAAAAAGTAATAAATTATTTGAAGGAAGAGAATAATTACTACGAAGCAATGACGGCGCATACCAAAAAATTCAAAGAAAATCTTTTTGAGGAAATGAAGGCGCGCATAAAAGAGGATGACGAATCAGTTCCATATAAATTGAACGGTTATTACTACATCACTAGGTATGAAATAGGGAAGGACTACCCTATTTATACTAGAAAAAAAGGAAGTTTGGAGGCGACCGAAGAAATTCTTTTTGATGTGAATGAAATGGCGAAGGATTATTCCTATTACAACCTTACGGGTCTAAATGTTTCCGAAGATAACAAACTGGTTTCATTTGGGGTAGATACCTTAAGCCGAAGAAAATACGACATTTATATAAAAAACCTTGAAACGGGCGAGATTTACCCAGAGCGCATTCCGCTAACTACGGGAAGCGCCACTTGGGGTAGCGATAACAAAACCCTTTTCTATACCAGAAAGGATGACAAAACCCTACGCGCAGATAGAATTTATCGCCATACTTTGGGTACTGATCCTATTACCGATGAACTTGTATTTACCGAAGCTGATGATACCTTCGGTACATATGTTTATAAAACAAAATCGAAAAAATTTATTGTTATAGGAAGCTACAGTACCTTAACTTCAGAGTACCGCATACTGTCTGCAGGCAATCCTACAGGTAAGTTCCAAATCTTTCAGCCGCGCGAGAGAGGGTTGGAGTACAGCATTTCGCATTACGGAAACAATTGGTACGTACTCACAAATAAAGACAAAGCACTCAATTTTAAACTCATGAAAACTTCGGAAGACAAAACTTCCAAGGAGAATTGGGTTGATATGATTCCGCACCGCGATGATGTGCTTTTGGAAGACATTGATATTTTCAAGGATTATTTGGTAGTTAGTGAACGCAATAATGGATTGACCAAGCTTCGAATAAAAAATTGGAAAGACAATATAGATTATTATTTGCCTTTTGATAACGAAACATATACGGCCTTCACAACGCAGAACCCCGAATTTGATACCAAAATTCTTCGCTACGGTTATAATTCTTTGAATACTCCCGCTTCGGTTATTGATTTTAATATGGAAACAAAGGAGAGAACGGTTCTGAAAGAGACCGAAGTCTTGGGCGGAAAATTTGATAAGAATAACTATGAAACTGAGCGTTTATGGGCAACCGCCGAAGATGGAACAAAAATCCCGATGTCGGTTATTTACAGAAAAGGTATCAAAAAAGATGGTGCAAACCCAACGTTGGTATATGGTTATGGATCCTATGGCGCTACCATTGACCCATACTTTTCCACGGTTCGGTTAAGTCTTTTGGATCGTGGGTTTGTTTTCGCAATTGCTCACGTTCGCGGTGGGGAATATATGGGAAGACAATGGTATGAGGATGGAAAATTGCTAAAAAAGAAAAATTCATTTACCGATTTTATCGATGCTTCCAAATATTTGATAGAGCAGGGTTATACTTCCAAAGAACATTTATATGCTTCGGGAGGTTCTGCTGGTGGACTTTTGATGGGTGCCGTTATAAATATGGCTCCAGAACTATATAACGGTGTAATTGCATCGGTACCGTTTGTGGATGTGGTTACAACTATGCTCGATGATTCTATTCCATTAACTACCGGCGAATACGATGAATGGGGAAACCCTAATGAGGTTGAATACTATAATTATATGAAAAGTTATTCACCCTATGATAATGTGGAAGCCAAAGCCTACCCAAATATGCTTGTAACAACGGGGCTGCACGACAGCCAAGTACAATATTGGGAACCCGCAAAATGGGTTGCCAAACTTAGAGATTTAAAAACTGACAATAATATATTGCTGTTGCAAACCAATATGGATGCAGGCCATGGCGGAGCTTCCGGGCGTTTTGAGGCCTTAAAGGAAGTAGCTATGGACTATGCCTTTCTATTGGATTTGGAAGGAATTAAGGAGTAATAAAAATAATTCCTTACCTTTGTGCGGTTAAAATTTTCAGTTTAAAACTGAAGTTATTTTATAACGAACTCCCTCTTTATGAAAGAAGAAATTAAAGCCCACAATAACGTGTTGGAACTTATAGGCAACACACCGTTGATAAAGCTTAACAAAATTACCCAAAAAATGAAGGGTAATTATTTCGCAAAAGTTGAAGCGTTCAACCCGGGACATTCTACCAAAGACCGCATTGCACTTTATATCATTGAAGAAGCTGAAAGAAAAGGCATTCTTAAGCCAGGCGATACCATTATTGAGACCACAAGTGGAAACACAGGTTTCAGTATTGCTATGGTTAGCATTATTAAAGGGTATGAATGTATTTTGGCTGTAAGCTCAAAATCATCTGCAGATAAAATTGATATGCTGAAGACAATGGGCGCCAAAGTATACGTTTGCCCAGCCCACGTAAGTGCGGACGATCCGCGTTCCTACTACGAAGTTGCAAAGCGTCTTCACAATGAAATAAAAGGTTCTGTTTACATCAATCAATATTTTAACGAATTAAATATTGATGCACATTACCAAACCACTGGGCCAGAAATTTGGGAGCAGACTACTGGAAAAATCACCCATTTGGTAGCTTGCAGTGGAACCGGAGGAACCATTTCGGGAACGGCACGTTTCCTAAAAGAAAAAAATCCAAATATTAGAGTGATAGGTATCGACGCTTACGGCTCGGTTCTTCAAAAATATCACCAAACCAAGGAATTTGATGCAAATGAAATCTATCCGTACCGCATTGAAGGTTTGGGAAAAAACTTAATTCCTACCGCTACAGATTTCAACATTATTGACAAGTTTGAAAAAGTAACCGACGAAAGCAGTGCCCACACAGCCCGTGAACTTGCAAAAACAGAAGGCTTGTTTGTAGGGTACACAAGCGGTGCTGCAATGCAAGGTTTGAAGCAACTTGAGGAAGAAGGTGAATTTAACCAAAACAGCAATATAGTTGTCATCTTCCCCGATCACGGTTCACGATATATGAGCAAAATTTATAATGACGAATGGATGACCCAGCAAGGCTTTTTTGATTCTGAAACTGCTGAAATCCATCAAATAGAATTTGTGAAATAACTTCTGAAATAGAAAATAAAAAGTTTTAAACTACTTAAATCCCGATAGCAATGTGCTTTCGGGATTTTTTTCTGAAAGTGCCTTTCTAAAATCTAATGTCCAAAATCTAATATCTCACAAATAATTTAATTAATTTTGTCCCGCATTTTTAACTAAAGATTTAATGAAAGATTTATTCGATAAAATCTATAAAGATAAAGGTCCGTTAGGAAAATGGGCTGAACAAGCGGAAGGCTATTTTGTTTTCCCAAAACTGGAAGGTCCAATCTCTAACAGAATGAAATTTAAGGGCAAAGATGTAATCACTTGGAGTATCAATGATTACTTAGGTCTTGCCAACCACCCAGAAGTTAGAAAAGTAGATGCTGAAGCCGCCAAAAAATGGGGCTCTGCATACCCGATGGGCGCCCGAATGATGAGTGGCCATACCGACCTTCACGAGCAACTTCAAAGAGAACTTGCAGCTTTTGTAGATAAAGAAGCAGCTTATCTATTGAATTTTGGTTATCAAGGAATGGTCTCAACCATAGATGCGCTTGTTTCAAAAGACGATGTGATTGTTTATGACGTTGATGCCCACGCTTGTATTATTGACGGGGTTCGTCTTCACTTGGGGCAACGCTTCACCTACAAGCATAACGATATGGAAAGTATCGAGAAAAACTTACAGCGTGCTGAAAAGGTTGCTGAAAAAACAGGTGGTGGAATTCTTCTTATTTCTGAAGGCGTTTTCGGAATGCGCGGCGAGCAGGGAAAATTGAAAGAAATTATCGCACTTAAGAAAAAATACAATTTCCGCTTTTTTGTGGATGATGCGCACGGTTTCGGAACACTTGGTAAAAATGGTGCCGGAGCAGGAGAGGAGCAAGGCGTGCAGGACGGAATAGACGTTTATTTTGCAACTTTCGCAAAATCTATGGCAAGTACAGGTGCATTTATAGCAGGAGATGAAGAAATAATGAATTACCTGAAATACAATTTGCGTTCGCAGATGTTTGCGAAATCATTGCAGATGGTTTTGGTGGAAGGTGCTTTGAAGCGTTTGGATATGCTTCGCACTATGCCTGAACTAAAAGAAAAACTTTGGGAAAATGTAAACGCACTTCAAGGCGGACTCAAAAAAAGAGGTTTTGATATAGGAACAACCCAAAGTTGCGTAACGCCAGTGTATTTAAAAGGAAGCATCCCGGAAGCGATGGCGCTAGTAAAAGACCTGCGTGAAAACCACGGAATATTCTGCTCAATTGTAGTTTATCCAGTAATTCCGAAAGGATTGATTCTTTTAAGGATGATCCCAACGGCTTCACACACCATGCAGGATATTGAAGAGACCTTAGAGGCTTTTTCATCTATCCGCGAGCGTTTGGAGAATGGAACTTACAAGCGTCTTTCTGCGGCTGTTGCTGAGGCGATGGGAGAGAAGATTTAAACAAATTCCCGTGCAGGCGGGAATCTTATAATATTGAAAAATCCACCTTTTTTGGGTGGATTTTTTATGCCCTAAATTTTTTAGGAATAACTTTTTGGCGTTTTTAATTAACTTTACGGAATAACAACAATAAAAAACTATCATATAGCAAATTGTTCTGCATTATATTCAAACACTAACCAATGATAAAAATCTTTAGAAAGATAAGATATGATTTACTATCAAAAGGTCAAACCAGTAGGTATTTGAAATATGCCATTGGTGAGATTTTATTGGTTGTTATAGGTATTTTGATTGCTCTTCAGATAAACAATTGGAATCAGGTAAAGAAAGATGATAAAATATTGAGGGAATACTTGGGAAAGATAAAATCACACACCCAAGAAGATATGAGAATGTTAGATTCATTAACTAAGTATCGAAAAAATATTGGAAATCTTTGTAAGAAAGCAAGAACAGCAATTCTAGATAAAAAGGAAGAAGAAAACCTGCTTCTGCTCATGGGTTGTGGGTCTGCCTTTTTGGAGTTTCATTTCAAACCTAACACAGATGGCTATGAAGCTCTAAAAAATTCTAATTATTTCGGTAAAATAAACAATACGGATTTAGATTCTCTTTTGATTCGTTACCACAGGCTCGTAGATGACATTTCACAAAATGAAGGAAGTTATAATGGAGATCTAAAAGGCCAAGAAAATTATATTTCCACTCAGTTTGATAAATCGTTGGTTCTCGCAACAGCTTTCTTACCTCCAGATTCATTAAACTTAAGAGCTACACCTCAATCTGAATATATTGAGGATTTTAAAGAGTACACTTCATCTGCATCATATAGAAATGTAATTAATTTAGCAGCTTTTCAGTTTGATTGGATGATTGATTTATACGGTCAACTTGATGAAGTAGGTGAAAATGTAATTAGGGAAATAGATTCATATGATAATTAATATTATAGCGACAGTACCACATATATATGTAACATATGAACTCATACCTAAAACCCTATATCAAAAAATCTAAATATCCTTCCTAAAAGTACTCCGCTCCTTATGCTGCACAGGATTATAATCCTTCCAAAGTAACTGAACCGCAGTGTTTTCCTTTAATTCTGGATTGGTTTCCACGGTCTGTATTCCCTTGGAATTGAAGAGGTATTGCATTTCCTCAAAAATAATGGCGGTAACACCTTTCCCTTGGTATTCTGGGTCTATGCCTATTAAATAAAAAGCCGCAGTGTCGTTCTTTTTTTGCGCTTTTAAAATATGGCTCCAACCAAGTGGGAAAAGTTTTCCATTCGCTTTTTTCAGGGCTTTGGAAAAGGAAGGCATTACGATTGAAAACGCTATAAGTTTTCCTTCCTTGTCTTTTATACAGGTTATATAATCAGGATGTATAAAGCTGAAATATTTTTCCTTATAATAATCTATTTGGTATTGCTGGATTGGAACGAAGGTCTGTAGGCTGTTATAGGTTTTGTTCAATAAATCGAACATGCTATCTACATACGGCAGGATTTCCTTTTTGTTCTTAAAGCGAATAACAGATATTTGATAACGTTCTCGAACAATTTTTGAGAATTTCTTGACCTTATCAAGGATAGCGGGGGGTATGTTCATTTTATATTCTACCCAAGTTGCCTGTTTCTCAAAACCCAGTTTTTCCATATGCACTGCATAATACGGATAATGATACCAAGTAATCATGGTGTTCATTTCCTCAAAACCCATGGTGAGGATACCAGCTTTTTCCATATTGCTAAAACCCACGGGGCCTTCGGCGTACTCTAGATTGTGTTCGCGGCCTTTTTCATATACTTTTTCAAGTAGGGCTTTGGTCACTTCAATATCGTCCACCATATCCAGCCAGCCAAAGCGGATTTTTTTCTTTCCCTGTTCGTTTACCTCAAAATGATTTAAAATAACTGCGATGCGACCAACAATTTCATCATTTTTATATGCCAAATAATACCAAGCTTCGGCATTTTTGAAAACCGGATTTTTTTCAGTATCCAAGGTTTCCATTTCATCCTTAATAAGCGACGGAACCCAGTACTTACTGTCTTTGTATAGTTTAAATGGAAAAGTGACAAATTTTTTTAGATCACTTTTTGAGGTTAGTTGTTTTATTGTAATCATACACAAAATGTTATTATTCGCCACCTTCGTCCAAGTTCAGTTCTTCTTGGCGTTCTTCTTTTTTATCCTTTTCTTTTTTGTCTTTCATCTCCTTTTTAGCATCATCTTCCAAATATTCATCTTTATTGTGCATATCAAATCGATAGGCTAAGCCCGCACGCCCATAAAATTTAGACGGAGTATCCTTAAAACTATAAGTAAGTGAGAAATCGACTTGTAAATTTTGATTAATAAGCGCAGCAGCACCTCCACGCACCAATTGGTCTGAATAAAAGTCACTTTTTAAACCTTGGTTTTCGAGAAAAACTGAAAAATAGCGATTGGTAGCGTGTGTTAGGGTTAAAATATAGCCATAGGTGGGAAAATCTGTAGTAACGCGGTCCACGATTATATTGGTTACAAAAACCCATCCGCCAATAAAATTGTTTTGAGTTGAAAGAACAAATTTCGGACTTCTTTTCCCTTCAGCTTCAGGAGTAAATGGATTGTCTGCAAAATCAAAATTGGCGCCTGCATAAATTGAAACTGCAGGAATTAAATCTGCCCATTGCGTTTTATTATTTGCCTTCCAACTGTAAAGGTTTGGACCTTTAAGTTCACGTTTTCGATAGGGATCATATATTAAATATTTTGCGCCAAGCGTATTGCTTTTAAAGTTTGAAAGACTGTACTCCCTTGCAACTGCAGAACGATTATCTGTAACCGAATTTGATTGAAACTCGCCCATAAGACTCACCTCCAGGCGTTCTTTCCAAAAACCGTAGCGCACGGAATAATCAATGTTAAAACCGTTTGTTTCTGTTTTTAAAAGTTCGTGTTTTTCTTTTCCGTAGCTAAATCCAGTTTCAACCTGAAGTACATTGGTACCTACCGAGAAAGCACCCTGTGAGCCCCCTGGGCGATTGGTGTTGATCATTTCGGTATATTGTGCCGAAATATTGGAGAAAGTCATAAAACTCAGCAGAAAGAGAAAGGGAAGTTTGATATTCATGGAAAGTTGGGTTTAGTTCAAAGATATAAGATTTTACCATTTATTTAATAGTCAACATTCGTCTTTTTCTACACCAATTCTTATTTTTGGAAAGAATTTTACAGTTATGATGACATTCCTAAAAACGATATTAATCGTTCTTCTGGTATATTTTGGTCTAAAGTTTCTTATTAGGCTGGCAACCCCTTATTTAATGCGTTATATTTCGAAAAAAGCCGGACAGCAGTTTGAGCAGTTCTTCGGAAATAATCCAAATATGAACACCCAGCCCGAAAAGGAGGGGAGTATTACAATTGATAAAAATCCTTCTCCAAATTCCCGAAACAGTAAAAAAGTTGGTGAATATGTAGATTACGAAGAGGTAGAGTAGTACTAAAACAGGAAACTGCGAGGTCGAATGAATTTACGACCTGCAAAAACTTGAAGAACTTCAAGCGCCCAACGTTAAATATATTTTTCATAATTTCCCCTCTTCAAAATCACAAGCCAAATTATGCAGCCCAACTATAAAAAATTTGTTCCGCATTTAGTTGTTTTCGTTTTGTTTATCGTGGCTTCGCTGGCCTATTTTAACCCGGTTTTACAGGGAAAAAAAATATTCCAAAGCGATATTGTGCAATACACCGGTATGGCGAAACAACAAAATGATTTTCGAGAGGCTACGGGCGAAGAAACTTATTGGACCGATGCCGCTTTTGGCGGAATGCCAACGTACCAATTGGGTGCAAAATACCCGAACAACTACATAAAACAGCTCGATCTTGCCATTCGATTTCTTCCCCGTCCGGCAGATTATCTCTTCCTGTATTTCATAGGAATGTATATCCTGTTTTTGGTGCTGAAAGTGGATTATAAACTGGCTTTTTTGGGTGCGCTGGCGTTTGGCTTTTCAACGTATTTAATTATTATCCTTGGCGTTGGGCACAACGCAAAAGCCCACGCCATAGCCTATATGCCCTTTGTTTTAAGTGGAATATTTCTCACCTTCCGCGGAAAATATCTCTGGGGATTTTTACTGCTCACGGTTTCAATGGCGCTGGAATTGGTGGCCAACCACTTCCAAATGACCTATTACTTGATGCTTTTGGTGATAATCATCGGGATTGTTTATTTGATTGATGCTTTTAAAAAGAAAATGCTGCCCCATTATTTTAAAGCCGTAGGTATAATGATGGTCGCAGTAATTATATCTATAGGGTTGAATGCCACAAATATTTTGGCAACCAAGGAATATGCCGATACTTCAACCCGCGGAAAAACTGAACTGACCGTAAATGCGGACGGTACTCCAAAAGACAACAAAACAGGGCTTGATTACGATTATATCACGGAATACAGCTATGGAAGGCTAGAAAGTTTCAATCTTTTCATTCCGCGGTTTATGGGCGGAAGCTCTTCCGAAGCATTTCCGAAGGATTCAAAAACCGTAGAGAGCTTAATGCGGATGGGTGCTTCGGCACAGGAAGCTAATCAAGTTTTGAACCAGATTCCGATGTATTGGGGCGAACAGACTTATGTGGGAGCTCCAGCATATATAGGCGCAATTGTTATATTTCTTGCCGTACTGGCACTTTTTTTAGTTCGTGGCAGATTGAAGTGGTGGGTCGTTGCTGGATTTATTTTAACCCTGCTGCTATCTTGGGGAGACAATTTTAAAGGATTGACCCAATTTTTTATTGATTACGTACCGATGTACGATAAATTCCGCGCGGTTTCCTCTATTCAGGTAATTATTGAATTGATTCTTCCAATCCTTGCTATTGTTGGTTTACATCAGTTTTTAAGCCATTTTGAAAAAGAAGATGAAAAGAAAAAGGCATTGCTTTGGTCAACAGGAATTGTGGGCGGAATTACATTGATTTTTATTCTTTTTAAAACAACATTGTTCGATTTTGCGAGCCCGTACGATAGCTATTTTAGGGAAGAAATGGGGCTTCCGTTTTTGGAAGCGATCCGCGAAGATAGAATGTCGCTTTTCACCTCCGATGCCATCCGTTCATTAATTTTTGTGCTTTTAACTGCTGCAGTTCTTTGGTTTTTTATTAAAGGAACAGTTAAAAAAGGCCTTGCTGTTGCAGCACTTTGTATTTTGGTTTTGGTTGATTTAGTAGGCGTGGATAGAAGATACGTAGATGAGGAAGACTTTGTACAAGCAAAGTTGGTTGAAGAACCATTTCAAAAAAACGGAGCCGATATGCAAATCTTGGAAGATGATGGGCATTATCGGGTTTATGATGCGGCTGCAAATGCTTTTAACAGTGGTCGCGCAAGTTATTATCACAATGCTTTGGGCGGTTATCACGCTGCGAAACCTGGAAGAATGCAGGATTTATTTGAATTTTACATCAGTCAGGGTAATATTGGAATTTTGAATATGATGAACGTACGTTACATCATTACCCAAACCAAAAATGGCGGACCGGTAGCACAACGCAATCCGTATGCAAACGGCGATGCTTGGTTTGTTGAAAATGTACTTCCAGCTGAAAATGCCAATGAGGAAATCCAACTTTTGGATAGTTTGGATACAAAAAAGACGGCGGTTATAAACAAAGAATTTCTTTCAAAAATACCGAGTCAGAAAATTGAAAGAGATAGCACTGCAACCATTGAACTCTTCAGTTATCAGCCAAACCATTTGGTTTACGAAGCTTCTACAAAGTCGCCACAATTGGCTGTTTTTTCGGAAGTATATTATCCAAAAGGTTGGAGCGCTTATATAAATGGAAAACCTGCGGAATATTTCCGTGCCAATTATGTGCTTCGGGCTATGGTTATCCCTGCGGGAAACAATAAGATAGAATTTAAATTTGAACCGAAAGTAATCCAAACAGGAAGTACTATTTCCTTGATGAGCAGTATTATATTTCTTTTGATTTTATTGAGCGGGCTGTATTTCGCCTTTCGGAAAAAAGAACTGAAGGAATAAATGAAACGCGCCCTAATCATCACATATTATTGGCCTCCCGCGGGCGGTCCGGGCGTACAGCGGTGGTTGAAGTTTGTAAAATATTTTAGGGAGTTTGGTGTGGAACCAATAGTGTATGCCCCAAAAAACCCGAACTATCCATTGGTTGATGAAAATTTTTCGTCGGAAATTCCTTCGGATATCGAAATTATCAAACAATCGATCAAAGAGCCGTATCGTTTTGCGAAACTTTTTTCAAAAAAGAAAACCAAGCAGATAAGTAGCGGCATTATTTCAAAAAAGGAAATTTCGGCAATGGAAAAGCTGATGCTTTACATTCGCGGTAATTTTTTTATTCCCGATGCGCGGGTGGGTTGGGTGAAGCCTTCGGTATCGTTTCTTTCAAAATATATTTCTGAAAATCCTGTGGATGTTGTAATTACAACGGGTCCTCCGCACAGCCTTCACTTGATTGGAATGCAACTTCAAAAAGATTTGAATGTAAAGTGGATTTCAGATTTTCGCGATCCGTGGACGACCATCCATTACCACAAATCACTTCGATTGAGCAAAGCTTCAGCCCGAAAACATAAAGCCTTGGAAGCTTCGGTTTTAAAATCGGCAGATATTATTACAGTGACGAGCCCAACGACCAAAAAGGAATTTGGGATGATTACTGAAAAGCCCATTGAGGTTATTACCAACGGTTACGATATTGCTGAGAAAAGCGATTTTACGACAGATTCTGTTTTTTCTATTTCACATATTGGCTCATTGTTGAGTGAAAGAAACCCAGAGGTATTGTGGAAAATACTTGCTGAAATTTGCAAAGAAAATGCTCCCTTCAAAAATGATTTACAGTTGAAATTTGCAGGAGCTCTAAGCGAAGAAGTGAAACAAAGTCTTGAAAACTTCGGACTAATTGGAAATTGCGAAATTTTAGGGTATGTGTCCCATTCCGAAGCACTTCAGCTTCAAAATAAAAGCCAAGTATTACTTTTAGTTGAAATAAACAGTGCCGAGACCCGTGCCATTATTCCCGGAAAGCTTTTTGAATATCTTGCCGCCAAACGCCCTATAATTGCTTTAGGACCAAAAGAAAGTGATATTGAGAAAATTATCGCTGAAACTAAATCTGGGAAATTCTTCAGCTATTGGGATGATGATGAATTGAAGGCTGAAATCCTTCAATTATACAAAGGTTTTAAAAATGGCCACCTAAAGGTTTCTTCCGAAGGAATTGAGAAATACAGCAGAAAAGAACTTACCAAACAAATGGCCTCGCTTATAGCAACTGGTCTTCAATAGTAGTGAGTTTTAAAAAGTAAACCCCCGATCTCCGCCAAGGGCGAATCACGGAGGTTTAACCAACCAACCAAAAAACTATCTTTATCCGCGTCCTCCTCTGGAATTGGCTTCTCTTGATGAACTACCACGTGAGGTCTTAGCTCTTGAGCTGCTGCGCGAAGGTGCGCTGGATTTATTTACTGTACTGCGGCTACGGCTGGCGGTTTCCCGCTTTGGAGCCTGAGTTTTATTCCTACTTACCGAACTGCTTCTGTTGTTTGATGTAGCCCGTGTTTGTCTTTGAACCGTTTTGTTGTTAGAAACAGTTCTGTTATTGGTTGAGCGAACTGCGTTTTCGCTCCGAGTATTTCTTACATTGTTTCTAGTAGTATTGCTTTTTACCTTAGTGTTACCGCTATTTCGAGAAGTTACAGTATTTCTACTTGGTGTATTGGAATAACTTCTATCATTTCGACTGCTTCTATCAATAACAGCAGCGCCTTTACTACTCGAACTTCTATTTCTAGTTACGGTTTCGCTACGTGTATTATTACTTCGTACAGCATTGTTGCTACGAGAGTTGTTGTTTCGGATAGCATTATTGCTTCGGGTAGTGCTATTATTTCTTACTGTACTATTAGATCGCGTATTGCTGGTCGCAACCATAGTATTTTTTCTATTCGGATTATAATTCCTGTTTATTGAAGCTCTTCCTTTTTTATCGTAAACTCGGCTACCTGGACGATAAAATTCTCTGTGGCCATTATGGTAAGCTACACGATGTCTCTTTTTGTAATATATTACGTGGTCGTGGTAACTATATCTAACTGGACTGTAATATCTTCTGTAGGGCAGATCATAAACTACACAGTGGGTATAAATAGGAGGTGTGTAATACACGTGCCAAGGACGATAAATATAATAAGGATTGTAAACGTTTATAATACCAGTGGCGTGTGAAAAGTAACCATAATTATTATACACTACGTGTAAACCGCCAACTCTAACTATTCTTCTGTCATTATATTGAATATCAACATTTCCAGCCTGGATAATGCGTCCGTAGTAATCATAATAGATAGGAACACTTTCTACTTGTATTACCGCTCCGTAATCATCGTATTGTACATAAGCGTCATAATCATAACCCGAATTGAAACTTATATTCACATTGGGAGTGTTTATGGTAACGTTTGAAGCTCTTTGGGGTCCAATATACACGAAATCAAATTGACCGTCGGGGAAAACTGAAAATTCTACGTCGCCTTCAACAAAAATATATGCGCTTCCGTCATATCCTCTTCTTAGGTTGTTTTCACTTTCAGTGGAAGTTGCATTTGCTGAAAACCCCATTAAAAGGATGCTAAAAATAAATGCTATGTTTTTCATAAGTTTCAATATTTAAAAGGTTTGTACTTGCTTGATGTTTCTTGGTTAGCGGAGTACGCTTTTAAATAACCAACGACCGTGCCAAGTTTTTAAAGCATTGATTTTCAGTAATACTTTGAGCTACTGTAAGATTAAATTGGAATTTTGGGAGCATCCAAATAAAAAATCCGCTGAACTGTTTCACCAATTCAACGGACTTTAAAAACTAACCAACCAAAAAAACTAAAAGTCTTATTTTCTATTACTTTGATTTCAATTAGTGTGCCAAAAAATCAATTATTTTAAACTTTCTCCTTTAAATATATTGCAGTAAAAGATTCCTTACTTTTCACAACTTCTTCAGGAGTACCAAATACAACTACTTGTCCTCCGTTTTCACCACCTTCGGGTCCAAGATCAATAATATGGTCGGCACATTTAATTAAATCTAAATTGTGTTCTACAACAATTACGGTATGCCCTCTGTCAAGCAAGGCATAAAACGAAGCCAAAAGTTTTTTTATATCGTGAAAGTGAAGTCCCGTTGTAGGTTCATCAAAAATGAAAACGGTTTTTTCTTTTGAAGTTCCCTTTACCAAAAATGAAGCAAGCTTAATACGTTGTGCCTCGCCGCCGGAAAGAGTAGAGGAGCTTTGCCCTAATTTCACATAGCCCAGCCCAACATCTTGTAAGGGTTGTAGTTTGGCCGCAATTTTATCTTGCTTCTGTTCTCCAAAGAAAGCAACGGCATCATCCACGGTCATTGTGAGGATATCGTCAATATTTTTATTTTGAAAGGTTACTTCCAAAACTTCCTTTTTAAAACGTTTGCCGTTACAGGTATCGCAGAGCAAATGTACATCTGCCATAAATTGCATCTCGATGGTTACTTCGCCTTCGCCTTTGCAGGTTTCGCATCGACCGCCATCTACGTTGAAGCTGAAATGTTTTGCTTTATACCCGCGAATGTCCGAAAGCTTTTGTGAGGCATATAAATTCCGAATATCATCATACGCCTTAATGTAGGTTACCGGATTGCTTCGGCTGGAGCGACCAATTGGGTTTTGGTCAATAAATTCGATGCTTTTGATGGTGTTGAAATCTCCCTTTATTTCTGAGAACTGACCGGGCTTTTCGCCATATCCGCCAATTTCACGCATCAGGGCTGGATAGAGAATTTTCTTTACCAACGTACTTTTTCCGCTACCGGAAACGCCGGTTACAGCCGTGAAAACATTCAGTGGAAAAGTTACGTCGATATTTTTCAAGTTATTTTGCCGAGCCCCACTGATTGTAATTTTATTTTTTGAAGTACGCCGTTTCTTTGGAACTTCGATCTCCATTTCACCATTCAAATACTTTGCAGTTAGCGAATCTGATTGTAATATTTCAGTATAGGTTCCTTGGGCAACCACTTCGCCGCCAAAAGTTCCAGCTTCGGGTCCGATGTCTATAATTTCATCGGCCGCTTTCATAATGTCTTCATCGTGCTCCACGACAATTACGGTATTGCCCAAATCACGAAGCGATTGTAAAACAACAATAAGCCGCTCGGTATCCTTTGGGTGAAGGCCAATACTGGGTTCGTCCAAAATATACATAGAGCCCACGAGACTGCTTCCCAAAGAGGTGGCGAGATTGATTCGTTGCGATTCGCCGCCCGAGAGCGTGTTCGATTTTCTGTTCAATGTTAAATAGCCTAAACCAACATCCTGCAAAAAACGAAGGCGGTTGTTTATTTCCAGTAGTAAACGTTTTGCGACTTTTTCATCAAACTCTGAAAGTTTAAGGTTTTTGAAAAATTCGGCCGTTTTATTCAATGGCAGTTCAACTAATTCCTGAATTGCTGTATTGTTGATTTTTACGTAACCAGCTTCGGGACGTAATCGTTTTCCCTTGCAGGTTGTGCATCTCGTTTTTCCACGATAGCGAGAGAGCATCACCCGGTTTTGGATTTTATAACTTTTGGATTCCAAAAAGGAAAAGAAAGAGTTCAATCCTTCAAAATACTTGTTGCCATCCCAAACCAATTGTTTTTGATCATCGGTGAGTTGAAACCACGGTTTGTGGATTGGAAAGTCAAACTTATAAGCATTGTTAACCAACTGGTCGCGGTACCAACTCATACTTTCGCCTCGCCACGGAAATATGGCGTTTTCGTAAATTGAGAGCGCAGTATTTGGTATGACTAAATCTTCATCAATCCCAATTACATCGCCGTATCCCTCGCAAGTAGGACAGGCGCCGTACGGATTATTAAAACTGAAGAGATGTACGTTTGGCTCCATAAAAACCATTCCGTCTGCTTCAAAACGGTTGTTGAATTCTGTGATATTTTTTGAAGAAAGTGCTTCAATATAAAGTTCGCCCTTTCCTTCGAAGAAAGCTATTTCAATGGCATCGGCAAGGCGGTTGTAAAAATCTTCTTCGTCTTTCGTTATGATTCGGTCTATGACCAAATCTATTTTCTTCGGAAATGTTTTGCTCTCCAATTCATCAATCCGTAAAACTTCATCTTTTATTTTAATTCGTGAATAGCCCTGTTGTGCCAATGCCTTGATTTTGTTTTCCATTGTGCGTCCTTCTTCCAAAAGAATAGGGGCGAGGAGCAATAATTTTTCACCTTCAGGAAACTTTTTTATGAAATTTATAACATCTGTGGTGGTGTCTTTTTTAACTTCTTTACCGGAAATGGGCGATATGGTTTTCCCGATTCGCGTGTAAAGCAACTTTAAATAATCATATATCTCGGTTGAGGTACCCACGGTAGAACGCGGGTTTGTGGAATTTACTTTTTGTTCAATTGCAATTGCGGGAGCAATGCCCTTAATGGAATCTACTTTTGGCTTATCCAATCTTCCCAAAAATTGGCGGGCATAACTGGAAAGGCTCTCTACATAGCGGCGCTGGCCTTCTGCGTAGAGGGTGTCAAAAGCCAAACTAGATTTTCCGCTTCCGGAAAGACCTGTTACTACTACCAATTTATTTCGAGGAATAGCAACAGAAATGTTTTTAAGATTATGAAGTTTAGCACCTTGTATTAGGATGCTTTTTTTAGTATCTATGGTTTCGGCACTCAATTTATTTTTTCTTTTTTTATAGCTTTTTGCAAAGATACTATATCGATTTCAGCAATGCACATTTGCGGTTATTATTATTTTTTAATGAAAAATTTAACCTTTTTTTTGCATTTGTGATTTCTTTGTTGTTATATTTACGGCTCTTAACGTCATATATAAAAATTATTGCCTATAGCTGCTGTCTCTTATACACATCTCCGAGCCCACGAGACCGTACTAGATCT
>OJGZ01000229.1_pt1 | contig 24714 bp, 20 predicted proteins | sample 1595051 | NCBI WGS metagenome assembly OJGZ01 (sample SAMN05416800, study PRJEB24817) | seawater metagenome | isolation source: Sea water | place: Canada:Atlantic | collected 2013-07 | reverse complement strand
GAAGTGATATGGCAGAAAACCCAAACATCCAAAGGTTAAGGGAAAAAGGTATTATTGTGCATGTTGGTCACCAGCCAGAAAACATTAAAGGGGCGGCAATTATTGTTCCGTCCTCTGCTGTCAAAGCAGATAACCCCGAAATTATGGAAGCCCGACGCCAAGATATCCCTGTTATTCCCCGCAGTGAAATGTTGGCGGAATTAATGCGCTTCAAGGCATCGATTGCCATTGCAGGCACGCATGGGAAAACAACAACAACTTCCTTAGTTGCCACAGTTTTATCTGCAGGCAATATTGATCCAACTGTTATTAATGGGGGCATCATTAATAAATTGGGCACCAATGCTGTTGTTGGCAAAGGAAACTGGATGGTTGTTGAAGCCGACGAATCAGACGGAACATTTGTTAAAGTTCCTTGCACAATTGCCGTTGTGACAAATATTGAACCCGAACATCTGGATTTTTATGGATCATTTGATGAATTACGCAAACAATTTTTGCAGTTTGTTCAGCAAATTCCCTTTTATGGTTTTTCTATTATTTGCTCTGATCACCCAGAAATCAAAAGAATGATTCCAAAAATTACAGGCCGTTATTACATAACTTATGGCTTTGATACGGATGCTGCTGTTCAAGTAACGAATGTACGACGCAGTCCAAAAGAAACAAAATTTGATATTATTTATAAAACAAAGAATATTGAAATCAAGGATATCTCCTTAAACTTACATGGGGATCATAATATTTTAAATTCCGTCGTTGCCGTTATCACTGGCATTGAATTGGGTGTGGATGTTGAAAATATTAAAGAAGCGTTATCCAGCTTTGAAGGGGTAAAAAGACGCTTCACCATCGCCGGACATTACAATGGGGCCACCATAGTTGACGATTATGCCCATCATCCAACCGAAATAAAGGCTGTCCTTAAGGCAGCAAAAGGCATTGCCCCTGGCAAGGTTGTTGGCGTGGTTCAACCCCATCGCTATAGTCGTTTAAAAAGCTTGTTCGAAGAATTTTCACAGTGCTATGAAGACTGTGATCATATTGTTTTATTGCCTGTTCATTCCGCAGGTGAACCCAACATTATTGGAATTGATCATATTTCTTTGGCAAAGGCCATTCAGACCCATTATACAAAACCGGTTGATATCTGTAATTCCACCGAAGAATTGACAAAAGTGCTTCATAATATTTTGAAAGAGGGGGATTACGCCATATGCATGGGGGCTGGGTCCATCACAACAATTGCCCATGACCTTGAAAAGAATCTTAAGGAACTGGATTAAGGCATGCCATCTTCTTTGATTGAAAGACTTCCCAAAGTTTCAGGCCGATATTCAGAGAATACAGACCTGAAGAAACTTGTATGGTTTCGTGTTGGGGGCCCTGCAGAAGTCTTGTTCAAACCTAAAGACCTGGCTGATTTATGCCATTTCATCAAAGAATGTCCCAAAAATATTCCCGTAACAATTATTGGGGTTGGATCCAATTTGTTAATCCGCGACGGGGGTGTCCCCGGTGTTGTTATTAAACTGGGGGGCGCCTTCGCAAAAATCAGTATTGAAGAAGATAAAGTTATTGTGGGGGCTGGTGCCTTGGATCGTACCGTTGCCTTAACTGGGGCTGAAAATGGTCTGTCTGGATTTGAATTCTTATCTGGTATTCCCGGAACAATTGGCGGCGCTGTCAAGATGAATGCCGGGTGCTATGGAAATGAAATCAAAGATATTTTCGAATGGTGTAAGGTAATTACCCAAGATGGGGAATGCAAAACATTAAACAAAAATGATATTGATTTTGATTATCGCCATACTAACTTAGCTGATTCTTGGATTATTGTAGAAGCCTGTTTCAAAGGCAATCCCGATAAAAAACAAGATATAGTCCAACGCCTTAATAAGATCATGACGGAACGTGAAGAAAGCCAACCAACAAGATCCCGTACCGGAGGCAGCACTTTTAAAAACCCCCCTGGCCATAAAGCTTGGGAATTAATTGATCAGGCAGGTTGCCGCGGTTATCAAATTGGGGGCGCCCTTGTTTCCCCAAAACATTGTAATTTTCTTATAAATGAAGGTACGGCAACCGCAATAGATTTAGAAAATTTAGGAAACTATGTAAAGAATAAAGTTAAAGAAATAGGCCATGTCGATCTTGATTGGGAAATTAAACGCATCGGGGTTTTCAATGATTCGTAAGCCAAAGAAAAAGACCCAACCAAACATTCAACAGCAGCGTCGCCGCCATCACTGGAAGACACGGTTAACATTTATTACCCTGCTGATTTTATTCTTGGGGATTTCTTTAACAGTCTATTTAAAGAAAAATCAGATTGTTCAACAGTATAATCGTACTGTACAAAGTATAATTGGCTGGACAGCATCTTCAGGCCTTGTTGTGGATGAAATTTTTATTTCAGGCCGTCATCATACTTCCCAAAAAGAAATATTAAAAGCCATCGGTATAAAAGCTGGGGACCCAATGCTTAATTTTGATATTTCCTATGCTAAAAATAACCTTGAAAAAATCGGCTGGGTTCAGCAAGTTACATTACAGAGAAGATGGCCAAACACAATTTACGTACATTTAATAGAACGAAGCCCTATGGCCCTGTGGCAGAACAATAAAAAGATACGTGTTGTCGACCAAAGTGGTAAGGTTTTAAAGGGCGTTTCAGCTGACAGGCATTCAAACCTGCCTGTAATCATAGGGATGAACGCCCCAAAAAAATTACCTAAGCTTTTAAAAAACTTAGCGTCAGTGCCTGGTCTGTTTGAACGGACAACATCCGCAACATGGGTTGGCAATAGAAGGTGGAATTTAAGCTTGGATAAAAACGTAACATTACTGTTACCAGAACAAGATGTGGAAGATGCGTTAAAACGCTTCCAAAAATATGAAAAAAATCATAAAATTTCTTTAAATGCTTTTCATAAAATAGACTTAAGATTAAAAAATCGGTTAATCATAGATTAAGATGTCAAAAAATATACGCAATAAACATAGAAATATTATTACCGCCTTAGACATTGGGTTTTCTAAGGTTTCCTGTATTATTTCAGAGTATGATAATAACCTGGAAGCCCTTAGAGTTATCGGCATTGGCCAACATGCGTCCAAAGGTATTCGAAAAGGGTTGGTTGTGAACATGGAAGCCTTGGAAAATTCCATTCTAAATGCTGTCCATAAGGCTGAAAAAAATACAGGCTTAACTGTAAAAAATGTTTATGTCAGTATTTCCGGAACACACCTTTTGTCAGAACTTGTGGATGTAAGCATTAATGTTAGTGGCGCCAGCGTTAGTGAACACGATATTAACCGCCTTATAAACCAAGGGACAGCCGTCAATACGGAAAGTGAATATGATATTATTCATGCCGCCCCTATTAACTTTATTTTGGACAAAACCAAAAACATTCGTGATCCACGGGGCATGTATGGGAAACTTTTAACGGGCCATATGCATATTATTACAGGGTCCCGCAGTATTGTCCGCAACTTTGTTACGTGTTTGCATCGTTGTCACCTAAGCATCCTTGGGTTGGTGCCATCGGCCTATGCTTCGGGGCTATCGACCCTTGTTGATGATGAAATGGATTTAGGCGTTACCTTAATTGACTTTGGAGGGGGATCTACGGATATCGGAATCTTCAAAGATGGCGACTTAATTCATGCAGAATGCATACCTGTCGGCAGTTTTCATATTACAAATGATTTGTCAAAAGGATTAGGCACCTCTATAAAAGAAGCTGAAAGAATCAAAACCCTATATGGTAGTGCCATCGGCACAAACGAAGATGACAAAATTATGATAGACATCCCCCAGATAGGGGATCATAATATTGAAATAAATTACCAAACAAAAAGATCACGCATTACAAGTATTATTCAGCCACGTGTTGAAGAAATTTTTGAATTGATCTATAAAAGATTAAGTGAAACAAAAACGTTAAACCTGACGGGGCGCCGTATTGTCATTACAGGTGGTGGTAGTCAACTTCCTGGCTTTCGCGAGTTATCTGCAAAGATATTAAACAAGCAAGTAAGGCTTGGGAAACCACTAAGAATATATGGTTTAGGCGATATCGCAAATTCCCCCACTTTTTCAACTTGTGCGGGGCTATTGACATTTGCCTTAAGACAAAACTATGCTGCAATTACGAACCAAAATTCACAGCATAAAATATTTTCAAAATTATCAAATTGGTTCAAAGAATATTTTTAATTGAGGTAAACAATGATTGGCAACAATAATCCAGAAAATTTAAAACCTAAGATTACTGTCATTGGCGTTGGTGGTGCCGGCGGAAATGCCGTTAACAATATGATTCGGTCAAATCTTGAGGGGGTTTATTTTGTTGCGGCAAACACAGATGCCCAAGCGTTGGAACAAAGTTCTGCAGGCGCCAAAATTCAATTAGGCCTTAGTCTAACACAAGGTTTGGGGGCTGGATCCAAACCTGACACAGGGAAATCTGCGGCAGAAGAATCCCGTGATGAGATTGAAAAAATTATTAAAGGCAGCAACATGGTGTTCGTCACGGCCGGAATGGGTGGTGGAACTGGAACTGGTGCCGCCCCTGTTGTCGCACAAATAGCCCGCGATATGGGCATATTAACAGTGGGTGTTGTCACAAAACCTTTTATGTTTGAAGGGTCCCACAGAATGCGGACCGCTGACAAAGGTATTAACGATTTACAAAAACACGTGGATACATTAATCATTATCCCCAACCAAAACTTATTCCGCCTAGCCAATGAACAAACAACTTTTTCCGATGCGTTCAACATGGCTGACAATGTTTTGTATGCTGGTGTACGCGGCGTTACTGACTTGATGATCATGCCGGGCCTTGTCAACCTTGACTTTGCTGATGTTAAAACAGTGATGAGTGAAATGGGCAAAGCCATGATGGGAACGGGTGAAGCTGAAGGGGATAACAGAGCCATCGAAGCAGCGGAAGAAGCCATTTCAAACCCATTGCTGGATGAAGTTTCCATGCGTGGGGCCAGAGGCGTTTTGATTAATATCACTGGTGGATTTGACATGACCCTTTACGAGGTTGATGAAGCAGCCAACCGTATCCGTGACGAAGTTGAAAGCGATGCCAATATCATTTTTGGATCAACCTTTGATGAACGTTTGAATGGAAAAATTCGTGTGTCTGTTGTGGCCACTGGAATTGAAGCAGAACAACAAGCACAAGTCATTCGGGACGCAAACTTATTAGCCGCAACAAAACGAACTGACAAAACACCTGAACCACAATTGGACTTAAACCCCACACAAAAATCAGCCTTCAATGACTTTGACGAAAGCCATGATGGGGCTTATCCCACGCATGAAGAACAAGGGGGGACCTTGCAAAATCAAAAAGATGAAGGGGAATCAGAATTCGCCCCTAGGATACATGATTTTGATATTGATCAAGGATCCGTCCATAAAGAAGTGGTTGAACCCCCAAAAAAGAAATCGCTTTTTGGCATTTTTCGCAAAAAACCAAAAGCAACAAAAAGGCCTGAAGAAACCTCTTCTGCACCACAGAATTCACAAAACCTAAGGGCACGTACGCCCGAAGGAAATTCTGATGAAGATGATCTGGATATCCCAACTTTCTTAAGAAAAAAGAAAGACTAAGTAAAAATTATGGGCTTGTTGCATGATAAGATTTTTGCGCCTAGTTAATCATCGGCCTAAGCCAGTCTTTAAGTTAAAGACTGGTTAACCTTATCTAAGACTTTTTCAACATGGCCAGGAACTTTGACTTTTCGCCAGATATCTTGAATAATCCCATCTTGGTCAATTAAGAATGTCGCCCGGTCAATACCCATATATTTACGCCCGTACATGTTTTTTTCAACCCACGTTCCATATAACGCACAAACTTTTCCTTCTTCATCCGACACAAGGGGAAAAGGCAAATCATATTTGCTGATAAATTTTTCATGTTTGGCCACTGTATCCTTTGATATACCTATAATTACCGTGTTTTTATCCAGAAATGCCTGGTAATTATCCTTAAAGAAACAGGCTTCTTTTGTACAGCCTGGCGTATCATCTTTTGGATAAAAATACAGAACAATTTTTTTGCCTTTAAATGCTGACAAAGTAATGTTTTGCCCACCATTTGCTGACAATGTAAAATCAGGTGCCTTATCTTTAATGTTTACTGACATTTTTCCCCCTTGATAGTTGCTATATACCCCACTATAAGTCTATAGTATGGAAAGTTATTATGATTAAGAAAATTAGCATACATATTATAAAAATTCTATCGTCTATTCTGATTTCAGCAATGCTTGTTATTGCTGTGGGTTTGTTTCGTCTTTCCGAAGCCCCCTTAAAATTACGGACAGATCTTTTTGATGAATTTATAAAAATTGAAAATATTGATTATGGGGATGTTTTTCTTGAGAATCCTAATTTATCAGCCTCTCCTATCATTAGGATTCATGATGTAAAATATTCAGGAAAGAATTTCAAAATCCAGTCAGAAATTATTGCAGCCAAATGGAATATTTTCAAGATTTTATACGGATCTTTCGCCCTTTCTTCCTTAGATATTTTGCGGCCTGTGGTTTCTATTGACTACGATAAAAAAGAACAAAAAGATGATGGGGCTGTTGCCCTTCCAGAATCTGTATCCAATATTCACAATATTTTAAACAATACTTGGTTACCTGCCAAAAATATTCATGTAAAAAATGGCCGTGTAACTTTTTATAAAAACAAAAAACAAGTTGGGAAAATTGAAAGCATTACGTTTGATTATAAGACACACCGAAACTCCAGCTTTGGGAACTTGGAAGTTCGACCTTCCTTGAACACCAATCCCATCCTACTTTCTACGTACTATAATAAAGATAAAGATACCCTGGATTTTAAATTAAGATCAAAGGATTTATTGATAGAAAAAACATATATACCTTATCGCCTGCGCCCCTTAATTAATCGTATTGGACCTGTTGCAAAAAACCCAATAACCTTTTATTCAGAAGGATCCTTAAGTTTTTCAGACCCGTCTTTAGGGGGGCAGATCAAGACAACTTTATCCTGTTCAGCCCACCCGGATACTGACGACAAAGTAAAGATTTCAATTAATAACAAACTATCTGTAATTGACCAGACTATTAAAATAGAAAACCGTATAAAAACTGACCCATTTAATTGGGCCGACTTAGAAATTTTATGGCCAGCTGACTTGGGGAAATCCGCCCGTTCTTGGGTTCTTGAAAACATGTCTGGGGGACAATCCCTTCCTGGAACACTGGATTTTAATATACTCTACAACTTAAAAAACAACGCAATAAATATTGAAAATCTTAAGGGAACTGTCGGCGTAAAAGAAACCACGGTTAAGTACTTGGGCGACCTTCCAGAGATAAAAAATGCGACGGCACAAGCCGAATTTGATCATAACAAATTTGATATAAAAATTCTTAATGGCGAAGTATATAACCTGAAAATAACTGGTGGAAATGTCTTACTTTACGACTTAGATCAAAATGAAAACAAGGCGGAAATTAACCTTGCTATTAAAGGCCCCGTACAAGATGCTTTAACCCTTGTGAACAAGGAACCTTTAGTATTTTTAAAAACTTATAAAATAAATCCTTCTGACTTTTCTGGAAATGCTGATATCGATTTAAAACTAAATTTTCCTTTAGGGCCCGATCTGACCCCCACAGCTGTAATAAGTTCAACAAAGGCACACCTTACTGATTTAAAATATTTATATAAATTCAATAACCAGGATATCACCATTGATAATGGGATCATGGATTTGGACGTTTCCAATTCGGGTCTTAAATTATCAGGTGACTGTCAAATTGATGGTAAAGATAGCCACTTCCTATGGGAAGAATCGTTTAAGAAAAACCCAGAAAAACTTCGTATGTTAAAAATAAAGACAGATTCTCCGTTGATAAACTTGGCAAAATATACCCCCCATTTTGTGAAAAAGTATTTATCTAATAAAGATATCATTCTGTCCCAAGGCCTGACAAAGGCTGAATTAATCTATACCCAAAAAGACCCAGTCACGGCAACGTTATCTTTAAACTTGGATCTATCTGACAATACCTTTGACGTCCTTCCTATAGAAGTCAGGGTTTCCAGATCCAAAGACAATTCTTTCAAAGCTTTGTTTAATTTTACAAAAGATGAATTAAAATCAATAGAATATTTAGACCTGATAGCAAAACCTATTCGATTTAAAAGCTCTATTGACTATGATAAAAACGGAAATATTAAAGACCTTAAAATCAACGAAATTTTTGTTAGCGATCCGCACATTAAGGTTAAGGGATCCTTGAAAAATCACAGGCTGAATCTAAAAATAAAAGCTGGTAAAATGGGCCTTATGCCTATTATCGACCTGGTAAACAAAGAAGAAAAAAAGAATACACCCAGTTCAGATTATAAATTTGAAAGCAATATTGACGCTGAAATAAAATCTGTCCAGTTAACAAATGGGGTTACCCTGCCGGACGTTATAATTAAATCCCTTTACAGCAAAGGGGAACCTGAAACGATAACAATAAAATCAATAAAAGATGATAAAACATTAATCGATTTTTATTACGGACCAAGGGAAGATAAAACCATTTTTGACTTCAAAACTGAAACATTGTCTGACCTTCTTTCAGGGTTTAATATACATAACCATATCAAATCAACCCTACTGTATATCCATGCTGAAAAACCTTTGAAAAGTAATCAGGCCATGGTGGGGAAATTAAAAATAAAAGATTTACATGTAAAAAATACACCTATTTTGGCCAATCTATTCAGCTTAATGTCTCTTGAAAGCCTTCTTAGCACCCTAACTGGAAAGGGAATGCTATTTATGAAGGGGGTTGCCCACTATGAATATAAAGACAAGAAAATTGCTGTGACAAAAAGTTCCTTAACCAGTTCTGGTATTGGGCTTACTGCCCAAGGATACATTGATATAAATAAAGACTTACTTGACTTAGATGGTGTTATTATCCCAGCAAATGTTTTAAACCAAGCCATTGCCGGCATTCCTATTATCGGCAATATTTTAACAGCAGGCGAAACAGAGTCAGGCATTGTTTCCAATTCTTACACTTTAAAAGGATCGCTTAGTGATCCAAAAATCAGCGCCAACCCCTTGTCTGTTTTGGCGCCTACATTCGTTAAGCGCATTTTCTTTGGTTTATTTGGGGCAGAAGAAAAAGAAATCAACATAGAAAATTTCCCGGACCTTAGTGTAAAATCATAAAAAACTTGGGGCCGTCACCTGAAATTGCAAGTTAAAAAGAAAGGTTTAATAACATGAAAAAGAAAAACATTGCCGTAATTGGTTGCGGAGATTGGGGCAAAAACATTGCCCGGACTTTAAATGAAATAGACCACCTGGCGGCCATTTCTGATCACCATCATTCCAGATATGCGGCAGACTTTTCAAACCAATATAATATTCCCTTATTAGATTTTAAAGAAGTTTTAAAAGACGATACTATCGAAGGAATTGTTATTGCGACACCTGCAGAAACCCATTATAAAATTGCCTTCGAAGCTCTAAAAAACGGGAAACATGTCTTAGTCGAAAAGCCCTTGGTTAAAACATTAGAAGAAGCAGAAAGCCTTAAAAACTTTGCAATAGAACAGAAGAAAACTTTAATGGTTGGGCATTTGTTAATGTATCATCCTGCCTTTCAAGAACTATCCCGAATTTGTCATTCAGGCGGTATTGGCGGCATTAAACATATTGCATCTTCCAGAAAAAACTTTGGAAAAATTTATCATAAAGATAGCGCCTTATGGGACCTAGGGCCGCACGACTTGTCTATGGTTTTGAAAATTGCCCAATCCCCTATTAAGGAAGTTTTTGCCGTATCCAGAAATCTTGTTTTTAAAAATTTAAATGATATCGTCACCCTTCACCTTACATTTAAAAATGATATAACAGCCGAAATTAATTTGTCCCGACTGAACCCGTTTAAAGAACAAAAAATTTCTGCCATTGGGGAATTCGGGGCCGTTGTTTTTGATGACACAAAAGAATGGGCCAATAAAGTAATTACCCATAAAGGAACCGTTGAAGAATTGGATCAAGAACATGTTAAAACTGTTCCTGATTTTAAAGGGGAAGCATCCATCCTTAAGTCAGAACAGCCTTTGAAATTGGAACTGGAACATTTTGTTCATTGTGTTGCAACCGATTCAAACCCTGAAACCCCAGCGGATGAAGCCATCCAAATTATGGAAATCTTGATGGCAGCTGATGAATCCATCGCAAAGAAAAAGCCTATAACATTATAGTTATAGGCTTTTGTCATCTTAATTAAGATAACTATTAAACTTCGGATTATTCGAACCGGTATTCTTCCAGTCTTGACAAGACAGAACGAACTTTTGGAAATCTCCTCAGTCCCTCCAAACTACATTCAACAGCAGCTCGCTCATTCATTCTAAGAATTCTTTTACTTGCATCAATTGTTGTGCCAGGCACAATATTCATGTCATCTAGTTCTGCTACAGCTTTGTCTCTTTCTGCAATACTCAGTTTTTTGAAACTTGTGCGTACTTCTTTGATAAATTCATAAGCCTTCTGACGTGCAGTAGAATGATCATCTCCTTCAAAATCAGGAACGGCAATACGAATACCTGCAAGCCTTAATAAGGCATTTTCATCCAAGGCATCACCATAGATTGAACGTATTGTTGGTTTTCTTGTATTGACTTCTTTTCCATCTGTTAAAATACCACGAATAGTAAACATTAATGGAGTGGTAGAAACTGTCAATTCAAGAAGGTTAGGATATTCTCCTTCTTCACTCAAAGATCCTATAAAGTCACTAATAAGGGCATGTTTTTTACGATCAGAAATAATTGATGCACCAGTCACTGGATGTGTATTAAATGGATCCAATTTATCAATCGGATCTTCATCAGGGTGGCTTTTAACAACTTGTTCGAATAAAGCTCTTGCGGCTTCAGTTTCTGAAGTAGCATTCAAAACCGTTGTATCAATATATGACGCTTCATGGCAGGCATAAAATAAGGCAGCTATTCTTGCATTATAACTTTGTTTTGCTGAACGTCTCTCATCTACTCCTTGTGTTTCATCTACAACAACAGCTCTATAAGCCTCTGCAGCATTTCTCATTAAAGTTAAAACTGCTTTTTTGGCTTGGTTATAACGCTGCAATGTTAGGAGGCTTGCAATATCTGTGGCTTGCTTGTAATCCAATTTTTCTTCACCTATCAATGTTTTTGCAAGTTTTCCGGCCCAACTCTTCGCATGAACTCTTGAAGCAGAAAGCCTATAATGACCACGGTCATGAACCATAAAATCACGTGGCGACATTCTTAGACCATGTGCGAAAAAAGATCGTGTTGAAAAACTTACATTGTGCATATCTTCCAATAACATAAGGATAATTGTGGTAAGCCCTATTTTACCGCCCAGATAAGGAACTGAAATTGGGGAAACATCAACAAGACCCTCTTTGATATTATTTCTGGCAGCTTGACTAAGTTCAAAATAGTACCTTGGGGAAGGTCTGCTAAATTTATCACCCTCAGCATGTTCTATATCCATGCCTGTGGCTATAACTGAAACATGTTCTGCAGGTATAACAGCACCATCTACTGTGATTGGCTCAGGATAAGCAAACCTTTCAAAAGGCCTGAGCATTTCTTTGACCCCTGCATCACTTACTGCTTCGCCAGTTGATGCAATTGCTGCCAACCTATATAAAGATGCCTTTTTTCCAAGGGTTGAAATAGGGAAAGGTCCCATATTATGAATCACCTCAATCTCTGCTTCTGCTTTGCCAAGCAGTTCTTGTGATTCTTGTGATGCTAGATGAGGGGCATCTCTTAATGCTGCTAGATATTCATCAGCTGTTTTCTTCGTCCATTCTGACACAACCCTTAAAGCGCCCGTTTCACTTAAATCATGTACCGTTCTTTTTTTGAAGATTAGACTTCTAAGTGCTTGAATAACCCTGGTTGATGGTAAAGCACCTGCCCCTTTGGTTGTACCAGGGTATACTTCGACCAAATTTTGTAACCAGGGATGCTGATCAAAAAGAATGGAAACGGTCTTCTCTCTTGCTGGTGTCGCAGCGCCTGCTGCCGATGCGGCGGCGGCGGCTAATGTAATACTGGGAATAGATGTGAAAATTAATATTACAGCTGCTGTCGTTAAAACTTTCATTCTTTTCATAGAAGTTCTCTCTTATTTATTAGGAGATTTAATATATTTACTTGAGCACAATATAATCTTTATAAATAATAATTCAAGGTGATTATATACTTTTATCTGTTATTTTTTAAGTCTTTTACCCCGGGGAATCATAATGATCAACCAGGCAATGGCAAGGCCGTACCAGGTGATGATATAGCCAAGATGGCGATTGGGAAGATCTATGGTATGGGGGATCTGCACAAGTTTTTGAAGGGTTGGATAGGCTGACGGATCTTTTAATTCAACATAAAAATCTTTAATAATTTTACGACCTGCGGGCAATCCTGGATGCATTTGCTGTGGTATCACAGCCCCCCACTCCCTTTTCCCGACGATAGGATCTGGGGTAAACATATTTTTGTAAGGATAGCGCACATAGCCATCAATGACGGCAGGCCCTTGCAAAGAAATATCCAGTTTCTTATCAGACCACCCCAAGTTAATGAAAATAATTTCATCATTTTCTGTCTTGGCGGGGGCAACAATATGATACCCTGCCCGGCTGTTATGCGTTCGCCCAATGATGTAATAAAGGGTATTTGGAATCCAGTTAACTTTTAATTGGATTCGATTAAATTCAATTTCTTGGTTTGCTTGTATTTTTTTCAAAACTGCCTCTAACGACATAGGGGCGGCCGTTAAAGATTTTTTCTTAACCGCAATTAAATCATTCTTCCATTGCAGACGATGGACTTGCCAGGTTCCCAGTAAACATAAAATTAAAAATCCTATAACTGTTGCACTCCAGAAAGTAATTTTTTTGGCGATCATGCATCCCACCAATATAAGAAAACAAACAAAAACAACCAAACAACATCAACAAAGTGCCAGTACCAAGCGGCAGCTTCAAATCCCATATGTTTCTTGGGGGTAAATTGCCCTTTGTTCATGCGCCATAAACACACCATCAAAAACAAAGTTCCAATAATCACATGCGCCCCATGAAATCCTGTTAACATATAAAAGTTCGACGCATAAATACCGTCCGTAAATTTAAAAGGCGCAATGACAAATTCATAAGCCTGAATAGATGAAAATAATAACCCCAAGCCAATGGTAATCATTAACCCTTTTTTTGCATCCTTTAATTTGTTTTCAAGAAGGGACGCATGTGACCAAGTTAAAGACGTTGCTGACAGTAATAAAATCAGTGTGTTTAAATAAGGTAGGTGAAAGGGATCAATGGTTTCAATACCTTTTGGCGGCCATTGACCAATGGATTCCATTGGAAATAAACTGGCATTAAAGAATGCCCAGAAAAAAGCTCCAAAGAACATAACTTCTGAAACAATAAATAAGAATACCCCAACCTTAAGACCAATTTGAACAATTTCAGTATGTTTTTTTTCCACTACCGATTCATGAATAACATCTTTCCACCAACCAAAGGCCGCACTTAAAATAATTGAAATCCCAATAAAGAACGGTATTTTTGTATAGTCATGCGTAATTAAGGCCAAGCCAATGGCTGTGATTAAGGCCCCCAAGGCGGCAACCAATGGCCAGGGGCTTAGGTCAACCAAATGGTATGGGTGCTTTTTATTTGGGCGTATCCCCACACGATATTGATCAATATCTATTTGCATTGCTGCTTTGCGGGCAACGGATTTAATTTCTTTGAATTTATCCACCATGATTCTATCCTAGATTCCAGACCTGGGCCAAAATTTGGTGGCTGAAGCCGTTCCCAATACGCCACATAGTCGTTTTTGTTATAAAACAAAGGTATCATGTAATGGTTGCTAAGTAAAATACGATCAATCACTTTTGCAACCGTTACCAATTGCCCCCAAGTTGGGGCCGTTATTAACTTTACAATCAAATCATCAATCACTGGGTCTTTAATTCCAGGATAATTTCGGCTGCCATTTATATCAGCCACTTTTGATGAAATATAATTAATAATTTCATTCCCAGGCGACCGCGCCCCCTGCCACTGAATAAAGGCCATATCATAATCAAATTTAATCCGGCGCTGTTCATATTCTGAAACTTCCATAATCTTTAACTTTGGATAAATCCCCAAGCGCTGTAAATTCTTGGTTAACCCCAAAACAATTTTACGTTTTTGCGTAATGGGCAAAATGATGTCAAAGGTAAAAGGCTCCTTTGTTTTTTCATGAATCAATTTGCCTGATTGATAAACCCATCCAGCCTTTTTTAAAAGCTGTCGGGCCTTTTTTAAGACCAGTCGTTTTTTATAATCATCCGACAAATCTTCAAAAATAACGGGGGGGGCATACACATCTGCACACACTTTATCCCCGTAAGAATCCAGTAAATATTTTTCTTCTTTAGAGACATCTTTTTCAGCCGCTAAAGATGTGTTGACAAAGAAACTTTTTGTACGGGTCATTTCCCCATGATACAGGGTCTTGTTCACCCATTCAAAATCATAAAGCATCGCCAACGCCTTGCGCACCCGCGGGTCTTTAAAAATATCACGACGGGTATTAAAAACCAAAGCTGTCATCCCAACAGACCGGAAATGTTCGATGGCCGATTTTTTAATACCCTTTTTTTTGGGGGAATCAAATATGTATTGGGTGTGCCATTTTGATGGATCTTTTTCTTCAAAATAATCAATGTCCCCTGCCAAAAATGCCTCGTACATGACTTCTTTATTTCGGAAATACAAAAGTTCAATTTCATCAAAATTATACCGACCTTTATAATTTGGAAGGTCCCACCCCCAAAATTCAGGTCGCCGTTTATACGTTAACGATTTACCCACCTGAACCTTGGTAATTTTATAGGGACCATTGGCAATTAAGGGGTCCAATAAATTATGTTCTAAGGTCTTGCCTTTATAATATTTTTTGGGAATCAGCGGCATAATACTGATAATTAAGGGCAATTCCCGATCAATATAATCAGCTGTTTTAAACGTAAATTTAACTTTTCTTGGTCCCAATTTTTCAACTTGTTTAACTTTACGATAATACGTTTTCATGAAGGCATGACCTTGTTCAAGCCATGTATTAAAACTGAACACCACATCATCTGCCGTAATGGATTCCCCCGTATCCCATTTGGCATTTGGGTTAATATTATAAATAATCCAGGTACGATCCTCTGGCATTTCGGCTGACTTTGCCACAACGCCATAAACGGTAAAGGGCTCATCCGCTGACCGACCCATCAAGCTTGCCCGCGCGATGTGAAGCTTGTTGGCAGGCACGCCATTTAAAACATAATGGTTTAAACTATCAAATGTTCCAACGACCCCTACCCTTAGTTTCCCGCCAATTGGGGCATCCGGGTTGGCATAATCAAAATGGGTAAAGTCTTTTGCATATTTTGGTTGGCCATGTTTTGCAATGGCATGAACAGGCTTGGCCGCCTGGGAAAGGCTGGAAAAAAATAAAAATATTAAAAAGATTATGTACTGTTTGCCCCCCCTTAATCGTCGTCCCGCACTTGATACGGGACCCAGAAAAAAAACCTCCTCACAAGCTGCATCTTTTTCAGCTAGATCAGCCCTAGGTCCCACGATCAAGTCGTGGGATGACGGCATAAGGAACGAGGCGTGCATCAGTCCTTTTACCACTTAAAAGCGCCCGTAATATACGTTGGATAAATACGATTTTGTTGCAACATATCTTCTATTGATTTGGTCGATAAATCACTGTGGTGAAGGCCAGAATTAATCAAGACAGAATCAATGCCATAATCATTGGCGCCTTTAATATCAGTAAATAATCCATCGCCAATTGCCAAGACTTTATTACGATCTTTGGTGCCATGTTTTTCAAACATTTTGTCATACACATATTTTTTTGGCTTGCCGATATAAATAACATGGCCGCCCTTTTCTTCATATTCTTTGGCAATAGAACCTGGGCAAACGATGACTTCGTCTTTTTTCATAACTTTCATATCAGGATTGGAACACACCATTGGCAAATTATATGTCAAAGCCATTGCCATTTTTTCTTGATACCCGTCCACTACGCCGGCACATAATACATATTGGGCAGCGGCATAATTATCGGTTGCGTTACCCGGTAGTTCTTGATCAAGGGGGCCATTTTTGGCCTCATCCCCAATATAAATAAAATCTGCGTTGGGGGCAAAATGTTCCCCTGATTCGACCACCTCAACAACAGCGTCGCCTGAACAATAGATAAAATCATAACAATCTTTTGGAATGCCAAGACGCGTAAATATTTCTTTTTGAACCGCCCCAAGACGTGGTGAATTGGATAAAAATCCAACAGCTTTATTATGGGCTTTTAAATTTCTTAAACAATCAATAACACCAGGAAAGGCCTCATACCCATCATAAACCACACCCCATATGTCTATGATGAAATAATCATAGTTTGCATATACTTCTTGTAGTCCTTTGCAGTGTTTGATAGTAATCATTATATACCCTTTTTAGATTATTAAGAATATCAAGGAAGCCATCATGATTCAATGTTTTACAACAAAAGACTCCAATGCCATTCCCATTTATGGATTGACTGAAAATTCAATTAAGTCTTTTGTATCAGAATTCCCCGAGTTTTCAAAATGGATTGATCATAGTGACTTTACAGCAAGTCCCCGCAGCTTGTGCCTAATTAAAAAAGACGATGGGTCGTTAACAACCGTTTTATATGGTTGCTCTGATGGGTTTGAATCCTTTTGGGATGGGGCCTTTTTGGTCAGTTCCCTACCCTACAAGCACACATATACAATTCAAAGTAATACAATTGAACATTCCAATTTCTATTTCAGTTGGGGCATGGGAACCTATGCATTTGATCGTTATAAAAAATCAGACAAATCATTTCCCCAATTGGCTGTTGCAGACGAAGGTCTGGCAGAACAAGTAAGTTCATTGGTTTCCTCTAGCTTTCTTATTCGCAATTTAATTAATACGCCGGCGAATGATTTGACCCCAGAAACTTTGGCGGCCGCGGCAAAAGATGTGGCAACAAAATACAAAGCCCAGATCAACGAAATATCCGGCAAAGATTTGGAAAATGGTTTCCCCCTGATTCACGCAGTCGGGAAAGCCTCTGAAAACAAGCCCCGTTTGGTCCATTTGACTTGGGGCGACAAACAACATCCCAAAATCGCATTGGTTGGAAAAGGTATTACGTTTGATACTGGAGGGTTGGACATCAAACCTTCCCCGCACATGACATTGATGAAAAAAGATATGGGCGGATCTGCGCATGTATTGGGGTTGGCCAATTATATTATGGCTCAAAATCTACCTGTTCACTTAGATGTATATCTCCCTTTGGCGGAAAATAGTATTGGCAGCAATGCCTTTCGCCCCGGAGATGTTTTAAAATCCCGCAAAGGGTTAACGATTGAAATCGGCAATACAGACGCCGAAGGACGCTTGGTTTTGGCGGATGCGATGACTTATGCCCAAGAACACAATCCAGATTTATTGATTGATATGGCGACTTTAACAGGCTCTGCCCGCATTGCAGTAGGCGTTGATATCTCAGCCATGTTTGGCACAGATCCAGAGCATTGCAGTTTACTGACAGCTTTGGGCGAAGAAACATATGATCCTGTTTGTCAGCTTCCTTTGTGGCAGCCTTACGCACAAGATCTGAACAGTTCCATTGCAGACCTTAATAATGATGCCTCCAGCAGATATGGCGGGGCCATTCACGCGGCCTTGTTCCTTCAGAAATTTGTAAATAAAGATCTGCCTTGGTTGCATTTTGATATTATGGCTTGGAACAATAAATCATTGGCAGGCCGCCCAGTTGGCGGCGAAGCCATGGGCTTGCGGACATTGATCCGCTTTGTTGAAGATATGTACAGTTAAAGCATTTTAATTTTAACTTTTTCTTGCAAAAAATCCCAAAATTTCTTATCTATATCTTAAGTAGAGAGATGAGATATAATGAAAAAGTTTATTGTTTTTGCCGCCTTATTATTAATAAGTTCAGCCACAAAATCTTATGCTGCGGCATGCGAACGGGTTGATTTGGCCGCCTCTAAGAAAGTACGATTTGCAGTCCATACAATTTACAAACGATGCTTCCTGGTTGAATCTAAGCCCGATTGCACCCTTCAGGAATTCAAACAATTTATCAGACATAGTTTATCCAACAGGTTTCCTGAAAATGATTTTTCATCTATTAAAATTGATGTAAGCAAAGGGGCTGTTCCTTTAATTGATGATTCTATAAAGATATCTGATTATGGTGTTAATGTTAGTTCACTGCCATCATTTGAATCAACATTAATTATCAGCCTTACCCATCCTAAGAAAGGGTATATCGGAAGGGATCTTAAAAACGAAGTACCCTTTAGACGTTCTGAACTTATAAAAACACTTCCTATTTATTCGGTGATTAAAGATATGTTAGATCGACCGCTTAAAGACAGACATGGGTTGGGTTACCTGAAATCCTAAGGCTGTGTAAATACCAAGGGAAGAAGGTGAACATTGGGCAAAGGCTGTTTGGGCCCCATATTTTTTAGCCTCTGTCAAACGCCATCGAATCATTGAACTTATACACGGGGCGACGATTTCTATGCAAAGACAGACCCTCTTAATCGTCATCCCGGACTTGATCCGGGATCCACAGCGGTGTTTGCCGGATTATGGTACGATTTCTGGAGACCTATTTTACTTCGTCGCCCAATACTTGATACCAGGACCCAGCCTAACGCTAACCAGGTACACGGAGATTGCCAGCTATACCGTTACTGGACCCCGTGTCAAGCACGGGGCGACGAGGTTGGGTGGTGTCAAGCACCAGGGCGACGAATAAAATAGGTCCGCTCATAAGCTTAATGGCAAACGATCCTACCCCGGTGATCCTATACGTATCGTCGTCCCGGACTTGATCCGGGACCCAGTCATAATCTAAAAGGCAGGCGGGTTGTATCCGGTGAATACCGCCCTGGACCCCGCATCAAGTGCGGGGCGACGAATAAAAATAGTCAACGAATTTGTGAACCTATACACGGGGCGACGAGGTTGGAAGGTGTCAATTATGGGGCGAAAGCGGTGGAAGTTCAGAGGACGACTGCTGGAAAGTATAAAGCTTCATTTCATGAGCCCTTACCGGTCAGGTCCCACGGCTTTACGACAGCGAACACACATCCCCGGACAAGCCGGAGACGTATAATTTTAATAATTATTAAAATCTATTCTTTCGTAGACACTACAACTCATAGCTTTCCAAATAAAATAGTCATTCTGGCTTGCTGAAAGTTCCTTGATTCCTTTATACTATGCAGATGAAATTTATTAAGGACTTGTTGAATGATAATATTTTTGAGGGGCATTTTAGGAAAAGTGAAGTTGAAAAGCACCGTGTACCTGGCGTACATGGGCATCATAAATAATATTTTCTGCAAAGCCAATCAAGTTAATTTTGACACAAGGCATAAGCGCAGGCGCCTACCCTTTCTAGGCAACAAGCACAAGAACGATGTGACAAAGGTTAAATCGATTGGCGCAAATCGCCCAAAAAGCGCATTTTGCAACAGTCCAATTATTTACTTAGTTTTATTAAGCCTGCCGTTTGTGACTCTGGCAAAAAAGCCCCAGCGACTGTGTAAGGTCAAAAGTTGGGCTGTTTATAAAGAAGCCAAAGGCAAAAAGAAAAATCAGTTTTATATTGTCAGCAAACCTTACCGAACCGATGGCAAGGTGATGCGTGCCTTTAAACCCTATGTGATGGTTAGTCGCGATCCTTTGACGAAAAATCCCATTGTCAGTGTTTATACAGCCACACCCCACAAAGATTGGTCAGAAATAAAGGTATGTCCTGGTAAGAAATGTTTCACCCTGCATGCCAAAAATAATCGGGCATGGACTGCCAGCACCCAAGATGATAAACGCATTATCCAGGCCATGAAAAACTGGAAATACCTGCAGGTGATGTATACCTATAAAGACAAACCCATCAAGGATCGATATTCCTTAATGGGCTTTAGTAAATCATACCGTAAGGTTTTTAAACATTAACTTACGCGTCAACACTTGCTGACGAAGCAGCAGCTGATGCTGCCGATTCTTCGCCTTCTTCTGGATTATCAAACTTAGTAGGAGAAAAATCATACCACTTACGTCCATCATCTTTTGGAAGATCTGGTGTGTAATCCATTGATAAGTGTGGATTACCTCTATTCAAATAACGCTTAACATTACCATCCATATCAATAAAAACTGTTTGGATAATATTTCTTTCAATATCTGGTCTTGAAGGTAGATCTGAATAATGCCTACCTTCTTCAGAAAATAGTTTAACCATTTTAGCGTACTCAAAAAGTTCCGCGTCAACTAAGGCAAGTTTTGCCTCGTCAGATTGATAGTAACAGACAGGGCTTCCTATAATGTGTGGAGATGCTGTGATATGCACAAAATATCCAAAATCAGTTAAAACCTGGCCCAATGCAATTTCATTAACCCCAAATAAATGAGAAAATATATCTATATGGACTTGACTTGTTGGACTATCCTTTTTTACAAGACCAATAATTTTATTAAGTTGGTTGTGGTGATAAGGCTCTTCCACAAGACCATTAATTAAGGCAATTTCTCCATTATCTTTATTCCATATTCTAAATAATGATGACCCGTTCGCAACAAATCCTTCTTTTGGTATAGACCCGAGAACCCCTGAACTTGCAGGTATTTCTACTCCTAAAGCAAAGGAAGTCCTTTCTTCATCGGAGATTGAGGGAACACCACTTGTAAAATCAATAAAAGGATATGCTATCATAACACGTTCAAAAACAGCGGGAGCTAATCTATGCCGGATATCAGGACATTTCACTTTTTCCTCATAAGATGAAACATTTAAATAGCACCTTTCTTCTCCTGACCAAGTTGGGTTGATTATTCTGTTTTTAATCTCTTCTGGAAAAGTTTCAGTCTCCTCCAATGCCATAGGCTCGGGTCTGTACCCCCCCCAAACAATATAAGATTTTCCAGATTTACAGTCTATGACAGCAACCGAACGATCAGCACCCTGGAAAGCACGCCTTTCCTGGCTTATTTCAGATCTAGCATCTTCATCATGCCCATATACTAAATCTATAGCTTTCAATACTTGAGATTTAAATACAGTTTCCTGAATGGCACCAGCTTCCCCCTCACCAACAATTGTGCTGGCGGCGGCATGGGCCTGTGAACCCCACAAAACCAATGTTAATAATGTTAAAACCTTTAAACTTAATTTTTTCATAATATAACCTCAATAATTTAAAGATCCATCTTAGTACGTTTCTCTGAATTCACAACTTTTTTCGCGAATGTTTCCCATAAAAAAACCCATCAAGGATCGATATTCCTTAATGGGCTTTAGTAAATCATACCGTAAGGTTTTTAAACATTAATTTACGCCATAAAAAAACCCGGCGGATGGCCGGGTTTTTGATTCGTTTTCAAAAAAACTATTTAATGTTTTTAACAGCTTTTGAAAGTCTGGACGTTTTTCTTGCCGCCATTTCTTTGCCGATCGTTCTTTTTTGGGCTGCGCGCGCAATAACTGATTCAGCATCTTTCAAAGCAACTTTTGCTTTTTCTTTATCTTTTCCTTTGATGGCCTCTTCAACTTTCTTAATGAAAGTTTTTACTTTGGACAAACGTGATTTATTGCGTTCTGTGCGAACTTCAATTTGCCTAATCTTTTTTTCTGCTGACTTATGCGTTGCCATATCTAAACCTTTTTAAATTCTGTATAAAAATTTCACGATAAACATATACTACATATTTCACAAAAGTCAACTATATAGACGATAATTTATCGATTTTTTGTTCCACTTACCAAAGAAAATTCCACGAATGAAATCATATTTCGATATTTCTTAATTTTAACAGTTAATGTTTCCCCCTCACGGAGATATTTTCCTTGATCTTTTTTCTGCCAGCCCAAATTGGGTAACGTCCCGTCATAATAGGCAAATATTTCATTCGGGGAAACCGTCCCATGCATAACAGTTGAAAGAATCTTTCCTTGCGGAGACGCAAACGTTGCCTGCGCACTGGTATCACTTTCTTGCAAGCGTGGCATCAACGGAATATCTTCAGTTCCACTGATGAATTTTGTCTCGGCGCCAGCCCCGAAAGACCCGACTAACAGTATAATTAAGATTACTTTAATCATTTTTCCATCCTATCTTATTTTTGGCACTTTGGACAATAAAAAGTTGACCTTCCTGCCTGGGTTATCCGTACAATTTTGGCGGCGCATTTTTTACACCCCTGGCCAGCTTGGTCATACACATTAAATTGATATTGAAAGTACCCCAAACTGCCATCTGATTTACGATAATCTTTCAAGGTGGATCCCCCCGCCTTAATGGCATTTGCCAAAACTTTCTTTATGGAAAGGCAAAGGGTGTCTGCCTTGGATTTTGTTATTTCATGGCCGGGACAATTTGGATTAATTTTTGCATCAAACAAGGCCTCGCACGCATAAATATTGCCAACCCCCACAACCAGACGTTGATCCATAATAAGATTTTTGATGGGGGCTTTCTTATTCGCCACTGCCGCCTTAATAAGTTGCCCCTTAAAATCAAGGCTTAACGGTTCGCACCCCAGATGCCCCAACAAGGCATTCTTTATAAAGTCATGATTATTGACCAACTGAATGGTACCAAACCGCCTTGGATCAAAATACCGTATCCATGTGCCATCCTGCAGAATCAATTGCACATGATCATGTTTTTCATAGATTGGGGGTTTGGATGGCTGTTCAGATATCTTAACGCGCCCGGACATACCCAAATGCCACAACATGCCATTTTCGGTATCTGTTTCAATTAAGATATATTTCGCCCGCCTTGTTATATTTTTAATTAAGGCCCCTTGCATGGCTTGTTCAAAGTTTTTTGGAATTGGCCAGCGCAAATCATAACGACGCACATGAACAGATTGAATACGTTTATTGACCAATTTTTGGGCCATTTCTTTGGTGACTGTTTCGACTTCGGGTAATTCGGGCATTTTCTTGCTGACATTCCTTTAATGATTCATTATTATCTTTGCAAGAGGGTTGCTATGCAAGATAAAAAAACAGACTTTGGATTTAAAAACGTTTCAATTTCAGACAAAACTGATTTGGTTAAACGTGTCTTTAATAATGTTGCCAGCCGGTATGATTTAATGAATGACTTAATGAGTGGCGGCCTGCATCGTCTGTGGAAAAAACAATTTATCAGTCATATTCCGCGCAACCCTGGCACCAAATTATTGGATGTTGCTGGCGGGACGGGTGACATAACCCTGGCCTATATGGACAGTACCAAAGATTTAAAAACCAAAGCCACCGTGTATGATATTAACGAAGCCATGTTAGAAGAAGGCCGTATCAAAGCCTTTGACAAAAATAACTTTAAAAATATTTCATGGGAATGTGGGCCTGCTGAAAAATTACCTTTTAAGGATAATTCATTTGATGTGTATACGGTTTCTTTTGGATTGCGAAATATCACAGAAAAAGAAACAGCCCTGGCTGAGGGTTATCGCGTCTTAAAGTCTGGCGGAACACTTTTATGCCTTGAATTCAGCCAAGTGGATAGTCATACCTTGCAAAAAATATATGATTTTTATTCTCTAAAAGTTATCCCTCTGATGGGCAAAGTTGTGGCAAACGATGGCGATTCTTATAAGTATTTGGTGGAAAGTATCCGCCGCTTTCCTGATCAAGAAACCTTAAAAGGCATGATTGAAACTGCTGGATTTACCAATGTTGTGTATAAAAACCTAAATAAAGGTATCGTCGCCATTCATCAAGGCTGGAAAGTATAGCCATCTGCCACTCCAACCTTGTCGTCCCGTGTATAGGTTCACAAATTCGTTGACTATTTTTATTCGTCGCCCCGCACTTGGTGCGGGGTCCAGGGCGGCAGTCATCGGATACAATTTTCGTCATTCTGAATTTAGTTCATAATCCATGTATCTCTGGCAGGTAAGGTATTTGTGATGAACACCGCTGTGGATTCCGGATCAAGTCCGGAATGACAATGAAGAAAGATGTCTAAGGTGGATTGGATTCCGGATCAAGTCCGGAATGACGATTAAGAGGACCTGTCTTTGCATAGAAATCGTCGCCACGTGTATAGGTTCACAAATTCGCTGACTATTTTTATTCGTCGCCCTGGTGCTTGACACCAGGATCCAGCCTCATTTTTTACCAGGTTTCCCATTAAAGTCGCCCAAAATCTGGACATATTGACACAGATATGGTTAACCTCAGCCAATGGGTTTTTTCGCTTTGCTTCATAATTGCGTTAAAGTGCCTAAAAAATAGGCACGGAAAACCGCGAAAAATAATTTTTTTATTAAAAAAGTGCCTACGTGCGCATGGCTTAGGAAAAACAGGCCTAACCAATTAATGCGGGTTACAGACCTGTAATAAACATAACTAACTGAAATAACTGACTTATTTATCCATGCGTAAAACGCATAGTATTTCCCGTTAATTTTATCCAGACTAGGTTTTTTCAGGGGGCAACAAAACGGCAGGCGCATCGAATTCGGTAACCTCTGGCCTGGACCCCGTGT
>OJGZ01000217.1_pt1 | contig 25749 bp, 27 predicted proteins | sample 1595051 | NCBI WGS metagenome assembly OJGZ01 (sample SAMN05416800, study PRJEB24817) | seawater metagenome | isolation source: Sea water | place: Canada:Atlantic | collected 2013-07 | reverse complement strand
TAAATTAGCTGCTTACTCGTTACTCTTCTTACTTATCTTTACTCTTTCTAGGAACTGGTGAGTTCGAAAACTCTCCATATATGTATATACCCACCCCCACTATGTCAATAACAAATTTCAAAAAAAACAAACTTTTTTTCACAGTATTTTGAAAGGGTTATAAAGAACCGCTGATTTCCGCCAAAACTTGCTTTTAGCGAACGAAGGGACCCTTTGATTTTTCATGAATTATCTTTATATTTTTTAAGATAACAATGCAAAAAATTACATCTGCAACACAATGGGATGGTGCATTTTAATGCAACGAAGTCCTATAAGAGCATATTGTTGTCCAAATATAAATCATGTTTACTTATCAAAATGTGGGCCATCCATCGCAATACAGTTTATATAAATGGCTATTTAATCTCAGGGCACCCAAAATTCCCGTACACTTTATTGTGAAAATATTTTCGTTCAGCAAAAAACTATCGCGCCGTCAAGACTTCGCCAAGCCTTCGGACAATTCCAATAACAACCTTATAGATATCTTCCCGGCCTACATTTGTTACCGTGAATCCTTCCCCTTCTTTATCAACAAAGACTCTTGTTGGAAAAATATCCATTTTTGAAGGAACAGAAAACATTTCCGGCGCATACACATCTTTAGCTCGACCAAACCTATCTTTTACTGTTTTGCTGTTTTTGGGCTCTCTTGCTTTATACCCTGCAACCAAAGATAAAATTCTATCTCCAGTTTCCAACCTTTCCCCAACCAAAGTTTCTGGTTTTAAGGAATCAAGCACCTTTTGAACGGATTCAACAAGTAATTTTGTTTCTGCAATGGTTATAAAAAATGGCGGGAGGTCAAAAGGGGCAATATGACGCTCCACCCCATACTTTAATTTGGTCCATCTTTTGTATCCTTCTGTTTCATGAAATTCTGGCGCACTTAAGGCCGCCGCAGAAAGGGCATTTTCTGAAAAAAGGCAAAACAAACCATATAAAATAATTAAAACTTTTTCTCGCATCTTCATTCTCTCCATCAAAAAGTATTAGAATAAATCTACAATGGTTCTGAAAAATTGAAAAGATTTTTTTACAAAAGAGGATGGTGGAGCCAAGCGGGATCGAACCGCTGACCTCCTGAATGCAAATCAGGCGCTCTCCCAGCTGAGCTATGGCCCCATCGTAAGGGATATCAAAGTTTAAGTGGTGGGCCTGGGAAGACTCGAACTTCCGACCTCACGCTTATCAAGCGCGCGCTCTAACCAACTGAGCTACAAGCCCTTAAACTTCAACAGTTAACAAGGAATATATAGCGGATTCAGTTATATATTTCAAGCATTAAAAATAAAAAAATTTGCCCATAGATTTACCCCCCCCTTATAACCTATGATAGGCAAACATTAATAACTTTATGAGGATAGGAGTACAATAATGAATCAAAGGCAACCCTCAGAATACAAAGATGCAAAGTTAGATTTTTCAGACCATCTGAGGAATTCAATTCGTGATTATTGGTGGGATTATGATTTCCTTCAACTGATGCAAAAACGCCTTGGCCTAAGTAAATTAAAAAATGGCTTAGATCTGGGGTGTGGTATGGGGCATTGGACCCGCGCCATTCTTCCCCACCTTCATCCTGAAGCCGCAATTACTGGTATTGACAGCAATGTGGAATGGATCCAAGAAGCCATTCATTTATCCAGCCAGCGGATGAACTTTGATTTTGGCGATGCCTATTCAATTCCTTTTCCTGATGAAACTTTTGATTTTGTTACGTGTCAAACACTGTTGATGCATCTTGAAAAACCGGCAGATGCCATAAAAGAAATGTATCGTGTTTTGAAAAAAGATGGCGTTATTTTCCTGGCCGAACCGAATAACTATGGCAACTTAGTTCGTATTAATTCTGCCCAAGAATGCCTAAGCCCCGCAGAACGGTTACAAATAACAGAATTGTATACCACCATTGAAGAAGGCAAAAAAATTGTTGGGGATGGTTTTATGGGCATCCTTTACCAATTGCCAAAACTTGCCCAAAATAACGGATTTAAGCATGTCCAGTGCTATAGAAATGATGTGGTTTTTAATATTTTCCCTCCTTATAAAAACGATGCCCAAAAAGCCATGTTGGATTTTTTGCTGATTTTTATGGAAAAAGGATATGCCTATATATTTCCCCGAGAAATTACAGAGAAATATTTCTTAGCCGCGAATAACGACAAAGCATTATATCGTAAGTTAATGAACACCTCTGACAAACTAAATGATATTTATAAAGAACAAATAATTAACAAGACTTTCGAGGGAAGCTTTGGTCCAGATATGATCATAACTGCTGGCGTGAAATAACCCCCTCCCGAATACTGTCACAATCTTTAAAGCCCGGGATACCCCCCGGGCTTTAATTCTTTCAGCTTGCCCCCCTTATAATTTTTAGGGGCGGCCTTCACATGTGAAGGGGCCGTTCATTAAACAAAGGAAAAACACGCCTTAGAAATCTTTGCGTGCAACAGCACCACAAGGTCGACTGTTAAGATTGATAATTTGGGATTTGGGGATAAAGAAGGATTAAGGAAAAATTATTCTTGGCTTTCAACAACTTCTTCATGCAACTTCTGAAGTGTTTCAGAAATTTGTTTATTAAGCTTATGGGAAACCATATTACGGGCCACATTAATGGCATAAGAAAAACCTTCACCATCTGCCCCGCCATGGCTTTTAATCGCGATGCCTCCAAGGCCAATCAAGATGGCGCCATTGTGAACTTTGGGATTCAAACGTTGTTTGACGGCTTCCATCGGCCTCCTAAGCAAAAGATACCCAAGCTTTGTCAACCAGTTTTCCTTAAAAGCTTCCTTCAAAAGATCTGTCATAAAACGGGCAAAACCTTCGGCTGACTTTAATGCCGCATTTCCTGTGAATCCATCTGTGATAATAACGTCAGTGGTGCCTTTGAAAAGGTCGTCCCCTTCAACGAATCCATAAAAATTTATTGTCTTTTTCGCACGTCTTAAAATCTGGGCAGCGCCTTGAACATTGGCATTTCCCTTCATTTCTTCTTCACCAATATTTAACAAACCAATGGATGGGTTATCAACACCAATGACTTCGCGGGCATAAATTTTTCCCATCACGGCAAATTCAACCAAGTTGTCAGCGTCACAAGAAACATTGGCCCCCAAGTCCATCACGACTGATGTTCCTTTTTTCGTTGGAAATGTCCCCGCAATTGCAGGTCGGGAAACGCCATCCGTTGTTTTTAAAAAGACCTTAGCCATGGCCATATAGGCCCCGGTATTTCCAGCGGAAACAACACAGTCAGTTTTTTTATCCCGCACAGAATCAACGGCCATTCGCATGCTGGATGTCCGATTACGTAGGGCAACTGTGGGCTTGTCCTCATTCCGGACATAGTCCTTTGTGTGGATTAATTCACATTTACCCTTTAAATTGGGATATTTTTCAAGAAGGGGGTTTATTTTGGCCTGATCACCAAACAACATAAATTCAATATCTTGATGCATTTTAAGGGCCCGTGAGACACCCTCAATAACCATATCGGGGGCGGAATCGCCCCCCATTGCATCTATTGCTATTTTGATTATTTGGCGTTCAGCCATTGCTTTTATTCTGCTGACGTTTCGTCAGCATCTTCCTCTATTTCTGGTTTTTGTGCTACAACTTCGCGTTTGTTGTAAAAGCCACAAGAACCACAAACATGGTGTGGACGCCTTTGTTCACCACAGTTTTGGCATTCAGCATAACCTGGAATTTTAAGCGCGTGGTGTGAACGACGCATATTACGTTTTGATTTAGATGTCTTTTTCTTTGGAACAGCCATAATTTCCTCTAATACTTTTTAGCATATTTAACGAACGATGACACAGGGAATAAGCCACGACGTGTACAATTTGTCCACGAAGAAAGCCGTAATAATGTGCCAGAATTAAGTCAATATGCTATATCCAAAATTCTTAATCCTTGATACCTGAATCCCAGATAAAAAGCAAGGACCTTCTTATATTTAAGATCGAAGGCCCTTTATGTCAACCAGGTTTTACAAAAATTTATTGCACATTGCATCCACAGCAAGAACGATTCGCATGATCTGTTTCTGATGCCGGCGCTGCGGCTGGTGCTGGCGGAGGTTCCATTGTAACTTCAACAGGATCAACCTGCTTGTATACAGTATATTCAAGCCCATCAACACCAACCCGTTTGTACCAAACCTTTTGCTGCCTACTTTGATACCATTTACCGCCTTCTTCACAGGGGTCACCCATATTTTCCAAAGGTTCTTTGCGGTCTTCCAAGCGTTTATGATACACAGGGGCACCGAATCCTGCACCTTCTACATAATGCCTGTTGCCTTCTTCATCTTCCCCATACACCCTGATACGCGGAATGGAAGTAAAAGTCACATGGTCATGACTTTGTTCTGTCCAAGTTATTTCTTCTACTCGAGGTAAAGTTTTTTCTTCTATTTTTTCTATCCCATCAGCATCAGTTGTTTTATAAAGAATGCTGATGATCCCCTCATCCTCTTCATCTTGTATACATAAGATACTTCTCTTAACAACTTCATCTGGTTCTCTTGCTGCTGCTGCTTCCAAAGCCTTAGTTCTAGCAGCCTCATGACGGGCCATTTCTTCATCTTCTCGGGCCATTTGATCTTTTAAAGCTCCGCCAACGCGTTCTCCTGGAACCGATCTGTAATAACTTGAATCATCCTCTAACGCAAATGCTGCAGCCCCATAACTGATTTGGGCATTTCCTAAAATCAGCATGCTTGTGCCTAATATCAATAATTTCTTCTTCATCTTTTCACCTCTCATCAAAAATTAAAATTCACAAAAGATATATTAATAAAAAGACAGAAAGACAAGGCTTTAGAAAGAAATTTCCCTTTATCTTGATACAGCGTCGCAAGAATTAGGCAAAATAGGCGGGGCAAATTAAGATTGATAATAAAATGGCGGGAGCGACGGGACTCGAACCCGCGACCTCCGGCGTGACAGGCCGGCGCTCTAACCAACTGAGCTACGCCCCCTTTTGAAGGGGTGGTTAAAAATATCCTTAGTTTCACTTTGATGCAAGACCTAAGTTTATTTTTTTGTGTCTACCTACACTTAAAAGTTTCGGCGTGACTTGTTTAATCTCGTCGAAGCTAAATTTTGTTAAAACAAAATCAGCGAAGACGGATGGTGGGCGATGACGGGATTGAACCGCCGACCCTCTCGGTGTAAACGAGACGCTCTACCGCTGAGCTAATCGCCCAAGCCACATTTGGTATATAGCAGAATCCCTATCTGCTATCAACCCTATAATCACTTTTTTTTCATCTTAAAAGGTAATTTATAAAAAAACCCAGGATATTTCCTGGGTTTTTAAAGGTCGCATCCTAAAACATGCTTACGGTGTGATTTTTGCGAGGGTTTTTAGAAAAACCGAAGCTGAAAAAGCAGAGCGTACTTATGTGTACGTGAGCACTTTCATCAAGGTTTGACGCGAAAACCATCCAAAGGGCACAACGTAACTATATTAGGAAACTTGATCTTTAAGACCTTTACCTGCACGGAACTTTGGTACGCGTGCTTCAGGGATTTGGATTGGTTCACCTGTACGTGGGTTGCGACCTTCAGTTGCTTTGCGGTGTGCCGTCAAGAAAGTTCCAAAACCAACAAGGCGAACTTCATGTCCTTTTTGCAAGGCATCGGAAATTGTGTCAAAAACACTGTCAACAGCTTGGGCAGCTGCATTTTTTGGTAATCCTGAACGTGTTGCAACTTCAGCAATCAATTCATTTTTGTTCATCGTTTTTTCCTTTATTTTATAGTTAAACACTAGGCTTGGTGCATGTTAGAACGAATTATTGGGAATAGTCAATGGCAGAAAACGCATTTTTTGTAGGAAAATAGCGAATCCCAAGGCTTTTTCAATAGAATTTCATAAATTTGGGGCAGATTAATAAGGCTGCATACCCTGGCCTGGCTGTGGCCCGTATCCTGAATTGGCGCCATATCCTGACTGTGGCCCGTATCCTGAGTTGGCGCCGTACCCTGACTGTGGCCCATATCCTGAATTGGCGCCGTAATATCCGCCACCTTGGGGCATACCCCTGTTCCCCCCCATTAAATTATTAACAAGGGACCGTCCAACCATACCTGAAAAGTTTGTTGGTTGTTGCGGCATTCCATATCCAGATTGGCCCATCATGCCGCCGCCCATCATATTTTGCCCCATGCCGCCCTGTTGCATAAATTGGCTGGCCGTACCCGCCAGGGGATCATCCGACCATGGCTGATTTAAAGTTGAATTTTCCATAGATCCCGGAGCGCCTGCCAGCGGCATAACACCATAAGGTATTCCTTGCCCGCCGCCCATACCACCTGAACCAAGCCCTGTTTGAATGCATTCTTGATTGTATTGGGGGGTATTCGCCATACCTTGATTGCGCATCATATTACATGATGCCCGGGCGGCCAAGCTTCTTCCTACACTAGCTCCTGCCCTTGTTGCCGCAGATCCGACTGCCGTTCCCACTGTTCTTGCAGAACTTCCTATTTTCGCTGCTGCCGATTTCATAAAATCACCCCAACCAGCCTTACCGGTTAACGAAAAACTTACAAATAGAATTGATAAAAATAATAGTCGTTTTGTCATGTGTCCCTGGCTTTTTATAATTATGCAGACGGCCTATAAGCCGGATTTTGTCCCATTACTGGGGGTAATTATTCATCTAGGATATTTGTTACCAAATACCTCGTGCGACCTACCCGAATGACGATCCAAAAACCGACCCTATGCCATTCCTATTTGGTCTTGCTCCAGGTGGGGTTTACCCTGCCACTTTTGTCACCAAAAGTGCGGTGCGCTTTTACCACACCATTTCACCCTTACCCTTGCGGGCGGTATATTTTCTGTGGCACTTTCCCTAGGGTTGCCCCCGCTGGGGATTACCCAGCACCTTGTTTTTGTGGAGTCCGGACTTTCCTCTTGATCCAAAGATCAAGCAATTACCCAGCCATCTGCCTTAATTGCATTTTGCCTTATTACAATATGGGGGTCAACTAACTTGTGGAACAGGTTGACTTTTTAAATCACCACCTTATATATACCCAGTGTATGAGGTGCAAAATGCGATTTATTTTTTCTTTAATTTTAATATGTTTCTTTTCAATTAATTCAGGCAACGCGTTATGCGCGGCTGCGGCAAGTAGTGCCGGATCAACCACACCGCCAACTGACGCCGAATTTTTTGAGACAACTGGTGTGCGTGTTGTTAGAAAGGTTCCAATTAAGTTCCTTGGAGAATCTGTTGAAATCGAGACAATTGATCGACCAAAAAGTAAAGCTGAAGAGGTATCGACAGCCGATATATTACAATATATAAATTGGGAAGGGTGCGACAAAGCATCAGTATTCCTTAAAAATGATAATGTACTATGCAGAATATTTAACAAAGATTCTTCTCTTATGGAGGAGCATACCTTTTCCCTTGCAGGGCATATTTCTAGACTCGCCCTTTCAAATAAGATTCCCCATGGGGTGATTAAACTCATAAAAGACGGAAATAAATTTAATAACCACATCCTTGACTTCAGAACAGGTGAAATGACCCTATGGTTTAAAGGCAATGTTCATTATGATAGATCTTCTTTCACCCCGGATCACACAGCCCTTTATTATATTGATACGCAAGATGGGAAAAATTGGGTTTTCCAGCATACAATCGGGAAAATTGAAAGAACCCCCTTATATAATTTAAGCACCCGTCACCCTGATCAAACCCATACCATAGACCCTATGCATATTATTTTACATGTGGATAAAGAAACAGAAAGGGTTGTCTATACAAACCCCAAAGAAATTTCGAATCCATCTGTATACATCTCTTCAAAAGATCATTCTGGGGCCTTCCAGCTTAAAGGCGCACTAATATCATCATATTATTCAACAACCTACTACCACAGTCATCATATGGCAGGAAAAGGGTTGTTTTATATTAGTAACCATTCCGGAGCAGATCGTCTTCACTGGAGCCAAATTGATGAAAGTGGTGAAACAAATAGCACAATGTTTATGGATGGATGCGGAACAGAAAGCACTAGTTTTGACTTGAATTTCATACCGGCAATGGATAGGGGGTCTATTGCTGTGAAATCAAGACAAGAGGGGGATACCAACTGGAAAATCATAAAATTTACCGGAGAGGATCCATCAGAAGATCAGCGGACATATCAAGCCCTTAAAGACACACAAAATATTATTTCCCTTAAAGGCAGCAGAACCATTTCTGAAATCGGACCACAAAGATTCCCCCCTACCCTTGTTGAAACAGATATGATCTCTGGAAATATTATTAGGGTCTTGCGAAAACCTGTTTTGCCAAGGGGCCTATACTACCCCCCCATTCTATCCAGAACCATTCCTTCCTGTATTGATGGACGGGAAGTCCACTTTCTTTTTAATTTACCCCCCTTGTTTTCTAGTGAAACAGATCAAAAAAGACCTTTTGTTCTTCAATTAGGGGGTGGACCTATTGTAGCTCCTAGCACTGCAGAAGAATTACGAAGTACTGGGATAGACCTTGCCCAAAAAGGCATTGGGTGCCTTTTTATTAATTATCGGGCGCGGTACGGGCGCCAAAAAGAAGATATCGAAAGCATGCGTGACGAAAAGGGTCAGTGGAATGATTATCATATATGGGATGTGGCAACCGTTTTACATGTCTTGCAAGATGCAGGTATTGCCACCGAATTTGTCCTTAGCGGCGGCAGTTTTGATGCCCACACTGTCTTGGCTCTTGCCCATGGACAAGAACCCGATACAGAACGGTTTTATGGCGAAGACCTAAATATCACAGGCCTTGTTTTGAAAAGTGGGTATTACATACCAGCTGTTGCAGGCCGACTTTCCAAGGTAACATTTGAAAATCCGAAAAAAAAATCCATCCCCACACTTGCCCTGCACGGGATGCATGATTGGCAATGCGAGTTTGCTACACAAGGAAAATTTATCAGGGAATACCTGAAAGATAACCCACTATCTTTATTCATTGCAGATCCAGAGGCTGAACACTCACTTGGCGGAAATCCAGACATAGATACCTTTATGGAAGATGTTTTACCTTCTATCATGGAAAAAATGGCTTTGGGATCTGCAGATCCTTTCAAAGATTTCAGAGAATCCAAATTACATCAATCCTTTATAGATCGTTATAAAGCAAAAGATACGGTCGCTGATATTACTGCCGAAGTTGAAAAGAACTCATCTGAAGAATCAGCTGGGGCCGCATCAGCAGCTGCAGCCGGGGCCGCGGCAGAATAAAATATTGAATACTGTCGCAATAACTGGGACTAAGCCTTTAAAAAATTACCAGCCGTCATATTCGGAACAAATTCGGTAATTTCAAAGGTTGCCAACCCACGGGTGATAAAGGGGTCTTGGTTGGCCATGTCAATAACTTTATCTTTACTATCTGCCTGCGCCAAAATAATGCCCCCTTCCCTTGGGACTTTTGGGCCTGATGCCAGGAAATTCCCCGCATCATAATGACGTTGCAAAAACACCACATGATCTGGGCGATTCTTTAAAACTGTATCCAAGTCTGCTGTATATGTCAGATTAATAATAAATAAATTTTGCATAACATTCCTTTATTGCGTTTTATTAAACATGCCGCCAATTGTTTGCGTCAGACGGTTGATATTAATTTCCTTGGATTCACTTTCCAAGTGATGGCCAGGAAATTTATTGGCCTTTATTGTATATTTTTTATCTGGTGCTTTGGAAGATGTAATAACCCTGTCTTTTGGCGTGTCTTCTGCCAACTTTGGGTCAAACGGTTTAGGCTTTAAATCAATCCCATAATCTTTGATCATCAGTTGAAAATTTTGGGCAGGATCAACATTATCAATTTCTGGGTAACGCACGGATGTGTCAAAAAGTGACTGAAAAAATAAAAGGATAATTTTAAAAAAGTCGGGCATATTTATTTCCTAAAACATAAACAATACTGTACATCGTTTCGGCCATAAAAGCGATATTATTAATCGTTATCTGGGGAAGATCATTTACCCAACCACCTATTCCGCCATCGCGAGTATCCACAAGGTGTGCGGCGATCCATACATCATCTGCCCCCTCCAAACCTCGTCGCCCTGTGTATAGGTTCACAAATTCGTTGACTATTTTTATTCGTCGCCCCGCACTTGATGCGGGGCGACGAAGTGAGAGGGAGCCGATGGCGTATGGATCGCCGCGCATCCTGTGGGTGCGCACGATGATGGAGCAAGGAATCTTGTAGATGAAGGGGCAAGGAATCCTGTATTAGTTGGGCTGCCTCAGATAAAACTATGTTCTTAACTTGTAATGGTTTTTAGAATTAAAATTGCTTTTAACCTTCATTTCTATTATAAAAGCGCTTAAGATGAAGTTGTTATTTTAAGGAATGGAGATATCATGGCAAAGCTGCATAACGTATCAGTAAGGTGCGTATACGCAATGATTCTTTTGGCAACCACTGTTGGTTGTACATTGCCATAAATTAAGGCGATTTAAATAGGGGGATATGTTTTCGTGGCATAACCCCTATTTCTTTAAATGCTTTATCCCTATTTTCAAATATCCAATCAATCATATATTGACAAAATGTCATTTGTTTTAGAATTAAAATTGCTTTTAACCTTCGTTTCTATTATAAAAGCGCTTAAGATGAAGTTAAGCTATGATTATGGAGAATACTATGAAAATTTTAACTGTGGCGACAAAAACAACATATACACTTGTTGCACTATCGGTTGTTGTGGGCATTGGATGGCCATAACAGATCTATATTTTTATATGGGTGTATAGGAGAATGATGGCGTAAGGTTTGCGCTATCAAAGCATATATTTCTAGATTCAAAAATCCAGTTTACAACCGTTCTTGCAGCAGAAGATTTATCAAGAAAATCTTTATTGACTGCAACATATAAGTCGATAGAATCCCCTTTAAAATTTGGGAAAACATTTTTTACATTCACATTCCCCAGTTTTAAAGTTTCCTCTGCGCCAGACATAATGCCCCATCCTTTTTCACACATATAGTCGATTAGGCGAGAGCTGTTAATTTCAAAGGCTTTTATGCTTTTGTTTTTAATAAGTTTAGTTTTTATGTATTCTGATCCAAATAAGGTGCGTGGTTCGTCAACGTTTTTTCTTAAAAGAAGCGTGTGTTCCAAAAGCTTTTCAAGATTGGTTGGGTCGCCATACTTGTTTATATAATCGAGAGATGCCCATAATTTTTGCTTAAAGCTGTGATACGGAAAATATTCATAAGTATCAGGATTATCGGTAAAGCAAGTTATGACTATTTCATTTATCGGATTGTAATCAAAGCTTAAAGATTCGTTCTGGTTGATGTTAAGCGATATGTTTTTATCTTTATCAAATAAATTATTTAAATAAGGGCAAAGGTAATATTCAAGGATGCTTAATGTTGATGTCACAGTTACAGTATTGCTATCTTGTTCTTCTTTTGCATACAAAATTTCAATTTGCTGTAGAACATTCTGGACATTTTTTGATATTTTAGACGCCTCATCTGTTGGGATAAATTTTCCTGTTCTTCTGCTTCTTATAAATAGTTTTTTCCCATACTTTTTTTCAAACCTTGAAAGATATGTATTTACCATCGAAGCGCTTATGTCCAATGACTCTGCAGCAGCAGATGTTGTTCCATATTCAAGCACAGATAGAAAGACACGCGCCTCTTGGAAGTTAAAAGTACTGTTTTTTGTATTAAAATTCATAGTATCATTTTTAATATGAAAAAGATGTTCTGTAAATTACTTCTTTTTTTATCTTTGTTATTAAGGCGATTTGGGGGGGTAAAAATACAAATTGATTTTAAGGGAAATTTATACCACTAAAATGATTGACTTTAAAATACAATGTGTATATATAAATAATATATTGTATTTATATGGTGTAAAAGTTTCCACTTTATTAGCTTTGTGGAAAAGGGGTGGTAAAGCCCAGTTGGTTATAGAGATGATGAGATGAGATTTAAGCGAAACCAACCAGGCCAACCATGTAGTAAGGACTCTTGTAGGCCCTTTCTTTATCCCTGAAGAAAAGCCTCCGTATTAAAGAGTTTTTTACTCTGAAGAATAAGGTGTTGTGTGTACAGAACACCTTGCCTTCACTCTTTATGTAATCCTTTATTGATAGAAAATCAATAAGATTCTTTGTTTTTTAAATAAAAAAAATTACTTTTTGTCATTTTTTAGTATTTAACAGTCCGCAATACTTGCCTTATATAGACTTTGGCAAAGATGATATTGGTCCCAGGGCGGCAAATACTTTTGGTCTTTTTATTAAACCTGTTCCATACTTTTGAATTTGTTCCACATTAACGGCATCAATTTTGCCAATTATTTCATCAATTGCCAAGAATCGATCATGGGTTAAAATATTATGGGCAATGCGACGCGCCCGGTTATTTGTGCTTTCAAGCCCCATCAAAAGGCCGGCTTTGACCTGGGCTTTGGCCCGATGAAGTTCTTCGTCTTTAACCGTATGGGTCATTTTTTCAAGTTCAGCAAAGGTAACATCCATCAATGTTTTGGACCCTTGTTCCCCAGTTCCAGCATAAATGCCAAATAATCCCGTGTCTGAATTGGCGTTCATGAAGCTATAGATCGTATAAACCAAGCCACGTTTTTCCCGAATTTCTTGGAAAAGGCGGGATGACATGCCACCGCCCAAGATCGTGGCATACATTGTGGCTGTATAATAATCAGCACTTGTGCTGGCATCCCCTTCGAACCCAAGAAGCGTATGTAACTGTTCCAGTTTTCTGTCTTCACGGTATTCACCGCCTTTGAAAACAGCAGGGGCCGCAATTGGTTGTTTCTTTTCTGGGATGGCTGATAAACAATCTTCGGCCTGTTTAACAAATTCATCGTGGTCAACATTTCCTGAGGCAACCAAAACCATATTATCTGGAGTATATAGGTTATCCATAAAGGTCATCAATGTTTCCCGTTGCATTTTCTTGATCAAGCTGGCTGGGCCCAAAATTGGGCGGCCCACGGGTTGATCTGGATAGGCAGCCTCTTGAAAATGATCAAAGATAATATCGTCAGGTGTGTCTTTTGATTGCCCGATTTCTTGGATGATAACTTCGCGTTCCCGTTCCATTTCTTCGGGGTCAAAGGTTGAATTTTGCAAAATATCACTTAGGATATCCAATGCCAGAGGCACATCATTTTTTAAAACTTTCGCATAATACGCCGTTGTTTCGCGGGATGTATAAGCGTTCAAATACCCCCCAACATTTTCAACTTGCTCTGCGATTTGCAGGGCTGTGCGTTTTTTCGTCCCCTTAAAAGCCATATGTTCAAGAAAGTGGGCCACCCCATTATTTTCTTTTGTTTCAAAGCGGGATCCAGCGCCAACCCATATGCCCAAAGAAACTGTTTCAACAGAGGAAAGGGGGTCTGTTGCAATACGCAAGCCGTTTTTAAGAGTGGAAAATTTGATTTTCATGAAAAATATACCTAAGTTTTTTAAAAAATGTATGGACAATCTAACGTTTTTCACTAAATTTGGAAAGGAAGATTTGGAAAAAAATATGAAAAAATTTAACTCACCTTTTTTACAAGAGCTGCAGGACCGCGGATTTATTTATCAAAGCACGGACCTGGATGCCCTGGATGCCCTAACATCGAAAGGACCCATAACCTTTTATATCGGGTTTGATGCCACGGCCCCCAGTTTGCATGTGGGCAGTTTGATGACCATCATGATGATGCGTATTGGTCAAAAGCATGGGCATAAACCCATCGTTTTAATGGGCGGTGCCACCACAAAAATTGGCGACCCGACCGGCAAAGATAAATCCCGTCCGATTATTACGGATGAACAGGTGAATAATAATATTGCGGGCATTCAACAAGTCTTTAATAAATTTCTGTCTTTTACAGAGACAGCCACTGGGGCCATCCTTTTAAATAATGATGATTGGCTGGGCAAAATGGGTTACATGGAATTGTTGCGGGATTATGGTCGTCATTTCACGGTAAACCGTATGTTATCGTTTGAAAGTGTCAAACAACGTTTGGAACGGGAACAGCCGATGACTTTCCTGGAATTCAATTATATGATTCTGCAGGCCTATGACTTTTTGGAATTAAATCGAAAGTATGATTGTGCTTTGCAAATGGGCGGATCTGACCAATGGGGCAACATTATTAATGGGGTTGAATTGGTGCGTCGTCTGGAAACAAAACCATCGTATGGATTAACCTGTCCCTTAATTACGACAGCCAGTGGCAAGAAAATGGGCAAGACCGAAGATGGGGCCGTATGGATGAATTCTGATAGGCTGACACCCTATGATTATTGGCAGTATTGGCGAAATACCGAGGACGTTGACGTCATACGCTTTATGAAATATTTCACAGATTTATCGCCCACAGATATTGATAAATATGAAGGTCTGGATGGAACAGACTTGAACAAGCTTAAAATATTACTGGCGGATGAAACCACAAAAATGGCGCATGGGGAAGACTGTTTGAAAGATATTCATAATACGATTGCCCAACTGTTTGGGGGACAAGATTTGGATGTCACTGTCACAGGGCAGGATGATGAAGGCAACCCAATTTTGAAATCTGCTTTGCCAATTATACAAATCCCGTTTGCTGATTTACAGGCCGGCATTCCAGCTTATTTATTGGTGGCGCAAAGCACCTTAGTTGCCAGTAATGGCGAAGCCCGCCGAATGATCCGGGGCGGGGGATGCAAAATCAATGACCAAAAAATCGAAGATGAAAATGCGGTTTATAATGATGCAGCCATCCAAGATCCAGGCATCATCAAAGTTTCCGTTGGTAAGAAAAAACACGCCTTGATCCAGCCTGTGGGGTAAGTCCGCCAGCAGAAAGTTCATTTTTTCTTGCATTTTTCAACTTTACTGATAAAATCCAAAAATCCTGTGCGGCTGTTCTGCAGTGCGCGTGATTATCTATCGTCGCTAAGTTATCAACGAACCTTAAAAAGGAAAAGATATTATGATTATTGGAATTCCAAAAGAAATTAAAAACCATGAATACCGTGTCGGTATGGTGCCATCCAGTGTGAAAGAATTCATAACACGTGGGCACAAAGTTTTGGTGGAAACCCAGGCTGGTGAAGGCATTGGTTTTAGTGATGATCACTATAAAGAAGTTGGGGCGGAAATCCGCAAAACAGCTGGTGAAGTTTGGAATGATGCCAATATGGTTATTAAGGTTAAAGAACCTTTGAAAGAAGAATTTGGGTTTTTACGCGAAGATTTAATTCTATATACTTATTTGCATTTGGCGGCAGAGCCTGCTTTGACAAAAGCATTGATAGATTCAAAATGTACAGCGATTGCTTATGAAACAGTTACAGATAATGCAGGGCGTTTACCCCTTTTGGCCCCGATGAGTGAAGTTGCAGGCCGCATGTCCGTCCAAGTTGGTGCCCATTTCTTAGAAAAAGCCCAAGGCGGATCAGGTGTTCTTTTGGGGGGTGTCCCTGGGGTTGTTCCTGGAAACGTTGTTATTATTGGCGGGGGTATTTCTGGTACAAACGCTGCCCAAATGGCCGTAGGTATGGGCGCGACAGTTACAATATTGGATCGTTCCATTGAACGCTTGCGCTGGTTAAACAGTGTTTTTGGTGCCTCTGTAACAACATGTTTTTCCACAACTGCCTTGGTGGAACATTACGTTAAGCACGCTGATCTTGTGATTGGGGCCGTTTTGGTTGCTGGGGCTGCTGCCCCTAAATTGGTAACACGTGATATGTTGAAAACCATGCGCAAGGGATCTGTCTTGGTGGATATTGCGATTGACCAAGGGGGATGTTTTGAAACAAGTAAGCCAACAAGTCACCAAAAACCAATTTATGAAGAAGAAGGAATTTTGCACTATTGCGTAACAAACATGCCGGGCGCAGTGGCACGGACATCAACGTTTGCGTTGAATAATGTGACGTTGCCTTATGCTTTATCAATGGCGGATAATGGGGCTGATACAGCCATGTTGGCCGATAAATATTTATTAGACGGGGCCAATGTAATGAAGGGCCATGTTGTGCATCATGCTGTTGCTGAAAGCTTGGGCATGCCTTATACAGATCCTAAATCCTTGTTTGTATAAATACAAAATATCTGATTTAATTGTTATTCTGACTCTGGATTAATATCTGGGGTCAGAACAGGCAAGGCAAAGGCAAGCCTAAGCCAGGGGTTGATACAAAGACAAAATTATTGGTAAGGTAGCTTTATGAAACGAATACTTTTATTTTCAATCGTCATTCTTTCCATCTTTTTTTTAATCGCCATTTTTACCCCATTTTCAGGTATGCAGGAAAAGGACGATAACGTTCTGTATATCTACAGTTGGTCTGGAAATAGTAATAAGGCCATTATAAAACAGTTTGAAAAAGAAACTGGCATTAAGGTTATCGTTGATTTTTACGATAGCAATGATGTTCTTGAGGCCAAGCTTTTAACAGGAAAAACAAATTACGATATCGTTTCCCCCTCTGTAACGCCGAATTATATTCGTCAAATTGGCATGGGAATTTACCTGCCGCTTGATAAGAAAAAACTAAAAAATTATCATCAGTTAGATCCCAAAATAATGAAATTAATTGCCCAGTTTGATGTGGGGAACCAATTCGGTGTTCCTTATGCGCTGGGAACAACAGGATTTGCTTATGTTGAAAATAAAGTCAATAAAGTTCTGCCTGAAGGGTTGCCAAAATCTTTAAAGGCAATTTTTGATAAGAACTATATTGAAAAGTTATCAAAATGTGGGGTGGTTTTTTTGGATCAAGCCCAAGATATTTTAGAAGCTGCCCAAGCTTATTCAGGGTATGCCCACCCATCCTGTATGAAAGATGACCAATTGAATAAATCGGTCAGTGTTGTTCAAAATATACGCGAACATGTTAAAACTTTTACAACAAACGTTGATATGATTGTTACCCAGCTTGCGACCGGTGAAATATGTCTGGCACACCTTTGGTCAAACGATGCCTTTTTGGCACAGCAAATTGCCAAACAAAATAACACAGGGGTGACAGTCAAGTACATGATTCCAAAAGAATGGCCTGCCTTGTGGATTGATATGATTGCCATCCCAAAAAGTGCCCCACATCCAGATAATGCACATAAATTTATTGATTTTATCTTAAGGCCGGAAATTGCGGCACAAATTATTCAAGAAACCTATATGGATATGCCAAACTTGGGGGCACGGGCCATTTTACCACAGGAAATAAAAGATAATCCGGCCATTTTCACGCCTGCAGATGTTTTGGATAATTTGCGATTACAAGAAAACCTATCCATTCGCCAAGAACGCAAGATGATGCGGGAATGGACACGTGTAAAAATGGGCTGGTAACCCCCAGGCATTTTTGAACCTTATTTCCAATTGTCTTCCCGTGTATAAGTTCAGTAATTCGATGGCTATTTTGATTCGTCGCCCAATGCTTGACACCCCTCAACTTCGTCGCCCCGCACTTGATGCGGGGTCCAGTAACGGTAGTCACCGGATACAATTTTTGTCATTCTGAGTTTAGTTCAGAATCCATGTATCTCTGACAGGTAAGGTATCTAGAGTAAACACCGCTGTGGATTCCGGATCAAGTCCGGAATGACAATTAAGAGGGTCTGTCTTTGCATAGAAATCGTCGGCCTGGTGCTTGACACCAGAATCCAGAAGTCTACGGCAATCAAGGTATCTGGGGTAAACACCGCTGTGGATTCCGGATCAAGTCCGAAAAGACAGCAGAGTAAGAGGTATCGTTACCCATTAAGCGTGGCTATGCAACAGCTCCATTAACTATTTGGCTATTTCATATCATGGGAAACGATCACTGATTTTCGTTGAACTTATTCCCTAAAGCAATTATCCTGAAAGAAATGAACTGGAGAAGAAAATGAGAAAATTACCATTACTTGTCTTTCTGTTATTTACTGTTGGACATTCTGCAAAGGCCGAAAGCTTCGCAAGTCATATGCTGGATTCTTATAATCAAAGTGGGGAAAGGTCGAAAATATCTGAAAAGCTTTGTACAGAAAAAGATATGGAAGACCCCAAAGTTTTATTTAATTTAGCTGAAGTTTATTGGGGGAGCCAACAAAGTAGGGACGAATTCAAAGCCTATGATTATTATCTGAAAGCTGCAGATAAAGGGCATCCAGATGCACATGCGCGCATTGCCACCCTTTATGCAAAGGGCAGTTCAGCGGTGGAAAAAGATCCAAAAAAGGCCGATTCTTATTTCAAAAAAGCCTGTGACTTAGGATACAAATGGGCGTGTTGTTATGTTTCAGATGCAAAAAAATGTGGCGAGAATTATTTTAATTCTAAAGGGGATTGGGCGGATTTTCTGTTTTTAAATAATCGTTATGACGAAGCCTATGATTTCATAATGAAAAATAGAGATTCATCAGACTCAAAGCTTTTGTTTTACAGGGGAATGTTCCATGAAAAAGGCATCAAAGTAAAACGGGATACAGACAAAGCCATTTACTATTATGAAAAAGCCACAGCGGCAGGGCTTGGGAAAGCAGCTTATCGGTTGGGTATTCTTAATCTTAAAAAAGATGAAATCAAAAGCCAGTATTATTTCGAAAAAGCCTGTGACTTGGGATATAAATTGGGCTGTCGGGCCAGATATGCAGGTGTTTTTCTTGATCATTATGCAGGTATCTAAGTTAAGGGCAGGGCAAAGCAGATTTGATTTTATGAATCACGTGCCTTTTCTTATTAAATTGTGTGCTGGCCCTTGACTTTTGTGTCACTGGTAACTATAAGAATACTACAAGTTTAAAAAAATCCAATTTGGATTGAACGGAGATTTAAAGTGAAAAGAACATATCAACCAAGTAAAATCGTTCGTAAGCGTCGTCATGGATTCAGGTCCCGTATGGCAACTGTTGGTGGTCGTCGCATCATCAATAACCGTCGTGCAAAAGGTCGTGCGCGTCTATCCGCATAATAGAATTATTGCGTAGCCGTGCTTTTTGGACAGTTTTTGCGGAAAAATTATTTGCGATGCTTGGGTACACAAGGTACGCTGCGCTTCTTAATTTCCTTTTTCACGCCATTAACGCTTTGGCGCGCCTTAACAATCTTGTCGTGCAACAAGCCCACAACCCTGCAGTATTAAAAGTTTTCAAATGCGCTATGCCACTATAAAAAAACGTCGGGACTTTCTTAAGGTTAGGGACGGCGGGAAATATCAGGCACGGCGTTCTTTTGTTATTCAATATTTTTCCTATAAAACAGAATCTTCTTCAGAAGTCAGGCCGCCAGAATTCAGATTGGGGGTCACGGCCACAAAACGTATTGGAAATGCCGTCAAACGAAACCGGTGCAAGCGTCGTTTAAGGGCATTGGTCCAAAAAAATAAGGACAGGGTTCAGAAAATATTAACCCATTCAATGGATATTGTTTTGATTGCCCGTTATACCACCCCTGACATAGATTACGCGACAATGGAAAAAGAATTTATTGGCTGTCTTGGCCTGTTGGAAAAAGAAACATGATGACAGGTTTCGCCAAATTATTAATTAAAATTTACCAATGGACGATTGGCCCCTTATTACCTGATCAATGCAGGTATCAGCCTACTTGCTCTCAGTATGCGATCGATGCTATAAACAAACATGGATTTTTAAAAGGCGCATGGTTGGCGGGCAAAAGAATTGCGCGATGCCACCCATGGACGTCTAAATGCGGGTACGATCCCGTTCCGGATAAAGAAAGGAAATAACTAAAAAATGGAACAATTTGATAAAAAGAATCTGGTAATTTTTGCCTTGGCCGCGGGGTTAATCTTTTATGGTTTTCACCACTTTTTTGAAAAACCAAGATTGGAAAGAATGGCTGCAGAGTCCAAAGTGACAGAGCAAGCGAGTCCTAAAACAACAGCTGAATCTGCAGAATCTGCCGTGAAAGCGCCGGGTCTTACAGCAGCCATAGAACCTGTTCCAACGATTATTGAAAAGAAAATTAAAATCAACAGCGATAAATTAGAAGGAACTTTGTCATCTAAAGGATTTCGCCTTTCCAACTTAACATTAAAAGATTACCGCGAAACAACGGATCCAAACAGTCCGAACATCCAGCTTTTGAAAAAGAATGGCGATGGGAATGATTTTTATGCTGAATTTGGTTGGGTTGCCCCTGCCCAGAACACCAAAACGCCTGATAACAGTTCTTCGTGGTCAACAAAAGATGGCCCGTTGACATCCAGTGATCCTGTGGAAATGGTTTGGGACAACGGTGAAGGTGTTCGTTTTAAACGCACCATCGAAGTTGACGATAAATATATGTTTACCATTCGTCAAACAGTTGAAAATAATTCTGGAAAAACAATTGAAGTAAAACCTTATGGTTTGGTGTCCCGTCATAACCCAGAAACATTGGGGTTCATGGTTTTGCACGAAGGACCAATTGGATACATGGAAGATAAACTTCAAGAAGTTAAATATGAAGACCTGGATAAAGAAGGTAAAAAAGCCTTTTTGACCAAAGGTGGTTGGTTGGGTATTACCGATAAATACTGGTTGGCGGCTTTGATTCCTGATCAAAAAATTAATGTGAAAGCTTCTTATAAATCTATTGATTCCAGAGAAGGTAAAATTTATCAAACAGATTATATCGAACCTGTCACAAGAATTGAATCTGGTAAAAACTTTACAAGTACATCCCGTTTCTTTGCAGGGGCCAAATCACTTGAATTATTGGACGATTATGAAAATATCAACAATATTCCCCACTTTGACTTAGCCATTGATTTTGGTTGGTTCTACTTTATTACCAAGCCTTTATTCTTTGCGATTAAATGGTTGTATGACTTGTTGGGTAACTTTGGGTTGGCAATTATTGCTTTGACAATATTGATTCGCTTGTCCTTTTATCCATTGGCCAGCCAGTCCTTTAAATCCATGGCCCGCATGCGCGAAATCCAACCAGAAATGGAACGGATGAAAAAAACGTATGGCGATGACAAGGCCAAGCTTCAGCAAGCCACAATGGAAATGTATAAAAAGAACAAGATAAATCCAGTATCTGGGTGTGTTCCCATGTTGATCCAAATTCCTGTGTTCTTTGCCTTGTACAAAGTATTATTTGTAACGATTGAAATGCGCCAAGCCCCATTCTTTGGATGGTTAAAAGACTTGTCCGCCCCAGATCCAACATCTTTGTTTAACTTATTTGGACTTATTCCTTGGGATCCCCCAAGCATGCTTCAAATTGGGGTGTTGCCAATTTTGATGGGGGTCAGTATGTTCTTTCAACAAAAGTTGAATCCGCAACCAACAGATCCGATTCAAGCCAAGGTTTTTGCTTTCTTACCATTGATCTTTACCTACATGCTGGCGCACTTTCCAGCCGGGTTGGTTCTGTACTGGATTTGCAGTAATGTCTTTTCTATGTTCCAACAAATGGCAGTTAGAAAAAATTCAAAGAAAGTTAAAAAATAATGACGCAGGATGGAATAAATAACGATCTGATCTATCCCTCTGATGACCCAGAGTGGCGGGAAAAAGGCCGTTATTTATTCACCCAATCCATTACTTTTCAGCAAGGCTGTACACGGGTTGATAATCTGCCACCAGAAGAATTACCCGAAGTTGCCTTTGCAGGCCGGTCCAACGTTGGGAAATCATCCCTGATTAATGCCTTGGTCAATCAAAAGAATTTGGCCCGTACGTCCAATACGCCAGGGCGCACCCAAGAAATTAATTTTTTCAGGGTGATGGATCAAGGGTACCTGGTGGATTTGCCAGGTTATGGTTATGCCAAAGAAACCCGTTCAAAGGTTATCTTGTGGAATAATTTGATTCGTGATTATTTGCGGGGGCGATCTGTTCTTCGTCGCGTATTTATCTTGATCGATAGCCGCCATGGCGTAAAGGCGGGGGACAATGAAATCTTTAAATTATTGTCTGAATCTGCCGTTTCTTTCCAAGTTGTGTTGACCAAAACAGATAAAATAAAGAAATCTGAATTGGAAAAATGTCTGGCAAAAACAAAAGAAGATATGAAAAAATTTGTGCCAGCCCATCCCAAAATATTAACCACCTCTTCTGAAAAAAAATTAGGCCTTGAAGAAGTTCGCGCCGAAATCGCTGGGTTGATTTAAGGGGTTGTTTTTAGCCACCCATTGAATAGTAAGCCCAGGACAAGACAAAGAGGAGTAGTGATTTTTGAAAATTCTCTACCGTATAATAAAAAATAAAGAAAAATAGTTGATATTTATTTTCAACACCTTACTTAATATATTATGGTGTCAGCCCCATATATTATTTAGTATTTATTTGAATTGAAAGGTCAAAACATGAAAAAAATATATATTCTTACAAGTTTTTTAGGCTTGCTATATCTACAGTACAATAATTTATCTTATGCAGCAGCGGCTGCTGCAGATGCAGGTGGATATGAAGATGCCGCTGTTGATTTTAGTAAATATAGTGTATTAAGTAAAGTCCCCGAAGATATAAGGGGAGAATTGCAACAGGTCTTTAAAAAATGTGCTCCTGATGATGAAGTTTTATATGGTTTAGACCAAATGATGGAATATACATTTCTGGGTGTTTCTCATGACGGACCTATCAATTTTAGTTCTGAAAATAGAAGAAAAATATTGGGATATTTTGAAGAAATAGCTAAAGTGATCTATAGGCACAATGCAAGGAGCGTTGATATTAGCAATACATTCAGTTTTGTATGGCTCTTAACAAGACCGTCTGATGAAACTTGGGATCACGTACCTGATGAAATTTGGGATCAAGTATTTGATACAGCTATGAAAGTTGAAAAAAAATTAGGGTTATCAGCATTTAATGTAACTATGCAACGTCTGATAGTGCAAGCAGTAGAAAAAGATCAAAGAGATCTGCTTGATCGATTTGCAGAAATATACGGAATAACTCATTTTAATGATCCTATTGTAGGTAATAACATAAGTATTGAGGGTTTTTCACTTGTAGTAGGGGCTATGGAAGTGCTTAAGTTAGACCTTGGCGATAAAGTTGATGGAAAAGAAATTTATAGAAGAGTCATGAGAATGGACAATGAAGAGCTTCAGAAAACAGTTGAACGAGGCCGGTGGCGTCGACGTGGAACCCTTGTAGGATGGCGCGCAGCGGCATTGTAAATCAAGATTTTTTGTATTGCAATATTAAAGAATTAATCATATGGGGGCTTTGAATTTAGCCCCCATAAACATAAGACTGTTCAGAAGTTTGTGTAAATGGTCCGCCCTGAATAAAGGGTAAAAGTGTTTATAGCCGTGGATTTGGGAAGGATTTAATGGTAATATAATTGCAAAGAAACCAAGGAATACCCCTTAAAAGCTTGCAAGAAGAAAGACCATGTCAAAGCCCTCAAAAACATCGAATCAACAAGATCATTTATTTCAATCTCGGTTATCGACTCAGCTGAATCCGGATCATCCGCTGTACACACTTACGTCAAAGATTAACTGGGAAAGCTTAGAGTCTAATCTTGGATTAGAGTTTTCACCTGACAAAGCAGGCCAGCCAGCAAGGCCGGTACGGTTAATAGTGGGATTGCTGATGCTTCAGCATATGGAAGGCTTATCAGATGAAGCAGTTGTTGCAAAATGGGTTGAAAATCCTTATTGGCAATACTTTTGCGGATATGACTTTTTACAATGGGAGATGCCGATTGATCCCAGTTCTTTAACACGGTGGCGCAAACGCATGGGGGAAGAGGGATTAGAGAAGATTTTATCAGCAACCTTAATAACGGCTTTGGAAACCAAGGTTGCTAAGCCCAAAGACTTTGAAAAAGTGATTGCAGATACGACGGTGATGGAAGAAAACATCACGTATCCGACAGGGTAATGCCCATTCTTCAGAGCCGACTAAATACCCAACTATCAGTAAAAGCTGGCTTTCTAAATGGGAATATCTCACTCCGTTTTTTGACTACCCCAAGGATATTCGCAGGGCCATTTATACGACTAATGCCATTGAATCCTTGAATATGACCTTAAGAAAAGTCATTAAAAATAAGCGGGTATTTCCCTCTGATGACTCAGTCTTTAAGATCTTATATTTGGCTTTGAACAATGTGGCTAAAAAATGGTCTATGCCTATCCAAAACTGGAAATCAGCTATGAATCATTTTATTATTGAATTTGAGGATAATATCGTTAACATGTAATTTACTATTTACACAAACTTCTGGACAGTCTCATAGATTATTCTTTTCGGTGCCGAGGAATAATAAATTACTTCCATTTAAAAATCTCTCACATACCTATATAGCGTCATTCTTGAAATATCCAGCATTTCACAGATGTCTTGAATGGATTGCATTTTATCTGCGCGGGATTTTCTATTAATTATATATCATCCTTTGAAAGGAGACTCTTCTCTTTTATTAATTACACTATTAACATATTCGTCAATTAATCTACGTTTTTCTGCTTCTTCTATACCCTTCTCTCCTATCCTGGGATTATGGCCTACTAAAGTATAAAAAATGTCATGTATGCTAAAGCCCTTCACGGCCCATTCAACAGCTTCTTTTGGGTTTTTTCCACTTAAGCTACGTTCAAACATCTCTACTATAGCCCAATATTTTCCCGACTCAGCATTAGCCCTAATCATGGTAATATCCATTTCTTTTTCCATTAAAACCTCTCCTGGGGTTTTCCAGTTTTTTCCAACATACTTAGAATATCCGAAATCACTTCCATTTTTTGTTTCTTCCCTTGCCGCAGAAAACGCATATGACACACCGAAAGTAGAAACTCCTAAACAAATTATAAATATCTTTTTCATCTCTTACTCCTATTTACCTGATACAACTGATCTTATTCTTATAAAATATCCTATATCTTCTTCTTTAAATATTGGACTTAATTCTGCTTTTGACAAATAATATTTTATCTCTGTTTCCCTATTTATTATCGCTCGGCAAGTGCCACAAGGAGGTAGATAGCTTACTAAAAGAATTCCAATATTCTTTATTTTTCCTTTTATGTTACTTATCTCTCTTAGGATTGGCAAGATATGCTTCAGGGAAGCCATAGCTGCAGGCTCTGTATGAGCATACCGATAAAAAAATGATTTTATATCCTCTGGATTACCCAAATTGCCCGCAATTTTTTGGCTAAAAAATTTTTCCAAATCTGTTTTGTATCCCCCTATATCAGCAAAAGTATCCCCCACAAATACTATTCCTCCTATTGGTTCTCTTAAAACGTCTTCCATAGCTTTAGATAACCTTCTTTTGTCTATTCCTTTTGTGCGCTCACCCCATCCGCTTAAATATATTACAGGTACTGGCAGGGCAATAATTCCTCCTTTTTCTGGTTCTATAAAAATTGTCATTTTCAAAACATTTGTGGTGGCATTTCCATCAATCTTGCTCACAATACTTTTGCCTGTATGAGTTTTGAGTATTTCTGCTGGTTCTTCTCCCCTCATTTTTTCTTTCAATTCAGCGGAAACATCTCCAAAATCCCAAGAAGACTGATCAGAACCCCTTCCATATCCGACACTTGCTGCTGCAATAACATCAGATGTTAATAAACACAAACCTATAAGAATTTTGACTAGTGATTTACTCATTTATAAACAATCTCCTGTTAATTATTTCTTCAGAAAAATGATGTTTTAATATTTTATCTATACGCTGTCTCTTATACACATCTCCGAGCCCACGAGACCGTACT
>OJGZ01000214.1_pt1 | contig 25794 bp, 16 predicted proteins | sample 1595051 | NCBI WGS metagenome assembly OJGZ01 (sample SAMN05416800, study PRJEB24817) | seawater metagenome | isolation source: Sea water | place: Canada:Atlantic | collected 2013-07 | reverse complement strand
TCTACACTAGATCGCTCGTCGGCAGCGTCAGATGTGTATAAGAGACAGCAATTGTATAAAGAATAATAAATAAATAACTATAGAACCTATTACGACAATCAAGTTTTGGGGAGTAAGAAAAGTGTAAAAATATAAAACTATGAGAGTATATATGGGTTTTCACTTTTATAATTCCGAATAACAAAATCTAGCGCACTTTGTAATACCTCGCCCATATTTTGTGCTTTTTTAAATTTTATATCGCCAGTTAACTCAAAGAGCTCCATTTTTAATTGTTTCATTTTTTCGGGTGGTGCAATCTTATCTTTCTTCATACAGGCCATGAGCCCTTTTAAGCGTTTTTTCATACTGGTGGCGCGCTTAGCCAACAGCGATCTTTCTTCATTAATGTATTGGTCTATGGATGCTTGTTGTAAAAGTTCGGTGGTCATTGCCACCAGCTTGTTGTTTTCCTTCAAAAATTGTGGTTTGTAAACTTTTGAATTTCCTTCATAACTCTGTTGGTCAAAATCTATGGCGCGAATTCGGTACTGAATACGGTCAAAATCGTGGGTTAAAACCATTACGTAATTATACGAACGCATATCGCCCAATAATCGCACAAAGCAACGTTCGTTAAATTTCACGAACTCTTTAGCAATTTCCATTTTATCGCGATGGGTGCAATTTTCTAAATGGTTTTCTATAAAATCATCGCCGGGAATACCCGAAATATGTTCTTCGATTAAGGTGTTTTTTCGCACTAAAAAGTTAATGTGATTTGGCGAAAGCAAATCTTCCAGTTCCAAACCGTAAATACGGGAAGCATCGGCTTTTTTAATATACAAGTAGAGGTAGTTGTCGTTTAGGATATTTCGAACTTTTATACGGAAAGGTTTTGAATTTCCGAAAGTGCAAAAGTCTATACTGTCTATATTTAAGTAGGGAAAAATAGTATCGCTACCATCGGAATGCAAGATGGAATATACTTTTTTTAGGCTTTGGTTGATTTCTTCGGTTTCAAATTCAGAATAATAAACACTTACCCAAAGGGTGTCTTTTCCGTTTTTATCGAATACGGCCACCGAGCCGTGAAAACGCAACAAATCGTCGTAGTAGATAGGAATTTTAATGGTTCTTCCGTGGCGGGTTAAGTATTTTAAAAGCGCATCCGAAACGGGATATGCGGGTTTCTTTTTTGAAATTAATTTGTTTCGCTCCATAATTGCGGTAATAATTTTTAAAGATATGGATTTAAAAAAAGACGTAAGACCGCTTCGCTGAAAAGATGTAAGACCGCTGAGCTGAAAGACTTAAGATAAAAGACTAAAAATATAATAATTCGTTTTCGATTTCAAAAGCTTATTCCTTTAAAAACTTTTTCAACGCGACATCTTTTCCTGAATACACTTGTATATAATAAAACCCCGAAGCTAGGCTGGAAACCTCCACGGTTGGGGAAACGGTGTCAACATCCAGTTGCAAAACCTTACTGCCCGAGATGGTGTAAATGTTTATTTGGTTTATGGTTTTGTCATGGGTGTTTAGTTGCAATGTGTTTTTTGCTGGGTTGGGGTAGACGGTTATTGCTTTATAGAAAGAGTTTTCTTCGAGACCTAACGTTTGGGAGTGTTTTATAATCCAGAAATCGGCTTCTCCTCTGCTGTTTTCTGTTTTATCGCCTGAAATATTGGAACTGGATTGGCCACAAATCATAAAGCTGCCATCGTCATTCTGAATTGCTTTTGGCAGTCTTTCCCCCAATGAGCCATCTATATCATTTTGCCATTCAATTATGCCCACAGAATTAAGCTTCATTATCCAAAAGCTCTGGGAATCTTCAAAAGTATTATCTGTTTTATCGCCGGAAATATTTGAAAGAGAGCTACCGCTAATAAAATATCCTCCATCAGAAGATTCTATAACCGTAAGAGGAATATCTCCAGAGTCTCCCCCTATGGTATTTTGCCAGACAATATTGCCTGCTGAATCTAATTTTAATACCCAATAATCCTGATACCCTTGTGAATCTTCCGTCTTATCTCCAGAAGCATCAGAATTTGATTGCCCAATGACCATATATCCACCGTCATCTGTAAGTATCAAATTTGTTAAATAATCTTCTCCGTCCCCTCCGTAAATTTTTTCCCACACGGAGTTTCCATTCATATTCAATTTTGAGACAACATAATCACTAAAAATACCGCCCGTACCCGAGCCAGCTATTATAAAACCACCGTCATCGGTTAACCGAGCATTGCTTAGATTTGAATTGGCAAAAAAATCGTAACCCTTCTGCCATTGAATATTCCCATTTACATCCAATTTTAATATCCATACGTCGCCAACAACTGTTTTATCCCCAGATACACCTGAAGAAGCTGTGCCGCCAATTAAAAAACCTCCGTCGGCCGCTTGTTCAACGTCAGCAACAGTATCATTGTCATCACTTCCTATTGTTTTTTGCCACATTATATTTCCGGACACATCCAATTTTAGTATCCAGTAATCTGTGCCTCCCTGTGAATTTTCAGTTTTATCACCAGATATCCCGGAACTGGAATATCCCAATACAATGTAGCCATCATCGGATATTTGGATAATTTTTCTTAAATAATCGTCCTGATCGCCCCCTAAGGTTTTTTGCCATTGAATATTGCCTGAGTTATCAAATTTCACCACCCAATAGTCATATCCACCTCTTGAGTTTTCGGTTTTCTCTCCCGAAATGTTAGATTCTGAAAAACCACCAACCACAAATCCCCCATCATTAGTTTTGGAAATAAAAGATGGTTGGTCCCAATCACTCCCCCCAATAGTCCGCTGCCAAAGGATATTCGGGTCCTGAGCATAAAGTGAAACTGTAATAAATGTTAAAACTAAACTTGCAATTAAATTTCTTTTCATAATGAATGGTTTTTATTTTTTCAAATTTTCCAAAGCCTTTCAGCTTTGATTTCATTTTCGATTTTGATTCAAAAAATTATTCCTTAATAAACTTTTTCAAAGCCACCTTCTTCCCAGAATACAACTGCACATAATAAACGCCAGCAGCCAAGCTGGAAACATCCACGGTTGGGGAAACGGTGTTAACCTCCAGTTGCAAAACATTGCTGCCCGTGATTGTGTAAATGTTTATTTGGTCTATGGTTTTCTCTTGGGTATTGAGTTGCAATGTGTTTATTACCGGGTTGGGGTAGAGGGTTACGTTTGTTTCAAGTTCGCTCCCTTCTACGCCCAAAATCGTTAAATTTTCATACCATACCAATTCCCTGTTTTGATTGGAAAGGGCCGCAGATAAAATGTCCAGATCGCCATCGTTGTCCAGATCTGCGGCATGGACCGTGCGCGGGCTTTGCAGATTGGGGTCGATTATGTTTTGGGGTCCAAAGCCGCCCATTCCATCCTCGTTTCTATACCAAGCAATTTTATTATCGTCTGTAGAGGCAGATAGCACGTCAACATCACCGTCGTTATCCAAATCTGCACTAGTAGTATCGAAAATATTGAGTGCCTCATTGCTTATTATGTTATAATAGTCGAACTGCCCCAAACCATTTAAATTCTCCCTCCAAATTACCAAATCTGTTTTTTGCGAAACTATGTCAAGATCATTATCGCCATCAATATCTACCAAGCTAAGGGAATTTTCATATAGCCCGATAGGGTCAATTATATGTTGTTCATTAAAATCTCCTAAGCCATCCACGTTTTCAAACCAAGAGAGATAAGCACTTCCTACAGAGTTGGTCAAAATATCCATATCCCCATCCCCGTCTATATCCCCGATTGCCTGGGTCCTGGCTTGGCTGATATTTGCATCTATGGTAATTCTTGAACTAAATGTTCCCGCTCCGTCAAGGTTTTCCACCCAATATAATCCATTCCCGTTAGAGACTCCCAGGACCAAATCAAGATCGCCGTCTCCATCTAAATCCGCTCCAGTAATTCCTGCGGCCCTTAGCAAATTATTGGAGATTAACTGTAATGCGGAAAAAGTGCCATTTCCAAGATTACGGTACCAAACCACTTCATCATCATCAAAAAAGCTAACGGCTAGGTCTATTTTCCCATCATTGTCAATATCTGCTGGGAACAGGGAAAAAGACTGTTTTTTGCCTTCCTGTATGGAAATGGGAGCGCTAAAAGTTCCTAAACCATCGAGGTTTTTATACAATGCAATTCTATCAAAAGAAGAAACAGCCACATCCAAGGCTCCATCTTGATCGAAATCCGCAGTTCGCACCATACGTACCGTACCGGAATTTTGGTCTATAATTTGTCGGGACCCAAATTGGGCATGACAACTTGTTCCCATAATTAAAATCCATAAAAAAATTTTAAGTTTATCTCTCATATTAAAAGGAAGGAGGCAGTTAAATATGAACTACCTCTTTTTTTATTTTTTAATTATTGCTTTTTAATATAACGGTTTCTTCTGTTCCGCCATCGTCATTCTGAATTGCTTTTGGCAGTCTTTCCCCCAATGAGCCATCTATATCATTTTGCCATTCAATTATGCCCACAGAATTAAGCTTCATTATCCAAAAGCTCTGGGAATCTTCAAAAGTATTATCTGTTTTATCGCCGGAAATATTTGAAAGAGAGCTACCGCTAATAAAATATCCTCCATCAGAAGATTCTATAACCGTAAGAGGAATATCTCCAGAGTCTCCCCCTATGGTATTTTGCCAGACAATATTGCCTGCTGAATCTAATTTTAATACCCAATAATCCTGATACCCTTGTGAATCTTCCGTCTTATCTCCAGAAGCATCAGAATTTGATTGCCCAATGACCATATATCCACCGTCATCTGTAAGTATCAAATTTGTTAAATAATCTTCTCCGTCCCCTCCGTAAATTTTTTCCCACACGGAGTTTCCATTCATATTCAATTTTGAGACAACATAATCACTAAAAATACCGCCCGTACCCGAGCCAGCTATTATAAAACCACCGTCATCGGTTAACCGAGCATTGCTTAGATTTGAATTGGCAAAAAAATCGTAACCCTTCTGCCATTGAATATTCCCATTTACATCCAATTTTAATATCCATACGTCGCCAACAACTGTTTTATCCCCAGATACACCTGAAGAAGCTGTGCCGCCAATTAAAAAACCTCCGTCGGCCGCTTGTTCAACGTCAGCAACAGTATCATTGTCATCACTTCCTATTGTTTTTTGCCACATTATATTTCCGGACACATCCAATTTTAGTATCCAGTAATCTGTGCCTCCCTGTGAATTTTCAGTTTTATCACCAGATATCCCGGAACTGGAATATCCCAATACAATGTAGCCATCATCGGATATTTGGATAATTTTTCTTAAATAATCGTCCTGATCGCCCCCTAAGGTTTTTTGCCATTGAATATTGCCTGAGTTATCAAATTTCACCACCCAATAGTCATATCCACCTCTTGAGTTTTCGGTTTTCTCTCCCGAAATGTTAGATTCTGAAAAACCACCAACCACAAATCCCCCATCATTAGTTTTGGAAATAAAAGATGGTTGGTCCCAATCACTCCCCCCAATAGTCCGCTGCCAAAGGATATTCGGGTCCTGAGCATAAAGTGAAACTGTAATAAATGTTAAAACTAAACTTGCAATTAAATTTCTTTTCATAATGAATGGTTTTTATTTTTTCAAATTTTCCAAAGCCTTTCAGCTTTGATTTCATTTTCGATTTTGATTCAAAAAATTATTCCTTAATAAACTTTTTCAAAGCCACCTTCTTCCCAGAATACAACTGCACATAATAAACGCCCGAAGCCAAGCCGGAAACATCCACGGTCGGGGAAACGGTGTCAACCTCCAGTTGCAAAACTTTGCTACCCCCCATGGTGTAAATGTTTACTTGGTCTATGGTTTTGTCTTGGGTATTTAGTTGTAATATGTTTTTTGTTGGGTTGGGGTAGAGGGTTATTGCTGTTGCGAATGGGTTTTCTTCTATTCCTAAGGTTTGGGCGTGTTTTATGATCCAATAATCTTGTTCACCGCGTGAATTTTCGGATTTATCTCCTGAAATATTTGATTGTGAGTTTCCTCCCAAAATATAACTTCCATCTGAAGATTGCATAACTGAAGTTATACCATCAATTTCACTTCCACCAATAGTATTTTGCCATTCAATAATCCCAACGTTGTTTATTTTAACTAACCAACAATCGAAATTGCCTTGCCCGTTTTCAGTTTTATCCCCTGAAATAGTAGACCGGGAGAACCCACCTATAATATAACCGCCATCGGAGGTTTGGTTTGCAGAATATGCTTGGTCAATATCATTGCCCCCAATAGTATTTTGCCATTCTATTGTTCCGTTTGAAGCAAGTTTAACAATCCAGAAGTCGGATTCCCCTTCTGAATTTTCGGTTTTGTCGCCTGATATATCTGAAGATGATCTTCCTGATAAAAGAAAGCCATTGTCTAAAGTTTGTACTATAGAATTCAAAACATCTGTCCCACTGCCACCTATAGTTTTGTCCCACACGATGTCTCCAGAAGAATCTAGTTTTACAATCCAGAAATCAAATCCTCCTTTTGAATTTTCAGTTTTATTTCCAGAAATATTTGAGTCTGAATATCCTCCTAGAATACAACCGCCATCATGTGTTAATGCCATTGTAGAAAATGAGTCATATGATGACCCCCCGATAGTTTTCTGCCAAATAATATTCCCCGAAAGGTCTAGCTTTAATAGCCAATAATCATCTTCCCCAATTGCGTTTTCGGTCTTGTCGCCAGAAATGTTTGACCACGAATCTCCACTTATAAGATAACTGTCATTTGAAACTCTTATTTGGGGAAAACTTTCAGAATCACTCCCGCCTATAGTTTTGTCCCATTCTACATTTCCAGAAGCATCAAGTTTCACAATCCAATAGTCATCTAAACCTCTCGAGTTTTCAGTTTTATCACCAGAAATGTCGGAGGTTGATTCCCCACAGGCAATGAATCCACCATCGGGAGTCAATTCAATAGAGTGAAGATCATCTAAAGCATTTCCCCCAATGGAATTCTGCCATTCAATATTACCTTCTGCATCTGCTTTTACAATCCAAATATCAAAAAATCCATTGGAAGCGTCAGTTTTATCTCCTGAAATATCCGATCCTGAAGCACCTCCAACAATGTAACCACCGTCTGGTGTTTGTTTTATACTATAAAGTGTTTCATCTCCACTCCCCCCAATAGTCCGCTGCCAAAGAATGCTCGGGTCTTGGGCGTAAATAACAATTATATTAAGCAACAATGTTAAAACTGTAATGGTCTTTTTCATAATATTTTTCATTTGGGTCTTTGGGGTGCAATATTTTATTTATAAAAAATAAATTTTTGGAATTTGGTATTTGGAATTTGGAATTTGTTTTTTTGGAATTTATCCTTTTGGGATTTTCGCCGCAAGGCGTTTAATGCGCCTCCAGCCAATTCTCCCCAACGCCCAAATCTACATCCAACGGCACAGTAAGTTTATAAGCGTGTTCCATTTCGTGCTTTACCATGGTTTTTAGTTTTTCAAGCTCAGGTTTATAGGCGTCAAAGACCAATTCATCATGCACTTGAAGCAGCATTTTGCTTTTGTAATTTTCAGCTTCCAGTTTTTTGTGGATGTTTATCATCGCTATTTTAATAATATCCGCAGCACTTCCTTGAATTGGTGCGTTCACCGCATTTCGCTCTGCGGCGCCACGCACCACTTGGTTGCTTCCGTTTATGTCTTTTAAATAGCGTCTTCGTCCCAAAACGGTTTGCACATAACCATTTTCACGTGCAAATTGAATTTGCTCGCTTATGTAATTCCGAAGTTTTGGATAGGTTTTGTAATAGGTTTCTATCAACTCTTTTGCTTCACCACGGGAAAGGTCGGTTTGGTTGCTCAAGCCGAAAGCGGAAACGCCGTAAATTATTCCGAAGTTTACGGTTTTGGCGTTGCTTCTTTGCTCGCGGGTCACTTCACTTAAAGGAACATTGAAGACTCTTGCTGCGGTAGAAGCGTGGATATCTTCGCCATTTTTAAAGGCCTCAATCATATTGTCTTCTTCGCTCAATGCGGCAATAATACGAAGTTCTATTTGCGAATAATCCGCTGCCATCAAAACGTAATCTTCGTTCCGCGGAATAAACGCTTTTCGAACTTCACGTCCGCGTTCGGTGCGGATCGGAATATTTTGAAGGTTTGGATTGTTGCTGCTCAATCGGCCAGTGGCGGCAACGGTCTGCATATAATCGGTATGTACACGGCCGGTAGATTTTTCAACTTGCTCCGGAAGCGCATCCACATAAGTGCTTTTCAATTTTGAAAGGCCGCGATATTCCAGAACATCGCGAATTATTTTATGGTCTTTTGCCAAATAGGAAAGCACATCCTCGGCGGTGGAATATTGTCCCGTTTTGGTTTTTTTCGGCTTGTCTATCAGTTTCATTTTTCCGAAAAGAATATCACCCAATTGCTTTGGTGAAGCAATATTGAATTCTTCCCCGGCTTCTTCGTAAATGCTTTTTTCAAGCTGAAGAATGTCTTTGTCCAATTCTTCGGAAAGTTTTTTGAGGAAATCTTCGTCCAAATTGATGCCTTCCAGTTCCATAGCCGCCAAAACCCGAAGCAATGGCACTTCAATATCGTCAAACAGTTTTTGGGTATTGGCTTCGCCCAGTTCTTTTTCAAAATGTTCCTTCAGCTGAAAGGTTACATCGGCATCCTCCACGGCGTATTCGGTCTGCTTTTCAACTTCCACATCGCGCATATTCAACTGGTTTTTGCCTTTTTTGCCAATTAATTCCGTGATGGAAACTGGCGTGTAATTAAGATATGTTTCGCTGAGAACGTCCATATTGTGGCGCATATCTGGATTAATCAGGTAATGCGCGAGCATCGTATCAAACAATTTTCCTTTGACGGAAATATTGTATTTCGCCAAAACCTTGATGTCGTATTTCAGATTTTGACCAATTTTTTGGATGCCTTCATTTTCAAAAAACGGACGCAATTCCTCTAAAAGTTGCTGGGTTTCCTCTTTGTTTTCAGAAAAAGGAATGTAAAAACCCTTTCCTTTTTCCCAGGAAAAAGCGATGCCAACAAGTTCGGCCTCCAATGGATTCAAACTGGTGGTTTCAGTATCAAAACACACACTTTTTTGCTTCATTAAATTCTGAAGAAACAACTTCGTACCCATCCCTGGTTGCACGGTTTGGTAAAAATGTTCCGTGTTTTCAATGGTGGCGCGGGAATTGTAGTTTTTTATTTCTTCGGCAGCTTCACCATCGCCGCCAAAAAGTGAAAACTGTCCACTTCCTGCAGAAGAAGAAGTTGCTTTTTTTGCACTTTCAGAATTTGAAATCTGTGTAACTTTTTCCGAAGCGCCTTCTTCAGAAAACAACTTTAAAAACTGGTCTTTCAGTCTACGGAATTCAAGTTCCTCAAAAATCTGCTGTACTTTTTCGCCGTCGGGCATGGAGAGTTCGTAGTCCTTTTCGTTAAAGGTAACATCGCAGGTGGTGCAAATGGTAGCGAGTTTTTTGGAAAGCAGGCCGAGCTCGGCATTTTCCTCAACCTTTTCCTTCATTTTGCCTTTCAGCTTATCTGTATTTGCCAAAAGATTTTCCATCGAGCCGAATTCCGCAATAAATTTCTTAGCCGTTTTTTCACCCACGCCGGGTAGTCCGGGAATGTTATCACTGGCATCGCCCATCATTCCCAGATAATCAATCACCTGTTCGGGGCGCTCCACACCGAAACGTTTTTGAACCTCGGGAATTCCCCAGATTTCAATGGCGTTGCCCATACGCGCGGGACGGTACATAAAAATATTTTCGGTTACCAATTGTCCAAAATCCTTATCGGGCGTAACCATAAAAACCTGGTAGCCCTGCTTTTCTGCTTGTTGCGCAAGCGTTCCAATAATATCATCGGCTTCCAAACCTGAAAGTTCAACGCAGGGAATGTGCATGGCTTTGATTATTTCCTGAATTATAGGGATGGATTGGCGGATAACGTCGGGCGTTTGGTCACGGTTTGCTTTATAATCAGCAAACATTTCGGTGCGTTCGGCGCTTCCGTCTTTATCAAAACAAACGGCCAAATGGTCGGGACGCTCGCGACGGATAACGTCAAAAAGTGAATTGAGAAACCCCATAATGGCTGAGGTATCCTGCCCTTTGGAATTAATGGTTGGATTTTTTATAAGTGCGTAATACCCGCGAAAAATAAGGGCATAAGCATCAAGAAGGAAAAGGCGTTTTTTTTGGGTGGACATAATTTTATTTTATTGGGAAATGTCTCAGCGAGGGCTCCCGATAGCTATCGGGACAAAGGCCGAAGCGAGTTCATAAATTGAAAACGATTCAACGACACTCAAACGGAGATTCATCTTGTTATCAAAAATAAAAATAACACTTCAGATACGAAGGGTTTTCCGTGAAAAAGAAAATTATAAATGAAGCAGTTTATTGTGAAAGGCAATTCGTATTTTTCCGCCCTAAAATATTTCAGATGAAAAAATACTCCTTAGTAATCCACGGCGGTGCAGGAACATTGGTAAAAGGGCTTATGACGCCCCAAAAGGAAGAACAATACAAAGCTGCGCTCAATGAAGCTTTGGAAAAAGGGTATGCTGTTTTGGAAAAAGACGGAAATGCAATGGATGCAGTGGAAACTGCAGTGAAACATTTGGAAGATTCTCCGCTTTTCAACGCTGGTAGGGGAAGTGTCTTCACCAATGATGGCACCCACGAAATGGATGCCGCTATTATGGACGGAACAACATTGGATGCTGGCGCAGTTTCATTGATCACTGGAATTAAAAACCCAATTTCACTGGCTCGCGATATAATGGAAAAAACAGATCACGTTTTTTTGGCGGGCGAAGGTGCAATGCGCTTTGCAAAAAGTTTGGCCTACACCCTAGAGACCCCAGAGTATTTTTATGACGAGCATCGTTATCAACAGTGGCAAAACATAAAGGACAGTGACAAATTTCAGTTGGACCACAGTATGAAAAAGGAAGGTAAATTTGGTACAGTTGGCGCTGTTGCTTGTGATAAAAACGGAAACATTGCCGCCGCAACCTCAACGGGCGGAATGACCAATAAACGATGGGGCCGCGTAGGCGACAGTCCGATGATAGGAGCCGGAAATTACGCAAATAATAAAACCTGTGCCGTGAGTTGCACGGGCAGTGGCGAATACTTCATTCGAGGAGTTGTAGCCTACGATGTGTCCTGTTTAATGGAGTACAAAGGAATGACCGTGGAAGAAGCCGCTTCCGAAGTAATCAACAAAAGAGTTTTGGAAATTGGCGGCGACGGCGGTTTGATTGCCGTCGATTCCGAAGGAAATATTGCAATGCCTTTCAATACCGAAGGGATGTACCGCGCTTTTAAAACTTCCGAAGGAAAAAAAGATATTGGTATATATCGGGAATGATACTATGGATTCTGTGGATACTATTGTATTTTCAATCAACAATCAACAATCAACAATCAGCAATCACAAAGTTTGAGATTCAATCACCCGAATGTGATGCGGTGAAATTTTAAGTTTCTTTTTCTTTATATCGAAACGGTCACCATGTGCTAAAATGTGAGTTTTCAAATTGTTGAGGGACATTGGCGTACCATCAGCAACCACGGCTTGATTGTTATGTTTTAATTTTCGCGGGTCAAAAAGGATAACCATCCCTGAACCAATAACCTCAACTATATTACAGTTTTTGATAACGAGGCCAGTATCTTCCGCCAAACCTATACCTATAAGTTTGGGAAAGCGTGCTACAGCTTCGGCAAGTCTTCCAAACCGTCCGCGACGTATAAAGTGTGAATCGATTATCAAGTTGGGAATAAAACCCATGCCTTCTCCCATTAAAACCGCACCCTTTGTAAACGCTTCTTTGATGCCACCGCCTTTTATCATTTCCTGGCTCATGCACATCGCACCAGCGCTGGTTCCGGCAATTACGAAGTTATCTTTTTCGTAACGCTTTTGAATTATTTTGTGGAGCAGTGTTCCACCAATATATTGTACGATTTTAGATTGGTCACCTCCAGAAAACATAACGCAATCTGCTTTTTTCATCAAGGTTAAATGCAGCGGATCTTCAGCTTCCTCACGATTGCGGATATCCATAATGCGAACGTTGCTACAGCCCAATTTTCCAAACGCATGCAGGTAGTTTTCGCTCACTTCATTCGGAATACTGGAAGCAGTTGGAATAACTATTATTAAAGCTTCCTTGCCACCGCTTTCACGAACCACGCGGGATAAAATTCCTTCTTGAATATATTCCAGAGTATATATTTCACTTTGTTCAATGCCCTTATCTTCATTTCCACCTATGGGGATCAGTGTGCCTTTTACGCTCATGAATTTATTTGATTTGCGGGCAAAAATACGCTAATTGTTATAAAAATTAATCATATATTTATCAAATTCGAACCAAACAAACAAATCCGTCAACTTATGCGAATTAGAGAAATCAACGCCATGCGAGGGCCAAATTACTGGTCTATACGTCGTCATAAATTAATAGTAATGGTCCTTGATCTTGAGGAAATGGAAGAACTTCCTTCCAATAAAATTGAGGGCTTTAGTGATCGGCTAAAAATGATGTTTCCCAGCATGTACAGCCACCGTTGTAGCGTTGGCGAACCGGGCGGATTTTTTCAACGTGTGGAAGAAGGCACTTGGATGGGCCATGTTATTGAGCATATTGCCTTGGAAATACAGACCTTGGCAGATATGGATACGGGCTTTGGAAGAACCCGTGGTTATGGTGAAAAGGGTGTTTACAATGTGGTCTTTAGTTATATTGAAGAAAATGTGGGGCGTTATGCGGCTAAAGCATCGGTTGATATTTGTAAAGCACTTATTTCTGGCGATAGTTATGATTTAGAAGCCGATATACAACGAATGCGTGAAATTCGTGAGGATGAACGCCTCGGGCCCAGTACAGGTTCCATTGTAGAAGAAGCCGAAGCCCGCGGCATTCCTTGGATTCGTTTAAATAAATACTCCCTTTGCCAATTGGGTTATGGTGCTAACCAAAAAAGAATACAGGCAACAGTAACTTCAGAAACCAGTAGTATTGGGGTTGAAATTGCATGCGATAAGGAAGACACAAAATATCTTTTGGAACAGGCCGAAGTACTCGTTCCCCGTGGAGATATTATCGGTCGCGAAAGTAGTTTGGAGGCTGCTTGTAGATACGTAGGGTTTCCCTTGGTTGTAAAACCCGTAGGCGGAAACCACGGTCGCGGAATAACTGTAAATATTAAAAACTATGAGGATGCCTTAGTGGCATTTCACGCCGCAAAAAATGTTTCTTCAAAAGTAATTATTGAAAAATATATCACTGGCGAAGATTATCGCTTGTTGGTTATAAACAATGTTTTGGTGGCCGCTGCCAAGCGCACACCGGCAAATGTAGTGGGTGATGGTAAATCTACTATTAAAGAGTTAGTTGATGAGGTAAACAAGGACCCTCGCAGAGGTTATGGTCACGAAAATGTGCTTACTAAAATTACCATCAATGATTTAACCAAAACCATTATTGCCGCTAAAGGTTACACCGAAGATTCGGTTCCAAATCAAGGCGAGATAGTTATTCTTAAGGATACCGCAAACTTGAGTACGGGCGGTACTGCGGAAGATGTTACAGATATTGTGCACCCCTCAAACGTTTCCATGGCAGAACGCATTTCAAAAATAATTGACCTCGACATCTGTGGAATTGATATAATGACAACAGACATCAGCAAGCCGTTGGAAGAAACCGGAGGTGCCGTATTGGAAGTAAACGCTGGTCCAGGTTTTAGAATGCACTTAGCACCAACTACTGGATTGCCTAGAAATGTAGCAGCACCAGTGGTAGATAAACTTTTTCCTCAGCAGGGGAATACAGGAAGAATTCCTATCATTGCAACTACTGGCACCAATGGAAAAACCACCACCACACGTTTGATTGCCCACATGGCAAAAATGAAGGGATACAGGGTAGGTTACACTACCAGCGATGGCGTTTATATCCAAAATAGATTATTGATGAAAGGTGATTGCACCGGGCCCGCCAGTGCCGAATTTGTTTTGAAGGATCCAACCGTAAATTTTGCAGTTTTGGAATGTGCCCGTGGCGGACTGTTGCGCGCAGGTCTTGGTTTCAAAAAATGTGATGTGGGGATTGTTACCAACGTTGCTGCAGATCATTTAGGGTTGAAAGGAATACACACAGTAGAGCAATTGGCAAAGGTGAAAGGCGTAATTCCCGAAACTGTTTTGCCAGATGGCTATGCAATTCTAAACGCCGATGACGATTTGGTTTACGAAATGCGAAGAAGCATCAATTGCAACCTCGCACTATTCTCTATGGATGAAGAAAATCCGCGGATAAAGGCGCTCCAAAAACTTGGCGGAATCACTGCAGTTTATGAAAACGGCTATGTTACCCTTTGTCGCGGCACCTGGAAAATGCGCATTATGAAAGCTGAAAATATTCCCTTGACCTACGGAGGGAAAGCTACATTTATGATCCAGAATGTTCTTCCGGCGGTGATTGCTGCAAACGTTCGTGGTATTGGAATTGAAGATATGAAAATAGCCTTGGAAACCTTTATTCCTTCAGCTTCGCAAACACCTGGAAGATTGAATCTTTTTAAGTTTGAAAATTTCAGTATTCTTTTGGACTATGCGCACAACCCGGCAGGAATGCGTGCACTACAAAACTTCACCGATAACTTAGAAGCGACTGAAAAAATTGGGATAATTGCTGGAGTAGGCGACAGAAGGGAAGAAGACACCAATGAATTGGGAAGCATTGCCGCCGAAATGTTTGATGAAATTATAATAAGACAGGACAAAAATTTACGCGGTAAAAGCGAAGAAGATTTAATAAAAATGCTTGACGCGGGAATAAAAATGAAGGATCCCAACAAGAAGACCACGATTATCCCTTCCGAAAAAGAGGCCATTACCCACGCTGTAAAAAATGCGAAAAAAGGTTCGCTAATTATTTGTTGTAGCGATGTAATACCCGATGCCTTGGAGCTGGTTATGAAATTTAAGGAACAGGAAAGCAAGGGCGAGATGATCTTTGCCCAATAAAAAAAGCAAAAGCCGCTCCTCCTCAAAAGCGACTTTACTTTTTTAACACTGAAAAATGAAATCAATTTGATCAGGATTGATTCCGAAACAAAACTAATAGCTAACTATTACCATATCCTTAATTCAGTATTATCAAAAAAGTTTTTTTAAAAGAAAGCCGCACCTCACAGCGGCTTTCTTTTTTTTAACAACTGAAAAACTCAATTGTGAATAGTTTATAATGTTGTTTATATAGTTTAATTTATTTATCATTTTCAATTATATTCAAATAATACAACAGCCATAAGCCCTAGGCACAGGCCCGCTATTTCTTTATGCGAAAGTGCTTCACTGTAAACAAACCAATTAACCAGGGAAAGCAGCACTACGTTGAATATTAAAAACAATACCGAAGCAATTACTATGTTTTTAAATGTAAAACTGTAGGCCAAAAAGCTCAGGCCCACTACGTAAAAAAGCATTCCTCCGGCAAAATAGATTTTACTGTTGTTGATTACCCAGTTTTTCATCAACAAATCGCCAAATGTATCAAACAGCGCCCCAATGGTAATGTAAAGTATTGCATTATTCATCTTAAAAATTTTAATTTGAAATGTTATGGGGATCTAAAACAGTTCGAATTTAGATTGTTATTAAGACAATCCTTAAGATTTTTTAGTGAATGGGCTGTTTTTTTTAGTGAAGTATTATTATGATTGTTGCAGCAATTGCCTAAGCTGGTTTTTTTGCGAATTACTAACCGGAATTTCTACATTGTTTATTAGCAGAGAATCTGTCTTTAAAGATTCAATTTTAAGAAGATTAACCAAATAGGACCGATGTGTTTTTGTAAATTTTTCTGAATTTAATTGGGAGGCAAGAAACTTTAGGGTTTTTGGAACCAAATATTCCCTTTCTGAAGTTATTACATAACAATAATTGTCAAATGCCTTTAAATAAAGTATTTGTGACTGTCTGATTTTATAAAGTTCATTGTTAGTTGAAAAGGAAAGATATTCTTCGTCGTTTTTATAATTGTTCCAAGCAATTTCAATATTGCTCCTTAGACCATTTTCGGTAAATGGTTTAACGATATAGCCCAGCGGCCGTGTTTCCTTAACTCTTTTTATGGTATGTGGATCAGTTTGTGAGGTTAGGTATAGGTACGGAATTTCAAGGCTGTCCAATTTTTCCGCGAGATTAACACCATCTTTTTCACCGTCCAGTTGAATGTCAACCAGTACTAGATCTGGACTCTTTTGAATTATTTCACTCAAAGCTTCCTCAAAATTGTCAGCATTGCCACAAATTCCATAACCGTGCTTTTTTAAAGCGGTTTCTATGGTAAAGGAAATTAATGGATCGTCTTCTACTATGTAGATTTTCAATTGGCCCACAAGGTTTTTTCTTAAAGATACTAAAGTATTTCAAACTTTTTGATGTTTAAAACCACTTCGGTTCCGTTATTTTCTGAAGACTTGTAATTCAAGGTGGCCCTTAATTTTTTCGCAAGCGTGTTCATCAGTTTTATTCCAAAGGAAGTTTCCTTTATTTCACCATTAAACCCTTTCCCGTTATCGATAACTTTTAAAACCAGGGTGTCATCTTTCTTTTCAAAATCAATAGAAAGCAAACTTTCCGAAGTAATATCCTCAAAAGCATGTTTTAGCACGTTTATTATCAATTCGTTCAGAATAAGCCCGATGGGAGTTATGGTTTCAATACTAAGCACTATGGGTTCAATATTTAGCACATACGGTAATTTTTCTTTTTTGAATTGGTGTGTTTCAAAAATGTCTTTAGTCAGGGCCTCCAAATATTCCTTGCTGTCAATGCCCACTAATTGGTCTTTGTTGTAAAGCCTTTGATGTATCAAAACCATGGATCGAACCCTGTTCTGTGCTTCGCGAAGGGCAATCTGGGCTTCTTTATCAACCATATTTTCAGATTGCAGATAGAGCAATGACGAAACTATTTGAAAGCTGTTTTTAACACGATGGTGTGTTTCCTTTAAAAGTACATTTTTCTCATCTATGGTTGCTTCCAGCAGTTTTTTCTGTTTGGCGAGGGACAAATTCTTCTTTCTGTTTTTATAAAAGAAAAACCCTAAAAACGCAGCAAATAAAAACCCGATAATAGAAAGGATGGAATACAACCTGCTCTCTTTTTCGCTGGCAATAATTTCAGCATTCTTTAGCGCTGAGGTTTTGTTGAACTCAAACTCCATTTCCTGTTGGGTCTGCTTCTTTATGTTTTTTTCGTTAAAAATAGTTTCCCTTGCATCCACATACAACTCATAGTTTGCAATAGCTTCTTTATAATTGTCTGTTGCCTTATATGCGCTATACAAACATTCACACGCTTTTGAAAAAACCTGGAGATTTTCTGTTGAAGAAGTAATTTCTTTTGCTTTTTCGCAGTCTGCAATCGCCAGATTGTATTTTTCCTGCTTCAAAAAATGATCGCCTCTATAGGCTAGGGATTCGGAAAGCTTTCCGCTTATGTTGCTACTTTCGTAAAATGAAATTGCAGTGTTTAGGTATGGTAAGCCTTCCTCAAAATTATTTAGATTTGTATAGGCTATACCAATATTCAAATCTGAATTTACAAGCAATAATGCCGGTGATTTGCCTTTTTCCTTTAATTTCTTACCTTCAAGAAAAGCCTCTAAGGCCTTTTCATATTTTTCGGTATTTAAGTACAGATCTCCTTTGTTTGTCATAAAAACGCCTGCGGCAATAAAAGAGCTGTCGCGCAATGCTGCTCTGTAACCCTTGTCGTAATAATAGGTTGCTTTTTCATATTCCTCCATTTGGTTATAAAAATTAGCAATGCTATTGTCTAGGGCCAGGCGTTCTTTTTTGTAGATTATTTTTTCGTCACCTACCAAACTTGTAGTATCCACTTTATCAAGAAATTCCTGTGATTTTAAGGTAAGTGAAAGTGCTTTGGGCATATCTCCTTTTAGTACGTAAACACCTCCTTCAGTATTTAAAATGGAAGATCTTAAAAATGGTAATTCCTCATCACTTATAAAGTCTTTTGACTTTTTAATGTAAAAGAGCGAAGAGTCTAAGTTTGTATTGTAATAGTAATAGTTAGAGTAGTAATAGTATGTAGTAGCAAGCAACTTAGGGACGTTTGCTTTTTTTGAAATTTCCTCAGATTTTTTAATCAAGGCTAAACTACCCCCTCCGTAACGCAATTTGCTTGTCGCCCTGCTCAAATAAGTTACTTTTTCATCTGCCGTAGGAATTTTTGCAGTAGCTTTTAAAATGGAATCAATAACCGCAGAATTAACTTGCCGCTCATTTTGGGAAATGCAGGCAAAACCAATTATAAATGCTAAAACTGAAAGTGAGGTTTTCAAATTTGTTTGCTAAACTTTTTCTAAAATACATTTTTAATCCCATAAAAGATAACAACTTGTAAATTATAAAATTATAGCTTTCTTTTTGCCTTTCAAAAAACCAAAAAATAAAATATACCCATAACAAGCAATTATTAAAAATAGCGCAAACTTAAACCCAATGTTATCTGTTAAAAATCCGTATGCAGGCGGAATTACAGCTCCGCCAACAATTGCCATACAAAGCAATCCCGAGGCTTGTGGTTTTAAATCACCCAACCCGTCAATCGTTAAAGCAAAAATGGTCGGGAACATTATTGAATTGAACAGCCCAACCGCCAAAATAGACCACATGGATACCAAGCCATAGGTGTGCATGGAGATAAGCAACATGAGAACAGCCAATCCCGCAAAAATAGAAAGGACTTTTGTGGGTTTCATTATTCGGGTAAGGTAAGCGCCCACAAATCTTCCCACCATCGCGCCGCTCCAATAGAAAACCACAAAAGCACCCACAATGGCTTTATTGTCAATTTTTCCTAAATCGGTATTTAAAAGATTTTCGGCAAGGTGTTTCATCGTTTCATTTTGAAGGATTATTTCTGAAATATTCATGCTCATAAAATAATTCACCAAATAGCTGCCAATGGCAACTTCGGCACCTACGTATAGAAAAATGCCGAGCGCCCCGAGAATAACGATTTTGTTTTTCAGCAGTTTTCCGTAACCGCCCACGGGGCTTTTTTCCAAAATCTTCGGAAGTTTTATAAAAACGAACATTAAAGCCAAAAGCCCTATAAATACAGCAATGAAAAGGAAGGGCGTTTGTACTGCGGAAGCTTCGGAAATGTAATAGGAACTTCTGTCAACATCTGTCAAAACCGAAATTTCTTCTGAGGATTTAATTGTATCACTCAACAAAAATGACGCGCCGATCAAGGGTGCGATTGCCGTTCCCAATGAATTGAAGGCTTGTGAAAGATTCAATCGGCTGGAAGCGCCGCCTTCACTTCCCAAGACCGAAACATAAGGATTGGCTGCCACTTGCAGCACGGTTATTCCGCCTGCGAGTGTAAAATATGCAATCAAAAATATCCAAAATACCCTTTCGGAAGCGGCTGGATAAAAGAGCAAGCAACCCACAGCCATAGTGACCAAGCCCACTATTATCCCTTTTTTATACCCAATTCGCGAAAGCAATGCTCCCGCGGGAACTGAAATTACTAAATAAGCCAAAAAGAAAGCAAATTGCACCAGTCCCGCCTGAAAATAACTGAGTTCAAAAACGTCTTTTAATCTTGGAATCAAACTATCTACCAAAACGGTGATAAACCCCCAAAGGAAAAAAAGCACGGTAACGGTAATAAAGGCGGAGCGGAAGGATTTTTTTTCGGTCATAATTAAACGATGCTGTTGATGCTGTGGATATTATTGTTTTCTCTTTGTGCCCTCTGTGGTAAAACTTATACACCACAGAGTCACAGAGAGCAAGGTTTTTTATTTTTTATCATAAAAATCCGAGGAAAAATTTTCGTTTTTATCGTTTTGATATTTTGTTACCCAAAACCCATCGTGAATGGAATAATAGCCCGTTTCACCCTTTTTGTTCACGGCAATATAACCCACTTGAAAATCCTTATAGTTCGGACTCTTTTTAATAATTCTTCCTATCGCTTCCTCGCAAGCCTGTTGCGGTGTTTTGCCTTGGCGCATTAATTCTACTATTAAAAAACTGCCTACGGTTTTCAAAACTTCCTCGCCCAAACCCGTTGCGGTTGCGCCGCCAATTTCATTGTCGATAAAAAGGCCCGAACCAATTATTGGCGAATCTCCCACGCGTCCGGCCATTTTGTAAGCCAAACCGCTAGTGGTACAACCGCCCGAAATATCGCCGTTTTTGTCAATGGCGAGCATGCCGATGGTATCGTGGTTTTCAATATTTATAATGGGTTTATATTGCGAAGTCTTTTTCCATTCCTCCCAAGCTTTTTTAGAAGCTTCAGTTAGCAGATTTGTTTTTTCAAATCCTTCGGAAATCGCAAATTTTTCCGCGCCCTTTCCGGCCAAAATAACGTGCGGCGTATCTTCCATCACTTTACGTGCAACTGAAATTGGGTGCATAATATGCTGAAGGTAAACCACGGCGCCATAATCACCGTCCTTATTCATAATACAGGCATCCAGCGTAACATTGCCGTCCCGATCTGGCAAGCCACCAATGCCCACTGATTGGCCTTCGGCATTGGCTTCTTCAACCATACAGCCTTTTTCCACGGCGTCGAGGGCAGATTTTCCTTCCTGCAATACACGCCAGGCTTCAGCAGTGCTGTCTTTTACGTTCCAAGTGGCAATTACCATTGGAAAACCGGAAGCTTCATTTGGAGTTTTATTTTCTTCCAAAACTGAAGTTTTTATTTCCGAAGCGAAAACCGATGAGCCTACGGCAATTCCCAAAGTGGAAAGTGAGGCGTTTTGTATAAATTTTCTGCGTTTCATATAATTTTGGTTTCAGGTTTCAGGTTTCAGGTTTCAGGTTTCAGGTTTCAGGTTTCAGGTTGAGGACTTTATTTTTAAAATTTAAGTGGTCATGATAGGTGTTTCCCTTTAGTCCTGTTTCATTTAATTTCAATCTCATCCACAAAAAGCCAAGCCTTTCCGCCGTAACCCAAATGCCCTTTTGGTAAATCGCCGAAGTTTTTTGCAATGATTTTTACGAATTGAACATTTTTTTCTATTTCAAATGAAATTGTTTTTATTTCAACTTCTTCGGAAGGGTGTGTGGCATCTATTTTTTGAATTGGCAATTCTGTAAAATCTTTTCCGTTTTCTGAAACTAAGCAGACAACCTCGGTGGGGTAAAAAATCCAACTGCGTTGGTCCCGTAAAAAACTTACCGCAACAGTTTTTACTTCTTTTTCAGAACCTAAATCCACAGTAGCTTTTAAGTCTAAATCCTGATACCCTTGCCACGTCCCAGTTCTAAAATCATTTGCTCCGTGAATGCCGTCAATTAGCGCATTTTTTCCGCCGCCGTTGTATTGGTTGGCATATTCGGTTTCCAAAGTTATGCTGAGGTTTGGGTCTATTTTGTAGAAATGTGTTTTAAGTAAAGTGCTCCGTTTGCCAAGGTTTCTGGCAGAAGGCTTCAACGGAAGCTTCTCCGCATAAATTTTTAAAACAGTTTCTTCGGAAATGGTAAAGGGTTGTGTGTATTTTTTAAATTCTGAATCGTTCATTGAATAATAAATATCTGTTTTTGGTGATGAAACGCCCAGCGAAATCTGCGTTTCATTTTTAAAGGCCACTTCTCCTTTTACAATAAATGGAGGGAGGACGATTAAGTTTTCGGTAATTTCAGTTATTGGAATCTCATCATCCTTTGTGGCCCATTTAGAAGGTTTGTCAGTCATTTTAAAAACCAGTTTTCCGCCATCCATAATTTCGGAATGAAAGATAAAACTTCTGTTTAAGGATTTTCCGTTCAGTTTTGCTGAGGAAATATATTTGTTTTCATCGGAAAGGTTTTCAGCAGAAATCTCAAACTTTTTTCCGTCCTCCAAATTGATAATTGCCTTTTCAAACAAAGGCGTCCCAATAATATATTGATTGTTCGCTGGCGTTACGGGATAAAAGCCCATCGCACTGAAAATGTACCATGCGCTCATCTGTCCACAGTCTTCATTTCCGGAAATTCCATCAGGGGCGTTTTGGTACAATTCATTTAAAATTTGATGTACTTTTTCCTGCGTTTTTGCAGGCTTATTTACGAAATTATAGAGATAGGCCATATGGTGGCTTGGCTCGTTTCCGTGTGCGTATTGCCCAATCAAGCCTGTAATATCAGCTTGTTCGCGACCCGAAGTTTCATTTTTTGCGGTGAAAAGTTTGTCGAGTTGGTTTTCAAAGTCGTCTTTTCCGCCCATTAAATTTATAAGTCCTGAAATGTCCTGCGGGGCATAAAAACTATATTGCCACGAATTGGCTTCAGTGTAATTAAAGTTCACCTCATACGGGTCAAATGGTGCAAACCACGTATTGCGGAAGCGGCCGCGCATAAACTTGGTTTCGGGGTCAAAAACGTTTTTGTAATATTGCGCTCTTTCCGAATAAATTTGGTAATCTTCCATATTTCCCATCGCTTTTGCCATTTGGGCAATCGTCCAATCATCGTAGGCATATTCGAGCGTTTTAGAAACCGATTCACTCTCTTCTTCCACAGGAATAAAACCGAATTCCTTATAGCTTTTCAAACCCAATTTATCCTGCAACGTGCTGTGTTTCATAGCTTCAAAAGCTTTTTCGGCATCAAACCCGCGAATTCCTTTTAAATAAGCATCGGCAATTACGGGCACGGAATGATAGCCAATCATACAGCCCGTGTAATTGGCCGCCAAAGGCCAAATGGGGAGGATTCCGCCTTCGTCGTGTTTTGCCAAAAGTGAGTTTATAAAGTGGTTGGTACGTTCTTTTTCAATAATTGTGTACAGCGGATGCGCGGCGCGATAGGTGTCCCAAAGTGAAAAAACGGTGTAGTTTTCAAAATCGTTGCTTTGGTGAATTTCCAAATCCATTCCGCGGTAACGGCCGTCAACGTCTTGATACAGATTTGGTGCAATCATCGTATGATAAAGCGCTGTGTAAAAAATGGTTCTTTGATTTTCGTTTTGGGTTTCGATTTCGATTTTGCCCAGCTGTTTTTCCCAAGCAGCTTCGGCTTCTTCTTTTATTTGCTGAAATGTTTTGTTACCAATTTCAGCTTCCAGATTTTTCTTGGCACCGGCTTCGTCAACGGCTGAAATACCAACTTTTACAAAGAGTTCATTTCCTTTGGAAGCTTCGAACTCAAAAGCAACTTTTGTGGGATTGTCCCAATTGCCCACGAAGCGGGAATAATATTCTACATTCTTATAAGGCCGGGAAAATTCAATGTTGAAAAAAAGTCGCTGGTCCTTTGCCCAAGCCTCGGAATGGCGGTGCCCAGAAATTTCGGTTTTTGAAAGAGCCTTTATTTCAGAGCTTAAAACCATATCGCGATGCTCGATATCGAGGATTAAAATCTGTTTTGAACCCTTCGGAAAAGTATAGTGATGAATACCGCTGCGTTTGGAAACCGTGAGTTCTACTTCAATATTTGTATCGTCCAAAAACACTTTGTAATAGCCGGGGGAAGCGGTTTCATTTTCGTGTGAAAAGTGTGCGCGATAGCCAGAATTTCCACTGGCGCCATTATTAAAATTCGCAGCATTGGTAGGCATTAAAAGCACATCGCCATAATCGCTGACGCCCGTTCCGCTAAGGTGTGTGTGCGAAAAGCCGTAAATATATTCATCACTGTAATGATAGCCGCTGCAGCCGTCCCAGCCTTCCAAGCGCGTGTCGGGGCTTAACTGCATCATCCCGAAAGGCATGGTGGCGCCGGGATAGGTGTGGCCGTGCCCACCCGTGCCGATAAATGGATTTACAAAAGAAGTCAGTTTTTCAGAAGAAATTTGCTGTGAAAAACAGAAAGCAGAGCATACAAAAATGAATAGGGATAGGGTGTTTCGCATTTCAAAAAAAATATTTTGAAAAGATACTAAAACCGTTAAAATAAAGTGAAGGTACGCCTCAGTTTTTTGAAACGCACTATCTTTAAGAATTCTCTTTATCTATGCGTTGGTTCATATTTATTGTCATTTACATTCTTGTTGATATTTATGCCTTTCAGGCTGTAAAAACAATTGCAAAAAGTCCGTGGCTGCACGGGTTTTATGTTTTTATCTCACTGGCGGTTTTGGCTGGACTGATTTATGAACTTTCTTTTTTGGGGTCTGCAAAAATGATGGAGCCTCCAAAAATGTATTTCTTCGGAATTTTTCTGGCTGTCTTTGTTCCAAAATTGATAATAATCGTGTTTATGTTTGGAGAAGACATAGCCCGATTTTTTGTTGGAATATTTATGAAAGTGGCCGGAAGTGATGAGGCGCAATTTATGGCTTCCCGCAGAAAGTTTGTAAGTACCATTGCTTTGGGGATTGCGGCAATTCCCTTTGCCTCGCTGCTTTACGGAATGATTCAGGGAAAGTACAATTACAAGGTGTTGAAATATGCTTTGGAATTTGATGATCTGCCAGATGCATTTGACGGTTTTACACTTACACAAATAAGCGATATCCATAGCGGCAGTTTTGACAATCGAAACAAAATTGAATATGCAGTGGAACTTATTAATAAGCAACAAAGCGACGCGATTCTTTTTACCGGCGATTTGGTAAATAATATTGCCGATGAAATGAACGATTGGAAACAACTGTTTTCAACTTTAAAAGCACCGCAAGGTGTTTTTTCTGTTTTGGGAAATCATGATTATGGTGATTATGTTTCCTGGAAAAGTGCTTCCGAAAAAGCTGAAAACCTTCAGAAATTAAAATCCATTCAAAAAGAAATGGGCTGGAATTTGCTGCTGAATGAAAACCGATATTTTGAAAGGGATGGTCAAAAAATAGCTTTGGTAGGCGTTGAAAATTGGGGCGAAAATGGTTTTAAACAAGCTGGAGATTTGGACAAAGCCCTTGAAGGCATTTCCGACAATGACTTTAAAATCTTGATGAGTCACGACCCATCGCACTGGCAATCAAAGATAAAACATGATCCAAGACATTTTCATTTAACATTGAGCGGGCACACCCACGGAATGCAGTTTGGGATTGAGATACCCGGAATCATAAAATGGAGCCCGATAAAGTACAGGTATAAAAATTGGGCGGGAATTTATGAGGAATTTGGAAGGTATATAAATGTGAATCGTGGTTTTGGTTTTTTGGGCTATCCGGGCAGGGTGGGCATTTGGCCAGAGATTACGGTAATCCAACTTAAAAAGAAACAGAATACCGTATAATAATCGGGAAATGTTATATTTGTAATACAATTGTTCAACTAACACATTAGGCAAATGTCAAAATTTGGAGAATTAATTGAAACACGAGTTCCAGTTTTGCTGGACTTTTATGCAGAATGGGACGACGCCTGCAAAGAAATGCACCCAGTATTGAGAGACGTTGCCGCGGCACTTGGCGATAAAGCACGTGTTATCAAAATAGACGTTGACAAAAATAGGGAGCTTGCCGAAGCTCTTAGGGTTAAAGGCCTTCCCACCCTAATGATCTACAAAAATGGCGAAATGAAATGGCGCCAAAGCGGGGAACAGGATGCCAATACACTTATTGGGCTTGTGAACGAATATGTTTAGACGCTCTAAACTCCTCATTTATTTATCAGTACATTGTTTTATTTCATAAAAAAATATGGAAAAGAGAGTATTTTGGTAAGTATTTTCTTCTTTTCCCCCTCTTTCTTTTAGTTCTGTCTCTTATACACATCTCCGAGCCCACGAGACCGTACTAGATCTCGTA
>OJGZ01000207.1_pt1 | contig 26429 bp, 28 predicted proteins | sample 1595051 | NCBI WGS metagenome assembly OJGZ01 (sample SAMN05416800, study PRJEB24817) | seawater metagenome | isolation source: Sea water | place: Canada:Atlantic | collected 2013-07 | reverse complement strand
ATTGTCATTCCGGACTTGATCCGGAATCCACAGCGGTGTTCATCACAAATACCTTGCCTGCCAGAGATACATGGATTCTGAATCCTGGATCGGAGTCCAGGACAGGCTAAATTCAGAAGATGGTCACCCTTACAGCCCTCATGCGTAAGATTATCACCATCGCCAACGCTAAATTAAAACCTGCAACAACATAGTTGATGACAAAAATTGTGTCCGATAACTACCGCCCTGGACCCCGTGTCAAGCACGGGGCGACAAGGTTTGGAGGAGGTCGATGGCGTATGGATCGCCGTGCACCCTGTAGGTGCTCGCGATGACGGAACAAGGGGTAGGGTAATGATACTCCTTCTGCTGTCTTCCCGGACTTGATCCGGAATCCAGTTATAATCTAAAAGGCAGGCGGGTTGTATCCGTTGAATACGGCCCTGGACCCCGTGTCAAGCACGGGGCGACGAGGTTGGAGGAGGTCGATGGCGTATGAATTCTGAATCCTGGATCGGAGTCCAGGACAGGCTAAATTCAGGATGGCAAAGCGGTAAAATAAGAGCACCTTTGATTTGTAAGGGATTTTTATTTACTCACATCCGTATATAAACTATGATTATTATAAATAAACAGGGATAAAAACATGAAATTTATATTTACACTATTGATTCTATTTACATTTTCAGAAGTTAATGCTGCAGCTGCTGCAGCCGCATCGTCTGGTGTGGGGGATGAGATTGCGGCCTCAGGTGGGAAAAAGACAACCCCGCTTTCCGCAAAGCTTATGCATTTAACAGCAACCTTTGCTTCTCCTGCCGAAGCAAAGGTTTTATATGGAACTGTAGGCGAACGTCGGAAAGAAATAATGTTAATAGAGTTTTTGAACCATTCCGAAGCCGAAAGAGCTAAATATTTTACTGTAATAGATTTTAATGAAAAATCTTTTAATTTACCCATAAAGTTTTCTTTTGTCGAAAAAGGCAGGGCCCCCATTATGGTAAGAAACCTACGACCCGCACTTATTCGATATTGGGAAGTTATAACCCAAGCAGAGTATATTGAAATTGACCTAAGGGACGAAACCCTTGATGCTTTACAAGAAGCTTATGATGCAGGGCGTTTACGTAACCTTAAGGCAGTCAAAATTATAAAATCAATGGCCCCTAAGATAGAAAATTTAAGTAGATTTTTAAAAAATCCCTTGTGTAGCCAGTTAATTTTTTTGGATTTAAGTGGGAATCATATTCGTGCTGAAGGGGCTACGGCTATTGCGAAATCCCCGCATTTAACCAGGTTAACTACATTGAATTTATCGGGGGGTGGTATTGGTGATGCAGGGGCTACGGCTATTGCGGAGTCCTCTTATTTAACTAGGTTAACTACGTTGGATTTAAGTTGGAATGGTATTGGTGATGCAGGGGCCACGGCTATTGCGAAATCCCCGCATTTAACCAGGTTAACTACGTTGAATTTAAATTTCAATGATATTGGTGATGAAGGGGCTGCGGCTGTTGAAAAGTCAACGCATTTACCCAGGTTAACTACGTTGCGTTTAACTTAGAATAGTATTGGTGATGAAACTCAAGGCCTTCTTAGATCAAGATTTCATCGTTTCATGATTTAGGTTTATTAGTTCAAATAAAGGCTTTTCTTCAATCATAAAGAAGTTCTGGTGTAGGGCACAGGGTCATAATAAGCAGGTAAACATATACAGGTATCATAATACCAGCTTTGAAAATGTTGTATATTCTGCGTTTTAGGGCTTGACGTGTCAAAAGAAAGCCCTTATATACTATGTAATAGATTAATTAAGAACGGAAGAAAACATGAAAACATTTTCCATAAAAGCATCAGAAATTCAAAAGAACTGGATTTTGATTGACGCCGAAGGTGTGGTTCTTGGTCGTTTGGCGGCTGAAGTATCCAAACTCCTACGCGGAAAAACAAAACCAGAATATACGCCACACATGGATTGTGGGGATAACGTTGTCATTATTAACGCTGAAAAAGTTCACATGACTGGGAACAAATTGGCAGACAAAAAGTTTTATTGGCATACAGGTCACCCTGGCGGAATCAAAGAACGTACAATTGGCCAACTTATGGAAGGAAACAAACCAGAGGTTGTTATACAAAATGCTGTCCGTCGTATGATTTCACGTAATTCACTTGGGCGTCAACAGTTCAGCAACCTTTATGTGTACACTGGATCAGAACATCCGCATGCTGGTCAACAGCCAAAAGTGTTAGATATCGCTGCTAAAAACCCAAAGAACAAAAGGACGTAAATCATGGCAGATAAAGTTGAATTAAAAGATTTGAAAAAAGCAACAACAGTTGTTGAACAAAAAGTTGAAAAACCAACTGCAAAAACTGATGCGCCAAAAGTAAATGAAAAGCCAAAATTGGATGAACTAGGCCGTGTTTATGCAACAGGTCGTCGTAAAGATTCCATTGCCCGTGTTTGGATTAAACCAGGTAAAGGTAATTTTGAAATCAATGGCCGTAAAATGGAAGATTATTTTGGTCGTCCAACATTGCGCATGATCGTTAACCAACCATTTGTTGTGGCAAGCCGCGCAGGTGGATATGACATCTTTTGTACAGTTGTTGGTGGGGGACTTTCTGGTCAAGCGGGTGCTTTGCGCCACGGAATCAGTCGTGCCTTGACAAAGTTCGAACCAGAATTACGTCCAGTATTAAAATCAGGTGGGTTCTTAACACGTGACAGCCGTACTGTTGAACGTAAAAAGTATGGTCGTGCAAAAGCCCGTCGTAGCTTCCAATTCTCAAAACGTTAAACGTTTTACAAATTTTCCAAAAACCCGGGTTTTCCCGGGTTTTTTGTGGGCTGAAATTTTTCAATATTCTTAGATTAAATTAAGAACTATGCAGTGTCATTTAGATTACTCTTGAAAATATGGACGTTTTTATGAATACTATGGATTATTAATAAAAGGATCAAACATGACAATTGGTATTGTATTCCCGGGACAAGGTTCCCAATCAGTCGGAATGGGGCAACAGCTTGCCAAAGCTTTCCCCGAAGCCCAACATATTTTTCAAGAAGTTGACGATGCGTTGGATTATAAACTTAGCCAGATAATTTTTGAAGGACCGCAAGAAGATTTAACCTTGACCCAAAATACACAACCGGCATTAATGGCAGTCAGTTTGGCTATTATGCGTGTGTTGGCATCCCAGGCTAAGATTGATATTTCAAAGTTTTCTTTGACGGCAGGGCATTCCCTTGGGCAATATTCCGCCTTGGCGGCTGCAAATTCTTTGTCAGTGGCACAGGCAGCCCGTCTTTTAAAAATCCGTGGCGAATCAATGCAAAAAGCAGTCGCTGTTGGGAAGGGGGCAATGGTTGCTGTGTTGGGGGCTGATATGGAAACAGTAAAGAAAGTGGCTGATGAAGCTTCGAACCATGGAATTTGCACTATTGCGAATGATAATTGTCCAGGCCAAGTTGTCTTAAGCGGGGAAAAAGTTGCCATTGATAAAGTGGCTGAAATCGCCAAAGACCATGGGGTGAAACGATGTATTTCTTTGCCTGTAAGTGCCCCTTTTCATTGTAATTTGATGCAGCCGGCTGCGGAAGCAATGGAAAAAGCATTGATAACAACGGAACTTTTAAACCCCAGTATTCCTGTTGTGGATAATACGACTGTTTCTCCTGTTACTGATGGTCAAGAAATGAAGGGGTTGTTGATTAAACAAGTCACAGGCCAAGTACGCTGGCGGGAAACTATTGAATATTTTCAACAACAAGGTATTGGAAGGGTTTATGAGGTTGGCAACGGTAAGGTTTTGACAGGCCTGTTTAAAAAAACCGCCCCTGAAATTGTGTGTACACCCATTGCAACACCAGAAGACATCGAAGAATTGGTAAAGAACTTTTAATAAAATCTTCACCAGTTTCAATCATCAGATTATTTCTACGCAGCAACGGTAGTTTGTTGGCCTAGAATAAGATTATTGCCCTGTATGATTTCAGGAATAAGGACACGTGATATTCAAAATCAGTTAAAAGATGATGTAGAAGCGATGGAAGGTGGTCTATCTTGGCTTCGCGTCAAGGTTTATTTGTGATACATCAAATGCACTGTGCGCGTTACAAAGTTCACTTTCCCACTCTATTAATTCTTTGACGCGCCTTCTTGAAAACCGCATCGTGCACCAAGCCCATTAGGCGTTTATCTAAATTATTATTTGCATCAAATTTTGGACAGTTTTGTGGTCTTCATGATCCTGGGAAAGTTATCCCCAAAATAAATCCTGGGAAAGTTTCGTTCAAAAGAAAAGGGCCTTTCGGCCCTTTTCAGAATATATTCGTGTCATAAACCCTTAAGCTTAGGCGTCTACTTTCTTTCGACTGAAAGTTTTCCCTTTTGCTGGGGCTGGTTTTTTCTTTGGACCTGTGAAAGGCTTTGCTGTTGCCGTTGGTTTCTTAGCTGCAGGTCTGTCATCTCTTCTTCTGAAGTCACGCTTTTCACCGTCTCTTGATCCTGCTGGGCGGTCATCCCTTCTTCTGAAGTCACGCTTTTCGCCGCCTCTTGATCCAGATGGGCGGTCGTCTCTTCTTTTGAAATCACGCTTTTCGCCGCCTCTTGATCCAGCAGGTCTTGGGCTTCTTTTAAAGTCAGGTTTGCTGCCAAAGTTTCTACGACGATCAGAAGAATTTCTTCTTTCCCGTCCTTCGCCACCACCTAAAGAATCCGTGAATTTTTCACCTGGGTTCAATAGTTGGTGAATGGCACGCCATTTACGGTTGTCCGCACTTGTTAAAAAGTTAATGGCTGTTCCTTTGGCGCCGGCACGGGCCGTACGACCAATACGGTGAATATAATCTTCAGGGCTTTGAGGCAAGTCATAGTTAATAACATATTTAATATGCGGGATGTCCAATCCACGGGCTGCAACATCTGTTGCCACCAAAATACGGTATTTATTTTTTCTAAAGCCTTCGATCACACGGGTTCTTTTGTTTTGACGCAAGTCACCATGTAATGCCTCAACTTCATGGCCCAATTTCTTTAATTTAATGGCCATGCGGTCAGCCGCATGCTTTGTCTTGATGAAAACAACAATGGATCCTTCAAGTTTGGTCAATTCGTCCACAAGACGTTGGCCTTTATCTGATTCGGATAATTTAATATTTTCTTGCGTTACGTTTTCAGCAGGTGTATGAACGGCCCCCATTGAAATACGCACAGGGTTTGTTAGGTACTTGTTTGCCAACCCTTCGATATTTTTCGGCATTGTTGCTGAAAACATCAATGTTTGTCTTTTAGATGTCAAAAAGCGGGCAATGGCGTCTAATTGAACACCAAATCCCATGTCCAACATACGGTCAACTTCGTCAAGTACAAGGAAGTTTGTTTCATGCAGCATCAAATTTCCACGCGTCAGGTGGTCATTAATACGACCAGGCGTTCCAATGATTAACCTTGGTTTCGCGCGTAGCTGGCGAATTTGTGGTGGCATGGGCTCACCCCCAATTAAAAGGGCTGAATTAAGTTTGCTGCTGCCAATAAATTTCTTTAAAGTCTGAAGTACCTGAACAGCAAGTTCACGCGTTGGAAGTAAAACCAAGGCGGTACCGCGGCTGTTATTCATTAAATGGGTTACCAATGGAATACCAAAGGCACCAGTTTTCCCGGTTCCTGTTTGGGCAGATCCAAGAATGTCTTGGCCATCAAGGGCTTTTGGCAAAGCTTCTGCTTGAATTGGGGTCGGGGTAATAAATTCCATCTGTTGTAAACGATGAAATAATGCTTCGGGTATACGGGGGTCGTTAAAATTTTTCATTTTATATCCTTCTAAGGCTTTGTCGCCTTTAATTAAAATTTTAAGCCTTAAGAGTAAACGCTTAAAATATTGAAGGACTTTCCATTTTGGAAAACGACAACTTATGAAGGGTTCGCTAAGGCTTCTGAGGTAGCCACCTATTGACTAACTCTAGCTTCTTAATACCTGATATATATCTAAAAGTAAACCAAGTATTTGCTTAATACACATATTGGGTGTGGTTTGCCAGATTTCAAGTCTATAAATTATATATATTAATCCGTAACTTTTTTGACGATTTACGTGAATCGATTTAACTTTGTCACGTTATTAACCTTTAGCTTGTTAAAAACACCATCGTGCAACAATCCCTTTATAGGGTTTAAAGCGCTATGGTTATTTTCATGGAGCCTGTCTGACTTTTAAAGTCAGAACCGCGATCTTCACGATCATAATTTACAGAGAAATCAATTTGATCATTGAAGTTATAGCCAAGTTCTGCCCCACTTCGGACGCGCCATACAGAGGGTTTTAAGCCGCGCGTTTGAAATTCTGCCCCACCCCCTACAAAGTTAGAAGAGACTGTTGCCCTTTCTGTCAAAAGATCATACCCAATGCGACCATATCCTTCAATGTAAAGATTTTCATCTGTTCTTTGGCGAATTTTCCCCCCAAGTTCAGGAATGAATTGATTTACTGTTTGGGAATCTACTTTTAAATTAAGCCCGTCTGCACCAGTTTCGGTATATTTTTCATTTTTAAGAAGCACATAATCAAGACGTAACGAAGGGGCAAAAGTTGTATTTTTTGCTAAATCAATTACATGTCCTATGCCCACGCTTACTTGCATATTCCAGCTGTTGTAATCTGCCCTTGCAACACGATTCAATCCGCCAAAGCTTATGATACGTTTTGAATCATTTTTGTTATACCCAACCCCAATTTGAAAATTCATTTCTGTCTTTTGATCTAAGACATAACTTCCATAGCTTGTGATGCCGTAGCTATTGATATTTACTTTGTTTTTTGAATTATTACCACCAACTTTAGCATAGGCATATGAGGCAGCCAAGCCAACACGCCAATCTTTTCCAGTGGCGGCATCTATACCGACAACACTTCCATAACCCTCTGTATTAAATCCAGTAACCCCATTTTTATTGTTTTGATCACTATATGTATAGAATGGTTTAAACCACATGTTTTCTTCGGTTATAAACCCATTTCCTGATGATAATCCAATATTGGAACTACTGCGTGCTTCTACAATTCGGGTCAAACTGCCCACGTTACTTAGTGTTGCAGTTGTGCCACCGGTCATTACGGGAAGTGTTTGCGTTACAGCCCCAGAGCGCTGAGCATCTGTCGTCAGATTATCAAAAGCTGTTTTCAAGCCAGCATCACTTGATACAAAACTGTCCAAAGCGCGGGCTGCCCCAGCCCCCGTAGTATTATTCATATTTTGAATGGATGTTGCGAATGTAGGGCTTCCTCCAGAAGATGATGCCACTTCACCCGCCCCAAGTACACTTGTGGTGGCCGCATATGCTTGTAATTGTGCTAAAGTTGCGGGATCTGAACTAGAGGTTGCATAGGTTAGGGAGCTTCCATAGGCAAATCCTTCGTTGTTTGAAATGAAAGTTCCCAAATTGCCTGCAGTTGATACGTACAAAAATCCTTCTGCCTCCAAGCCATAAATCGTTCCGCCGGCTGAAATATCTTGCACAAAATTACCTGATGCATCATACCGGCGTATACCCACATGGACAGAAGGAAGGTCAGGGTTTGTTGCTGTAAAAAAAAACTGAATATAGCCTTCCCCAATTTCATAGTTATTAAAGTCATCCGTATAGGGTTGGGCAAAATTACTTAGAGTGAAATCACCGCCCCCACCTGGAGGGTAGGCTGGACTTCTCTGTACATCAAACACCTGATTGGGACCATATCTACCAGCAGCTATGCCAGATGCCTGTGCCTGTGGCATATTATAAAAAATGCTTGATATGTACACAGTAAAAATCAAGACAATATTCCTAAGGGGGTAGTGTATGTTATTCATAGATAAGTTTCCTGCTATTTTTTATTATAATAACAGAGCATACTTATCTATCTGTAACGTGTCAACTGCAATAAGATGGACGGATTATTTTGTTAAAACTTCTTGTAAAAGATAGGGGGTTTTGAATAAAATAATATATGGTTATTTTCAGATTCTTTAATTCTTTTGTGGGTATTTTTTTATCTGCCTTTCTTTTTGCAGGATGTCATGGCCCAGTTTTGGATTACGACGGACGAGTCGCAAAAGCCATGGGGCTGGCGCGTGATAAAAACTGGCAGATGGAGATTATAAAAACAGACAGTTATTTTGATCTGGCGGCTTTTCTGCCGCAAACATTTTCCAACAGTAAAACTTTGGTCATATATATTGGGGGGGATGGGTTGTCATGGATTGGACGGTCAAAAATTTCTTCCAATCCCACGCCCGTAGACCCTGTTACACTTGGTCTTGCCCTTAACCATTCCGCAGTATCTGTAATGGACGCTGTGTATCTTGCGCGTCCCTGTCAGTTTGTCGATCTTAAGTCACAAAAAAACTGTCAAAAAAAGTATTGGACCAGCCATAGGTTTTCGTCAGAAATTATTGATTCAACAGATAAGGCCATTACACAAATAAAAAACAGATTGAACAAAGAAAACATCATACTTGTCGGATATTCAGGTGGCGGTGCAGTTGCTGCTTTGGTGGCCAGTCAGCGTAATGACGTTAAAAAGATTATTACAATTGCAGGTAATATGAATCACAAAGTCTGGGCGCGACACCACAAGATTTCACCTTTAACCGGATCTTTAAATCCCGCTGATTTTTCTGATGAATTAAAAAACATTCATCAAACCCACTATGTTGGGACAGAAGATAAAGTTGTTCCCCTGACGATTTTAAAGGCGTATGCTGCAGAATTTCCAGAAAATAACAAGCCGGATATAGTTATGATTCCAGGCGTCAATCACAATTTCTGTTGGAATGATATAAAGGAAAATCTACGGAAAACCCTGCACTTTCTATAGGAACAAGCTAAATTTACTCCATAAGAAAATCTGGGGAATTATATATATTAATCCGTAACTTTTTTGACAAATTCTGATTTCAGACCCATTTGGCCCACGCCAGGAATTTTACAATCAATATCATGATCGCCGTCCACAAGACGAATATTTTTGACTTTGGTCCCAACCTTGACGACACCAGAAGATCCCTTGACCTTTAAATCCTTGATAACACTTACGGTATCCCCATCTTGAAGGTCTGTCCCATTGGCGTCGCGCACAGTTTTGGTGTCTGTATTGGTATCTTCAGAAGGCATCCATTCATGGGCGCATTCAGGACATATCAATAGGTTCCCATCTTCGTATACATAGGCTGATTGACATTTTGGGCAGGGGGGTAATTGACTCATGATTTTTTCCTGTATGTATTAGTTAATACTAAAATCTTTTTTTTGCAAAAGCTCTGCCTGAAGAGGTTTTAAGGTATGTTTCAAAATCTTGCGCCTTTTGTTTGTCTGTAAAAGCTGTATATCCATTCAGTAACCAAGGTTTAAATTTATTTGTGTGAATAGATTTTCCATCATTATGTTCACTTAGTCTTTTTTTAATATCGTTAGTCAGACCAACATAATACCTACTGGGATAAGGGATGCTCCTTAAGTAATATACAAAATACATTAGGTCCGCCTTCGCTATTAGGTTTTATGGTTTTTGCCGAAGATAGCTCCGTCGTGACATATCGTTTCGCACACTTAGACTCGATTACCATTATAATCTCGTCGAAGCTATATTTTGTTAGAAACAAAATAAGCGAAGACGGATGGTGGAGAGAGAGGGATTCGAACCCTCGATACAGGTTAACCCCGTATAACGGTTTAGCAAACCGTCGCCTTCAGCCACTCAGCCACCTCTCCGTGGAATAAGTTCATAACATTATCTAACGGTCATGGCCCCTTTTGTCAATGGAAAAACGGGGTAAATTATTTATTTTTCCAGGTAACTTCCTGTTTATCTGTAATTATCGATAATGCGTTCACCAAAGCGTAAGGACTTATCAAGAAAGGCCATGGTTTTTTCTTGGTTTTTTGAATCATCGTCCAGCCACTTTTTAAAGGCAACGATATAAATAACTTTTAACCCTTGTGATTTGGCAAAGCCCAGAAAACCGTTTAAATCTGCATCACTTAAAGACAATAGCCAATTTAAACTGGACAGGTTATCAATCATATTCGGCACCAGATCAGTAGGGTGGCACAGCATATCTTTATAGATAATTTTTAAGGCCTGTTTATAAGGTTCTAAAATTTCAAAGCGGTACAAGAACAACTCTTGAATTTGATCCCGGGGGGCGGCCCCGGCCAAATCTTCTTTGGAAATTTCTGACAGAATTTTTTGATCCATTTCTTTATTAAAGTCGATCAATATATCTTCTTTCTTGGTGTATTTTTGGCGCAGGTCTGACAAGTCCATTCCTAAATCTGATGCAATTTTATCAAAAGATAAACTCTGCCAACCGTGGGTCCCCACAAGTTTAATGATTTTACAGCTTAAGGGGATTTCATTCATTTCGATAGTTCCTTGGATCGTTTTGCAGCGTCACTGATGGCTTTGTCAAACAGCTTTTGCATATCAGGCATTAAAACATTTAAGGCGGCTGCTGTCACGCCTTTTGGGCTGGTCACAGCCTTGCGTAATTCTTCGGGAGACTTTATGCTGTGCCGCATTAATTCAGCACTGCCAGATACCAAAGCCTTTGCCATATCGGTGGAATCACTTTCATCAATGTCTTGCATTGTTATAATTTTGCCAAGAATTTCTGTCAGTAAATAGATATAAGCTGGGCCAGATCCTGTTAAAGCCGTCAGGCTGTCAAAGGATTTTTCAGCCACCCAAAAGCAAGATCCTACCTGTGAAAACAGGGTTTCAACAACAGAATGCCGGGCAGTATTTTCAGACATGGTTAAAAGGGTAACCCCCTGGTTAACAGAAACCGGCAGATTAGGCATTGCCCGAACAATTTTATTTTTTGGGAAATGTTTGGTGAAAAAGTCAATGGTTTTCCCTGCTGCAACACTGACGATAGTTGTATCAGGGGATATCACGGGCATATAATCTTTAATAATTTTGTCCAGTATTTGGGGTTTGACGGCAAAAATTATAATGTCTGGGTGACCCTTGTATGTTGAAACAGATTGATGTTGCAGCAAATGAAAATCTGTCCGGGGTGTTGGTGTAACGATTTCAAAATCAAAATCTTGGGCGCCGGTATTGACCCATCCACGTACCAAAGATCCGCCCATGGCGCCGCATCCTATGACAAGAACTCTATGTTTTGACATTGTTTTCCTTTTATGTAATCTATATATATCTTTATAAAATATAGCATAAGCATGGATACATCAAAATACATTGAATTTCCCAATTTTGACCAAGTCATATTTCACATCTATGGCCCGTTGGCATTAAGGTGGTATTCCTTGGCCTACATCATGGGGATTATTCTTGGCTGGTTTTACATCAAATTTATTATCAAAAAATATAATTCTGGCAAGTTTTCCTTAACACATTTGGATGACATGGTTGCGTGGATTGTTGTGGGTGTCGTCTTGGGGGGGCGCCTTGGGCATATCCTTTTCTATGATTTATGGCGCTATTTAAACGACCCAATCAGTGTTTTTAAAGTTTGGGAAGGGGGAATGTCCTTTCATGGTGGCTTGATCGGGGTGATTTTGGCCTGTTATTTCTTTGCCAAAAGCCGCAAGATTCCCTTTCTGCAAGTCGCAGATTTAATGGCCTTAACAGCCCCCATAGGGTTGGGCCTTGGCAGAATTGCCAACTTTATTAATGGGGAAATATTTGGCCGTGTGACAGATGTTTCCTGGGCTGTTTTGTTTCCGGCAGGGGGGTATTTACCCCGGCATCCAAGCCAATTATACGAGGCGTTTTTAGAAGGAATAGTCTTGTTTGCCCTTGTTAATTTAATGGCCCTAAGAAAAAACAGATTGGCAGCCCATGGATATGCCTCGGGTTTATTTTTACTTTGGTACGGCAGTTTTCGTATTTTTGTTGAGTTTTTCCGTGAACCCGATGCCCACATAGGATACCTGTTTGGCCTTGTCAGTATGGGGCAATTAATTAGTATCCCCCTTCTTGGTGTGGGGTATTATCTTCTTAATCAATCTAAAAAGGCATGACCTTACAAAATCGTTTAAAAACAAAACTTCAAAAAACGCCGATGCCATTATCTGATTATATGGCGATGTGTTTGTACGATCCAAAGGCTGGCTATTACACAACAAAGATACCAATCGGGACAGCAGGGGATTTCACAACAGCGCCAGAAATATCCCAGCTATTTGGTGAGATGATGGCTGTGTGGGCTTTGGATCAAACCCAAGGCAAGCCGCATAACCTTATTGAATTTGGCCCAGGGAAGGGGACGCTTTTATCCGATATCTCGCGTATTTCAGAAAAATACGACCTTTTTAACTATTTCTGTATAGAAACAAGTCCAAAATTAACAACCCTACAAAAAGATAAGCTGAAAGGGTTGAATTGCATTTGGGGTCATGACTTAAATGAATTACAACCCCACCTATCCACAAAGCCTTGCTTATTTATTGCCAACGAATTATTGGATGCCCTTCCCATTGATCAGTATGTTTTTACACAAAACCAGTGGCATAAACGGCATGTGGTATTGGATAATAAAGATAACTTTGTTTATAAAGATATTCTTGTCGATACCCCCCCGGCAATATTATTGGATAAATACAAGCCACCGATTGAAGGGGATATCCTTGAGTATTCAAAAGATCAAGACATGCTTATGAATACGTTGACGGACCATATAAAAGAACAAGGGGGGGCGTTGTTGTTTGTGGATTATGGGTATGGTCGTTATATTTATGGGGATACGTTCCAAGCATTAAGAAAGCATCAACCCGTTTCTCCTCTGAATTTTCAGGGGCAGGCCGATTTAACAAGTCATGTTAATTTTGCGTATTACGTTAATCAGGCTGAATCAAAAGGTTTGCAAGTACACTTATATACCCAGGCAGATTTTCTGAAAATGATGGGGGTTGATCTAAGGTGTCAAATTTTATGCAAACAGTTTCCCGAAAAAGAAAAAATTATACGCGAAGGGCTTGACCGACTGATTAATAAAATGGGATATTTGTTTAAAGTTATGGTCGTAAAAAAATATGAAAAAAGCACACAATAACGTTCCTGTTATTCACAGTCATCGGTTACCTTCAGTTAACCATGGGTTTTTCACGCGCGAAGGGGGCGTAAGCCAGGGTGTGTTTGATTCCTTAAATTGTGGCAAGAAAGATCAAGATGATGTCAAAAATATTGCCAAAAATCGTGACATTATTAAAGAAACGCTTAAACTTTCAAAATTTCCCCTGTTGCTTGTAAAGCAAGTTCATAAATCCAAGGTTATTGTTGTCAAAGATTCTTGGGATCTTGAAAATTCGCCCGAGGCAGATGCCATGGTTACCCAAAATCCTGACTGCGTTTTAGGTATATTAACGGCTGACTGTGTGCCCATTTTATTTCATGATCCTGTGTCACAGACCATAGGGGCCGCCCATTCTGGTTGGAAAGGCGCCTTTGCCGGAATTATTCACAACACAGTTGCCGAAATGAAAAAACTGGGGGCAAAGCCAGAAAACATCGTGGCCGTAATGGGGCCATGTATTACCCAGGAAAATTACGAAGTCAGCAAAGATTTCTATGATGATTTTATGAAAAAGAATGAAAGCTACGACGGCTATTTTATGGAACAGGCTTCTCCGGAAGGTCTTTACTTTGACTTACCTGGGTTTGTAGAGGACCATGTTGTTGCAACAGGCATCAGCAAGGTGGAACGTTTGCCGTACGATACTTACGAAAACCCGGATTTATTCTTTAGCTGCCGCAGGGCCACCCACTTAAAAGAAGACTCCTTTGGGGTTCAAATATCTGTTATTTCCTTACAACCACCGGAGAATTAAATGTCAAATGTCATCGATCCGATAAAATATTTACACAGAAGGGGCATGATGGTTGTTCTTTCTTCCCCTTCTGGGGCTGGGAAATCTTCTTTGGCAAAAGAAATTTTGCAACGAAATCATAAGATGGCCTTATCCATTTCCGTAACAACACGAACGCCGCGCCCGAACGAAGTTGATGGAAAAGATTATCATTTCATTGCAGAGGATAAGTTTGAAAGCCTACGCGAATCAGGGGATCTTTTGGAATGGGCCAAGGTTTTTGGTAATTATTATGGAACGCTTAAAAAACCTGTGACACAGTCTTTAGAAAATGCCCAAGATGTTATGTTTGATATCGATTGGCAGGGGACACAACAGATATCGCAAAATATGGAGGAACGGGTGGTTTCTATCTTTATCTTGCCCCCATCCATTAATGAATTGGAACGCCGTCTACAAAAACGGGCAGGGGATTCAGAAGGGGTGATTAAGTATCGCATGGCCCAGGCTGCCAGCGAAATAAGCCACTGGGCAGAGTATGATTATGTGATTGTTAATAAAGATTTCGAAGAAAGCCTTGTCGCGATGCAATCCATTATAAATGCCGAACGCTTGAAACGCAGTCGCCAGATTGGCCTTTCCTCCTTTATCAAATCACTGACCGAAGAACAATTGGATTAGCTTGGCTGTCCCCACTTGCGCCCCGCATTTGACATTGCTCCCTGGACCCTGGTGTCAGTCATTGGGCGACGAAACGAACTAACTCATCAAGAATTACGCATTATTAGAGAGTCTTTAGGGGAATTGCGTGCAGGGGTGCATATAGAAGATTTTGAATTTTATACACGACTTGGATGTACTAAGGATGAAATGGGGTTAATTTCTGCTGATATTATCAAAATAATGGATGATGAAGATATAAAGCTGTAATTAAAAACCAGAAAATATATGGAAGAATAGGCATCCCATCAATCTGTGTTTATAAAAAAAACGATCTAAGGTGAAATGCGATTGCTTAGACCAGAGGGCGGCGATTCATAGGATAAGTCTGATAAGTTTTTAGGTGTTATCCCCTTTCTGATTTCATAAACTCTATGAATTTTGTTGTTATATATTTTTTAAAATCAAGACGTTTGTTTTTTCTGCTGTATGTGGTAATTTATTACTATAAATGGACTATTGTAAGATCCGATTTTTAGATGATTTTTACAGGGAAAATTATTTTTGATGCTTAGGTATATTAGGTGCACTGTGCTTTTGAATTTTATTTTTCCTAAAAGTACGTCTTTCAAATCTTATCCTGCGATAAGCCCTATAAAGTGTTAGTAAATTATGGCTATAGATAACTATTTACCAATATTATTGTTTATTGCAATTGCAACAGGGCTGGCATGTACTATGTTAGCCGTGTCTTGGCTGCGTGGAAAACGAAATCCCTATGACAATAAAAATGCCCCCTATGAATGTGGATTTGACCCCGTAACAAAAGAACCTGGGAAATTTGATATCCGGTTTTATTTGGTTGGTATTTTATTTGTAATTTTTGATGTGGAAATTGCTTTCTTGTTTCCTTGGGCCGTCAGCCTTGGTAAAATTGGGGCCGCAGGTTTCTTTTCCATGGTTTTATTCTTGGCCATTTTAACCTTTGGATTTATCTATGAGTGGATGAAAGGGGCGTTGGATTGGGAGTAATACCTTTTTTCATAAATAAATTAACATTTTTTCTTTGTTCTTTTGGGCAATTTCTGCGCTTAAAAAAGCCTGGCATTGGTCCACTATGTGCGGTTTTTCAAGCTTGGCCTGGCCACAAAATACCAAAGCCCAAAAGGTCAATTGTTTATGGGAAATGGTATAATGAATAAAACAATAAAAAAAGATTTGAACGAAATGTCCCAAGACCAACTGATGCAACGGGTTGTTGAGGGGGTGACCGATCAAGGATTTGTTGTCACACAACTGGATAAATTGGCAGGGTGGGCGCAAGGTGGATCCTTGTGGCCGATGACTTTTGGCTTGGCTTGTTGTGCTGTGGAAATGATGCATACTGCCGCCAGTCGATTTGACTTGGACCGATTTGGAACTGTATTCCGTCCCAGCCCGCGTCAATCAGATGTTATGATTGTTGCTGGAACCTTAACCAATAAAATGGCCCCTGCCTTGCGCCGTGTCTATGATCAAATGGCGGAACCCAGATATGTAATTTCCATGGGGTCTTGCGCGAATGGTGGGGGATATTACCATTATTCTTACTCTGTTGTGCGCGGGGTTGATCGTATTGTTCCTGTGGATGTGTACGTTCCAGGATGCCCCCCAACCGCAGAAGCTTTGTTATATGGAATTTTGTTGCTGCAACGTAAAATTAAGGGGACCAATACAATTTACCGAAAGGCAAAGAAATAAATGGGGGAAGACCTGAAAAAATTTGCCAATTACATTGCCCGGAACCTTCCCAAAACTGTGGATGACAGTTCCATTCATTATGGTGAGTTGACGCTGTATACCCATCCTGATCGACTGGAACGTTTGGCACAATTCTTGCGGGATAATGACAAGTGCCTTTTTAAGGTTTTATTGGATATTTGTGGGGTTGATTATCCGCATAAACAAAAACGATTTGAAGTGGTCTATCATTTCTTAAGTCTGGAAAATAATCATCGAATTCGGATTATTGTTCCTGTGGATGATGGGGAAGCTGTTCCAACCTTAGTCAATGTTTTCAGATCTGCTGGATGGTGGGAACGGGAAGCGTGGGATATGTATGGCATTCCGTTTGAAGGCCATCCAGATTTACGCCGAATTTTGACAGATTATGATTTTCATGGCCATCCTTTGCGGAAAGATTTCCCCTTAACAGGCTATACCGAAGTGGCTTATGATGAAAATGAACGACGGGTGGTTAAGCAACCTGTTTCACTGCAACAAGATTTTAGGGATTTTGATTTTGAAAGTCCCTGGATGGGCGTGAAAGAATTATTACCAGGGGATGAAAAAGCTTTGAATCAAGAATCAGAAACAGAAAAAGAAGATGGCAAAGTACAAGACTGAAGCAAAAGAAGTTAATAACTATACACTTAATTTTGGACCACAACATCCGGCGGCCCACGGTGTATTGCGCTTGCTTTTGGAAATGGATGGCGAAGTTGTTGATCGTGCGGACCCCCACATTGGCTTGTTACATCGGGGAACCGAAAAATTGATAGAGCATAAAACATATCTGCAGGCTGTTCCCTATTTTGACCGCCTGGATTATGTTTCCCCCATGTGTCAAGAACATGCCTTTGCCTTGACTGTGGAAAAATTGATGGGCATCCAGGCACCTGAGCGTGCCCAATTTATTCGGGTTCTGTTTTCTGAAATCACGCGATTATTGAATCATTTATTAAATATTACAACGATGGCCTTGGATGTTGGCGCCATGACACCCTTGTTGTGGGGATTCGAAGAACGCGAAAAGTTGATGGGCTTTTATGAAAAAGTTTCAGGGGCTAGAATGCATGCCAATTACTTTCGCCCCGGCGGTGTTGCGCAAGATATGCCCCACAAGCTGGCAGATGAAATTTATCAATTTATAACAAACTTTCCCAAAGTCGTTGATGATATCGAAGATTTATTAACGGAAAATAGAATCTTTAAACAGCGGACTGTTGATATTGGGATTATCAATACGGATGATGCCATGAACTGGGGATTCACCGGGCCTTTGTTGCGGGCAACGGGATGTCCTTGGGACCTACGTCGTTCGCAGCCTTATGACGTGTATGATAAAATGGAATTTAAAATCCCTGTAGGGAAAAAAGGGGATTGTTATGATCGTTATCTTGTGCGTATGGCCGAAATGCGGGAAAGCGTAAAAATTATTATGCAAGCCTTGGATCAAATGCCAAAGGGACCGATTAAAACAGATAATCGAAAAGTTAGCCCCCCCCCAAGAAGTGAAATGAAAGAATCAATGGAATCAATGATTCATCACTTTAAGTTGTATACAGAGGGATATCACGTGCCAGAAGGGCAAACTTATTGCGCAGTAGAAGCCCCAAAAGGGGAATTTGGTGTTTTCTTGGTTTCCGATGGCGGTAATAAACCTTATCGTTGTAAAATTCGGGCGCCGGGATTTGCGGCTATGCAAGCCCTGGAATTTTTAGTCAAAGGCCATATGTTGGCAGATGTTTCAGCCGTTATTGGATCGCTGGATATTGTATTTGGGGAGGTGGATCGATGACACAATCATCAAAGTATAACAGTGTTCAGCGGAAAAAGTTTTATTTCTCCCAACCCTTAATGGACAAGGCAAAAAAGATTATCGCCCAATATCCAGAGGGACGGGAACGCAGTGCCATTTTACCTTTGCTTGAAATGGCGCAACGCCACAATGGGGGATGGTTATCGCCTGATGCCTTAGAATACGTCGGGGATATGTTAAGCCTGCCGATTACACGGGTTTGGGAAATTGCAACGTTTTATACAATGTTTAATACACAACCTGTTGGAAAATTCCATATTCAGGTTTGTGGAACGCCCCCTTGTTATTTATGTGGATCGAAAGAAGTCAAACGGGCCTGCCAAAAATGGTTGGGTATTAAGGTGGGCGAAACCACTGATGACAAGATGTTCACACTGACAGAAGTTGAATGTTTGGGGGCCTGTGCCAATGCGCCAGTTGTTCAAATTAATGATGACTATTTTGAAGATTTAAATGCAGAATCCATAGAAAAAATCTTGCAAGACCTGGCAGATGGAAAGAAAATTGAATCAGGATCCATGACGGGACGGACAGGGTCAGCGCCCCTAAATACAAAAATAAGGAAAAAGGATGCTTAAGGATAAAGACCGCATCTTTAAAAATTTATACGGCACGCTGGGGGCTGGGTTGAAAGACGCCCAAAAACGTGGTGATTGGGATGATACGAAAAAGTATGTTACCAAAGGTTCCAGCTGGATCATTGAAGAAATCAAAAAATCTGGACTACGCGGGCGCGGGGGGGCTGGATTTCCAACCGCAACCAAATGGGGATTTGTCCCCAAGCCAACAAAAGAAAAACCTGCTTATCTGGTTGTGAATGCAGATGAAAGTGAACCTGGAACCTGCAAGGACCGGGATATTTTAAGGCATGAACCCCACAAAGTATTGGAAGGGTCCGTTATCACGGCGTCTGTTATCGGGGCGCGGGTGGCATACATTTATATTCGTGGCGAATATTTTCATGAGGCAAATTGCCTACAGTCAGCCATTGACGAAGCGTATGATGCGGGGCTTTTAGGAAAAAATACCAAGACTGGGTGGGATATGGATATCTATATTCACCGCGGGGCAGGGGCCTATATCTGTGGAGAAGAAACCGCTTTGTTGGAAAGCTTGGAAGGATACAAGGGAATGCCGCGTTTAAAACCGCCATTTCCCGCTGTCGTGGGATTGTATGGATGCCCTACCTTGGTCAACAATGTGGAAACACTTTCTGTTGTGCCTTCGATTTTAAGACGGGGGGCTGACTGGCACCGCAGTATCGGAACAGAACAAAGCGCAGGGCCCAAAATATTTTGTATTTCTGGGCATGTAAATACCCCCTGTAATGTCGAAGAATCCTTTGGTATTTCGATTAAAGAAATGATTGAAAAGCATGCTGGCGGTGTTCGGGGTGGTTGGGATAATTTACTGGCGATTATTCCAGGTGGATCAACAACGCCCGTTATCCCAAAGAATATTTGTGATAAAATTACCTTGGACTATGAATCCTTGATGAAGGCCCAATCGGGTTTGGGGACAGGCGCCATTATTGTAATTGACAAAAGTGCCGATATTTTAAAAGTGATTACCCGTATTGCCAAGTTTTATATGCATGAAAGTTGCGGCCAATGTACACCGTGCCGTGAAGGAACAGGTTGGATGTGGCGTGTTTTACAACGTATGTGCGTAGGCAATGCGACAGTGCCAGAAATTGATGAACTGTGGGAAGTGACCAAACAAATCGAAGGCCACACGATTTGTGCTTTTGGGGATGCGGCTGCTTGGCCCATTCAAGGGTTAATTCGTCACTTTAGACCCGAAATTGAAAAACGTATTAAAAAGTATAACGCCATTGCAACAGCATAAAAAAATGACAGAAGAAATTAAAAAAATACAGGTTATCATTGATGACAAGGAAATTGACGTTCCCGAAGGGGTAACTGTTCTGCAGGCTTGTGAAATTGCTGAACAAGAAATCCCTGTCTTTTGTTACCATTCAAAATTATCCATTGCCGGAAATTGCCGTATGTGTTTGGTTCAGGTGGAGGGCAAAAGAAATCCCATTGCCTCTTGTGCGATGCAAGCCAGTCATGGCATGAAAATTTCAACAAAATCTGAAATGGTGACAAAAGCCCGCAAAGGAAATTTGGAATTTTTATTAATTAATCACCCCCTGGATTGTCCCGTTTGTGACCAGGGCGGGGAATGTGATTTACAAGATATTACCATGGCTTACGGTCCCTCTAGCAGTCGGTTCAAAGATAACAAGCGGGCCGTGAAAAATAAGAATTTTGGTCCATTGATTAAAACAGAAATGACCCGCTGTATCCACTGTACCCGTTGTGTGCGTTTTGCCACGGAAGTTGCCGGGGCCGAAGAAGTTGGCGCCTTTGGACGTGGGGAAGATATGGAAATCAGTTCCTATCTTGAACAGGCCGTTACATCAGAATTATCGGGAAATATGATTGATCTGTGTCCTGTTGGGGCCCTGACATCAAAGCCTTATGCCTTTAAGGCACGATCGTGGGAATTAACCCCCACAAACAGTATTGATGTGATGGACGCCGTTGGGTCCAATATTCGGGTGGACAGCAAAAATAATGAAGTGATGCGGATTTTACCCATTGCGAATGAAGCCGTTAACGAAGAATGGTTATCTGATAAAGCGCGTTTTTCTTATGACGGGTTAATGACCCAACGATTGGACCGCCCGTATATTCGTCAAGATGGAAAATTAAAAGCCGTTGAATGGCACGAAGCCTTTATTTTTGCAGCGAAAGAAATTAAAAAGCATAACGCTGATGAAATTGCAGCGTTGTCAGGGGATTTGGCAGATGTGGAATCCCAATTCTGTTTAAAGGAATTGATGGATAAAATTGGATCTTTACACCGTGATTGTCGCCAGGATGGGGCATTCCTTCCGATGGATGAGCGATGTGATTATCTATTTAATACAACAATTGAAAGCATTGAACAGGCAGATCATTGCTTGATTGTGGGCAGTAACGTTCGCTTGGAAGCCCCCATTATCAATGCGCGTATTCGAAAATCAACCCTTCATCATGGGCTGAAAGTTGCGTATGTTGGACCATCCGCTGACCTGACTTATAAAACAGAATCTTTGGGGGATAAATTATCCATTCTGAATAAAATTTTATCTGGTAGCCATGCTTATGCAAAGACATTAAAAGAAGCAAAAAATCCTATGATCATTATTGGACAAGGGGCTTTGGCCAGTCCAGACGGGGAAGGGATTTATAAAACATGTCGGGCGATTGCAGATAAATATGGCTTTGTTCATGATGATTGGAATGGGTTTAATATTCTGCATACGGCCGCCGGTCGCGTGGGTGGTTTGGATATAGGCTTTACCCCAGGGGAAAAGGGCAAAGATACACGTAAAATATTACAGGCAGCTGAACGTAATGAAATTAAAGTTGTTTATTTGCTTGGGGCAGATGAAATTGACGAAGATGCGTTGAAAAATACATTTGTTATTTATCAAGGAAGCCATGGCGATAAAGCCGCACATATTGCAAATGTAATTTTCCCAGCGGCGGCCTATACGGAAAAAGAGGCTTTGTACGTGAATACCGAAGGGCGTATTCAGCAAACAAGACGGGCTGTTTTCCCCCCAGGTGAGGCAAAAGAAGACTGGAAAATCATTCGGGCCTTGTCAGAAATTCTTCACAAGAAATTACCGTATGATACACGGAAAGATATTTTGTCAAAACTGGCCAAAACATACCCAGCTTATAAAGATTTCAGCAGGATTGAAAAAGGGCAATGGCACGAAATAAAAGCCATAGAAGTTCGCCGTGGCATGATGACATTGCCGATTAATAATTATTACCAAACGAATCCTGTTGCAAGGGCTTCCGTTACCATGGCTAAATGCACAGTGGGAAAAAAGGATTCTAAAAGTTGGGAAAAAGACTAAATCAATAAAATACAGAACAGAAAAGTGATAGATAAGAAAAATATAATATGAATAAGATAATGGAAATATTAACAACCTTATGGCAAATGCCGGTTATTGCGACAGGGCTTAAGATTGTACTGGCGTTGGTTGGGGTTTTGTTATCTGTGGCCTATTTAACTTTGTTTGAACGCAAGGTAATCGCGGCGATGCAATTGCGCAAAGGCCCCAATGTTGTTGGCCCTTTTGGTTTGTTCCAGCCTTTGGCCGACGGTTTGAAATTAATGCATAAAGAAACCATTCTGCCAACATTATCCCGCAAGGGAATGTTTTTATTGGCACCGATCATTACCTTTGTTTTAAGCCTGGTCGCGTGGGCCGTTATTCCTGTTGATGCGGGAATGGTTTTTGCGGATATCAATGTTGGGATTTTGTATTTATTGGCCATTTCATCTTTGGGTGTTTACGGCATTATTATTGCCGGATGGGCTAGTAATTCAAAGTATGCTTTTATGGGGGCATTACGGTCTGCAGCACAAATGATTTCTTATGAAATATCCATTGGCCTGGTAATTGTCAGCGTCTTAATATGTTCTGGGTCTTTGAATTTGACAGAAATTGTCTTGTCCCAACAAAAAATCTGGTTTGTGGTTCCTTTGTTTCCCATGTTTGTCATTTTCTTAATTTCATCCCTGGCCGAAACAAATCGCGCCCCCTTTGATTTACCCGAAGCCGAAGCTGAATTGGTGTCTGGTTATAACGTTGAATATTCAGCAATGCCCTTTGCTTTCTTTTTCTTAGGCGAATATGCCAATATGATTTTAATGAGCAGTATGATAACCATCCTGTTTTTAGGCGGATGGCTGGCCCCCTTTGGTTTTAATTTTCTGCCAGGCTTTGTTTGGTTTTTTATTAAAGTGTGGTCTGTCTTGTTTATTTTCGTCTGGGTACGGGCAAGTTTTCCAAGATATAGGTATGATCAATTAATGCGCCTAGGGTGGAAAATTTTCTTACCTTTTTCATTGATCTATGTGGTGTTAGTTGCCGGAATTATGTTACTGTTATAGCTGAGGATTTATAAATTTATTATGTGTTGTTACGCCGTTATTTGTGCGCGGCATGCCTTGCGCTTATAACAAAATTAAAATACCGCTGGCTATCTTACTAAAGGTTTGATGTGATTGAAGAACAAGAATTAAAAAAAGTTGATGTAAAGGACAAATTCCGCCGAATTTGGGCGTGGGTTAAGCCTTATCTATTGCTTGATTTATTAACGGGTCTGTCTGTTACTTTAAGATATTTTTTTAAGCCAAAAGTCACCTTGAATTATCCATTTGAAAAAAATCCAATCAGCCCAAGATTTCGTGGGGAACATGCCTTGCGAAAGTATGATAATGGCGAAGAACGATGTATTGCCTGTAAATTGTGTGAGGCCGTTTGCCCAGCGCAAGCCATTACAATTGAATCAGAACCCCGCGATGATGGCAGCAGACGGGCAACCAAATATGACATTGATATGTTCAAATGTATTTATTGTGGACTATGTGAAGAAGCCTGTCCCGTTGATGCCATTGTTGAAGGGCCAAATTATGAATATGCCAAGGAAACACGCCAAGAATTCATGTATGATAAACAAAAATTGCTGGATAACGGGGATGCATGGGAACCAGCCTTGGTTGAACGTTTAAAACAAGAGGCACCGTACAGATGATAACGATGCTTGATTTGTGCTTTTATATGTTTGGCTTAACCCTGATTGGGTCTGTCGTAACGGTCTTTCTGGCCCGTAATACAGTTTATTCGGTCTTTGCCCTGATTGTGGCTTTCTTTAATAGTGCAGGTATATTCTTGTTGCTGGGGGCTGAATTCTTGGCCTTTGTTTTATTAATTGTGTACGTCGGGGCTGTGGCCATTTTATTTTTGTTTGTTGTCATGATGATTGGGGCAGATGAACCTTTGAAAAAGAAAGATCTTTTTAAAAATGTTCGTGGGTTTATTCTGGCTGCCGGAGTAATGGTGACGGAAATAATTGTTTTTGTGACGGGAAAATTTACCTTGCCTTCCGCAACCATTATGGGGGACGGCGACAGTCAAATAAGTAATACCCACGCCATTGGCGAAGTTTTATATACAAAGTATTTTTTACCCTTTCAATTGGTGGGCATCTTATTGTTGATTGCGATGATTGGGGCAATTGTTTTAACGTTGCGAAATCGAACAGGTGTTAAGCGCCAAAAGGCAAAAGATCAATTACAGCGAAAACCTTCGGACACATTGGAATTAAAGGATGTGCCAATTGGGCAAGGGGTGAAAACAAAATGATGGCTGTGGGATTGGGACATTTTTTAATTTTGGGCTCTGTTCTTTTTTGTTTGGGCTTGGTTGGTGTTTTTATTAACCGCCGTAATGTCTTGGTCAGCTTGATGGCCTTAGAAGTTTTATTGTTAAGCGTCAGTATTTTATTCGTGACTTTCGCCAAATATCATGACCATTTGCATGGTCAGATTGTTAGTTTGTTTATTATTGGTACTGCCGCCGCAGAGGCAGCTGTGGGACTGGCTATTTTAATTGTCTTTTTCCGATTTAAGAAAAGTATTAAATTGGAAGACGTTCAGGATCTTAAGGGATAGGATGATAGCAATTTCTTTATTTATATTATTTTTACCACTGCTGGGAAGCGCTGTTTCTTATGCTTTCCGCCGATCCTTTCGCGCCCAAGTTGCCCAAGTCGCCACGACATCTTTTGTGGGCATAAGTTGCCTATTATCCTTTGTTTTGGCTTATACAGTTTATACCCAGAAAGGACCCATCCAATTTGTTTTGGCCCCTTGGGTTTTGTTGTCTGGCTTTTCAATCAATTGGTCATTTTCAATCGATATACTGACAGCCGTGATGTTTGTTGTTGTGACTTTCGTTTCATTTTGCGTCCATTTGTATTCCACCAATTATATGAAATTTGATAAATCGATTGTCCGGTTTATGTCTTATTTAAGTTTATTTACTTTTATGATGTTGTTGCTGGTTTCATCTGCCAATTTATTACAATTGTTTGTTGGGTGGGAAGGCGTTGGTTTGTGTTCTTACTTATTAATCGGCTTTTGGTTTGAAAAAGATGGTCCGTGTCAGGCATCATACAAGGCCTTTGTTGTAAATAGAATTGGTGATTTCTTTTTTATTTTGGGGATTGCTGTTGCCTACGTATCCTTTGGATCTTTAGACTTTTCAGAAATATTTGCCCATAAAGCCGACGTTCAAGACCACGCTGCCATGTGGGTCTGTGGATTATTCTTTATTGGGGCCATGGCCAAATCCGCCCAAATTGGTTTACATGTTTGGTTGCCTGATGCGATGGAGGGGCCAACCCCTGTTTCAGCCTTGATCCACGCCGCAACAATGGTAACGGCAGGGATTTTTCTGCTTGTGCGGTTTTCCCCCGTTTTAAATGGATTGGAAACCCTGAACACCATTATTCTTTATGTTGGGGCGCTGACGGCTTTTTATGCGGGGACGGTTGCTTTGGCCCAAAATGATCTTAAGCGCATTATTGCCTTTTCCACCTGTAGCCAACTTGGCTATATGATGATGGCGATTGGGGCAACGGCTTATTCAGCCGCGCTGTTCCACCTTGTGACACATGCGTTTTTTAAGGCTTTGTTGTTCTTATCCGCAGGGTCCGTGATATCCCTTGCAAAAGGGGAACATGATGTCAGGAAAATGCCTGAATTCGGATTTAAGGCCCCTGTAACATATATAATGATGTTGATTGGATCTTTGGCTTTAATTGGGGCCCCATTCTTGTCTGGATATTATTCAAAAGATTTAATTTTAGAAACCGTTATGCAATCAAAAGTTGGAATGATTCCTTATGTTATCGGGGTGATTTCCGTGGCGTTGACAGCAATTTATTCTGTTCGTTTATTTGTTTATGTTTTTCACAGCAAAGCCCGGGGTGGGGACTCTGTTGAAATAAATGAATCCCCCTTTATGATGCTGGTACCTTTGGGATTGTTGGCCATCCCAAGTCTTGGTATCGGATATTTTCTGGCGCCTTATTTTACTGAGGCTGTAGAAGGTATGGTCCATACAATCATACTGCCAGAATGGCAAAAATGGTTACCTACAGGGATTGCCTGTAGCTGTTTTTTGGTTTTCTTTTATATTTTTTATCGACAAAAAGCATCTTTGGGACAATTGGTTAAGTTAGCCGGGCCTGTCCATAAATTCTTGGCATCAAAATGGTATTTTGATGAACTGTACAGTTGGATAATTGTCAAACCTTTCCAGTTTATGGCGGGGAAAATGGCGCCATTATTTGAAACTAAGGTGATTGATCGTTACGGACCAAATGGCTTGGCACGATTTATTTCTGTACTGTTTCAAATGGTTTCTAAAATACAAACAGGGGCCATGTACCATTATATGTTTTATATGTTATGCCTGTCTCTTATACACATCTGACGCTGCCGACGAGCGATCTAGTGTAGAT
>OJGZ01000204.1_pt1 | contig 26617 bp, 21 predicted proteins | sample 1595051 | NCBI WGS metagenome assembly OJGZ01 (sample SAMN05416800, study PRJEB24817) | seawater metagenome | isolation source: Sea water | place: Canada:Atlantic | collected 2013-07 | reverse complement strand
TATACAGACGGAAGTTGGAAAGCCTCAATCGAAGGCGGCGTTTCTGCCACACCTGGCGCTGCTGGATTTAGTTACAATGGATCAAACTGGGTTGCATCAATCGAAGGCGGCGCTTCCACGACGTTAAATCCTGTTGCTGACGGATTTACGTATGACTCTACTTATAATAATGGAGCCGGGGCATGGGTTGCCACAGTTGAGGGAAACACCACCACAACACCTGGCGCCGAAGGCTTTACTTATACAGACGGAAGCTGGAAAGCCTCAATCGAAGGCGGCACTTCCACGACGAATCCTGCCGATGATGGATTTACCTATGATTCTACTTATAATAATGGGGCTGGGGCATGGGTTGCTCCAATCGAAGGCGGTTCTTCCACGGCACCTGCCGCTGCTGGGTTTACTTATAATGGGTCAAACTGGGTTGCCTCAATCGAAGGTGGCGCTTCCACGGCGCCTGGTGCGGCTGGGTTTAGTTATAATGGGTCAAACTGGGTTGCCTCAATCGAAGGCGGCGCTTCCACGGCGCCTGGTGCGGCTGGATTCACCTATACAGACGGAAATTGGAAAGCCTCAATCGAAGGTGGCGCTTCTGCTACACCTGGCGCCGAAGGGTTTACTTATACAGACGGAAGTTGGAAAGCCTCAATCGAAGGCGGTTCTTCCACGGCGCCTGGTGCGGCTGGGTTTACTTATAATGGGTCAAACTGGGTCGCCTCAATTGAAGGATCCGCTTCCACAGCGCCTGCCGCGGCTGGATTTAGTTATAATGGATCAAACTGGGTTGCTCCAATCGAAGGCGGCTCTTCCACAGCACCTGGCGCGGCTGGGTTTACTTATAATGGGTCAAACTGGGTCGCCAAAATTGAAGGCGGCGCTTCCACAGCACCTGGTGCGGCTGGGTTTACTTATAATGGGTCAGACTGGGTCGCTCCAATCGAAGGCGGCACCAGTACCAACCCAGCAGCTGCAGGATATACTTATAATAGTTCTGGCGGGTTTTGGGAGGCTGAGGTAGAAAATGGAGTTAGAACAAGGTCACCAGCGGCTGAAGGATACGTTTATAACGGGACGAATTGGGGGGCGTCTGTAGGTGGGAAGTTCGTGACTAATCCTTCAAATGCTTCCTATTTGTACTTGGATAAAGGTTGGCACGCGTCTAAAGTTGATGTAGGGGCCGGTTCTGAAGCTATAGATGACGTCACAGATGTAACAGAAACAGATGGCTTTGATCAACCAGACACAGCGTTACTTAATTTGGAATCAGAGAAAACAGAAGATTCAAATGGGCCAAGCTTATTCGGTAAGGTACAAGGTTTAGAAAACTTAGTCGGGGACGTAGATCAAGATGGCACAGCTGACGAAGCAGAACGTATTACAGGGATCAATTAATGTCTTTAATTAATAAAATATATAAAAAATCATGGCACTTAGGGGTGTGTTTAACCTTATTAGTTTTATTCCCCAAAGTAACATTTTCAGCGGCTGATGGTGCAGGGGAAGCGTTGGCAACAGTTAACCGTTTGGCCGAAAAATCTATTGCAAATAAAATATCCAGTCGATTACAAAGGGTTAAAAAACCTGAAGATCTGATCCCTGACTATGAACCAGACATAGAAGATGGGGATGTTATCACCCAAGAACCTTATTTTGTCTTGAAAGCTATTGTATCTGTCGGAAATAAAGTATTTGAATCTTCTGATTTTGACATACTTTACAAACCTTATATTGGTCAAAAAGTTAAGCTTTCAGATATGAAGAAAATTGCAGTAGAAATAACAAAGAAATACAGAAAAGCTGGGTATTTCCTAAGCTATGCCGGAGTTCCAGCCCAAACAATTAAAGATGGAAAAGTTACTATGCAAATATTTGAAGGTTATATTGATCAAGTCAATATTATCTTTGAAGAAAAAAATAAAAATCCCAGCAGTCGACTTTTTAATCTTGTTCATAAATTGCGAAAAAATCGACCTTTGCATCAAAATACCTATGAACGATACTTAATGTTAATTCGTGACTTGTATCCCGCGGCAAAAGGATACTTAGAACCTTCCCACAAAAGTACAGATGGGGCTGCCAGCTTGAAAATATTTATTCCTAAAAACCAACCTATAGAAGGAAGTGTCGGATCAAATAATTTTGCCAATGATACGGTTGGTCCATGGATGCAATCAGTCAACCTATCTATTGCCCCTTTTTGGAATCCAGAGCATAGGATCACCACCAGCCTTTCAAAAGGGGCCAGTCTTTATGAACTTACTGCCTTTAACCTTGGATATCAGGTACCTGTTTTTTCAGAAGGGACCACTTTTTCAATTAATCAGATGATATCAAGATCAAATCCTGCCGGGAAAATTAAAGTCTTTAAGGTGAAAATGCGTGATTATCGAACAACCTTTACCTTATTACACCCTGTTATTCGGTCACGTGATACAAATATGTATGCAGGGGTTGAATTGGCTATACAAAACCAATACAAGAAACATGGAGCAACAGATGAGTTATTCAAAGAACGATCAAGAAACCTGAAATTATTCACAATCAATAGTTGGATGGATCAACTGGGGGGATCAAACTTTGTAAGGCTTTCTGGAACACAAGGATTAAATATGCTTAGGGCAAAAAAAGAATCCAGTCCAAACCTAAGTAGGGTAGGGGCGTCATCTGATCATTTCTATTTCGAAGGGGAAATTTCAAGAATGCAAAGACTTGCTGGGCCTTTTGCTGCTGGTTTTTATATTACAGGGCAATATGCTGGCGCATCCCTTCTTGACGTAGATAGGTATCGTTCCAACGGTTTCCCATTCAATGGAGCCTATCCTGTTGGTGCCCTTAGTGGGGATAGTGGCATCGAAGGAAAAATAGAATTAAATTATTATAATTATGATATTCAATACTTAGAGTTATTTAGATTATTTATCTATGTGTCCAAAATGAAAATATGGAATCGTCATCCAACAGCTGTTGAAAAATATACCGAATCTGCAAAAGGCGGGGGTATTGGCACGCAAATAGTTATGAAAAATGGTCTGTCATCAACGTTACAATATGGATATCCTTTCGACAACCCAGTGGGGGGCGATTCAATAAAACCACAAGTTGGCCTTAATGTTAATTGGAAGTTTTAGATCAACTTAGTTAATTATCTTAATGGTTGAAGGGTCTCTATAGCAAATTTTGTACTCCTTTATCACAAACAGGCATATTTATGATTCAGGGATAAGTATCATAAGTACTATATTACTGCAATCTATTTTATTTTAATCCATATTTTGTCCTCTATAAATTATTATTGCTTGTAGGTATAAATGGAGCAGGTAAGGATTTATTTGATATGTACATACCAACAAGTGCATACATTATTAAATATTCATGAACCTAATGATAATAAAATTGTATTTTCCATAATATATATTATTGTGTCGACGGGTATCTTTAAATAGTTAACCTCTTTCCTGATATTTTATTAAAGCCGTTAAAATTACGGTGCTTGCTCCGCGGAGGTTCTCTTTGTGTAGGAAGTTCTTGTATAATTATATTACCGGTACGAGATCTTTTATTCCATTTATTTCTTGCTCATCAATCTCAGATAAGGAGACTACAGATTCTGGGTTTTCTCCCATAAAATATCGAGGATCCATACCATCCGGCTTGGCAACACTTAAAAGAACCCCCTTAGCATGATATGAAAGATATTTTGAAAGATATCTAAAGACTTCAATAACTGAATTTGTTTCAACTTTATCTGATCTATCAGCTAAAGTTTTTACTATAACAAGAAATCTTTTTACAACGGTTAAAGATTTATAAACCCTCTCATAAAAAATAGAATTTTTAATAATGATTTCTGCCTCTACTGCAGATTCTATGATTTCAGGGATGGTTCTGAACATTTCTGTTGGTTTCCACTTTCGTATTCTGTCTAAAAGGTCTTCAGGTAAATACTTGGATGAAGGCAACCCCATTCTTATATAGTGAGGCTCTTTATAATGATTAAATATTCCATTTATATGATTTTCATTATCGATAGAGACGACACTTAATTTTGATCCAGGGGTTATGCCTCTCTTGATCATAATATTTCGTTTCATCATATCTCTGTGCGCCAAAATTCCAACAGCTACTCTAAATTCAGCAATTCTATCGGGGTCTATTAAATCAGAAATACCTCTTCCATCTATAGGGCAGTCGCCAAGACATACAGCACCATAAGAATCAATGAGGCCCTTTAATCTTCCTTCAAGGTCGTGTGGTTCTATGCCAGAGGAAATAAACTCGGAAAAAAGCAATGAAGGTCTATAAGGCCCTTCTAAGTTTAATCCCATTATTACTTTAGGAAAGAAATTTCCAAAACCACATTCATTCATTATTGCGGAATTCAAGAACCTTAGAAAGTTTTCCGTTCGGTCACTTTTCATAGGCCTAACAACAAACAGACGATCCCCTATATTTGCAATATGGACACCTTTTCTTTTTGACGTTCCTTCACCTGGAAATACTACAGAGGCTTCCTCTTCTTTGTATTCTTTAGCAATATCAACCCCCTCTTCCTCTGAGTTTGTTGAAAAATAAACATGCGATTCCCCCTTATATTTTATAGTAGTTCGTCTGTATTCTTCCTCACTACTTGCAAAAGCTGCTGCAGCTTCCGCAAATCCTGGGAAAACTAAAAATAGAAACAAGAGAAAAAGACCAAATTTTTTTAAAACAAACATATAAACCTTCTATCATTTAATATAGATATTTTATATTAATAAATCATTAAATTTTCAACATAAAATCACTTTTTTCTTTGTTTTAAAGGGAACATCTGTGAATTTGCCATCCTTCCTGTTAATATATGTTTATGAAATTTGAATTACATCCAAACTTTTCTGAAAAAGAACTCATTACAGATTTAAACTTGTGCAAGGTTTTGGCAAATAATGTTGCAGATTTTCCTTGGATTTTTTTAATTCCTATGCGCCCCAATATTCGTCAAATTCACGATCTTTCAAAGCAAGACCAATATTTATTAATGGATGAAATTGATCATTGTTCAAAGATTATGAAACAATTATTTAATCCAGATCAACTGAATATTGCCGCCATTGGAAATATCACGCCCCAACTTCATATGCATATTATTTGTCGTCATAAACAAGACCCTTACTGGCCTGACGTGGTTTGGAATAAACCGACGAACCCAATCTTAATCAATGATTTCCATCATCAAATAAATTTAATTAAAAAACATATTTAAAAAGACCTATTTCCTTTTAAAAGCATTTCATTATTCCGCCGTTGTTATATACTGTAAGTAGACTTTATAAAAATTAATAAAACTAACAGGAGGCAATAATGACAAGAACAAATACCCTGATTATCCTATATGCATTATCTGTTTTATCAGCCTCTGTTAGTTACGCAGATCCTGATTTTACAGAAGAAATCCAGGAAACCCAGAAAACATGGAAAGTTGTGGCAAAAATCAGTAAAATCGCCATTTCCGCTGCTTATGGCGTTTCTTCGGGTGGTGATCCCTATCATGCGCCTCACGAAGATATGGAAAACTATACATCCCATCAATCTGTTCATGTCATAGAAAAAACAATGCATACGGTTACTAGAGAGAAAAAAGGCTCTTCTTTTGTTGAGGCCACAATGCGTGCAACAGAAATTTCAATCAGAAGTGCCTATGGTATCAATACTGGCGCGGGGTTAACTGACTCTGCTTTAGAGGATATTGAACGACATGCCCCATGGCAAATAACGTCGAAACGTCTTTTATCAGACCAAGAGAAACTTGAAGAGCTTGAGCGCGAAACCAAAGCCTTACGCAGTAAATTAGAAATAGTGGAGGAAGACGAGAAACCCACATGGTGGCAAAGAACAAAGCAAACTTTTACAGCCGTCAAAGAAACTGTTGGTATCGTTGGCGTTGTTCTTGGAATCGTTATTGCCATTATCGCTCTGGTTTAAAAAGTATGGCCCCAACAAATGAAGCTATGCTTTTCTGCTGTTCGCCTTAAATATCAACTGCAGCAGCGTAAGTATGCCTGTATTTCAAGAGAATAATCTAAAAGAAATGATTTGAACCTTAGAAATTTCTTTAATTATCTTCTTAAGGAAGTATCGCCATCAAAGCTTTGTGTCTCTTTAATCAAAGCAATGCGCCAAGCTTCTGAAAGTTCCCGTTCTGGTTCTGCTAAGGCTGCAGGGATCCCCAGTTTGTTTAAATATTGTGCAATTGCAAACTCTTGAAGTGAAGGGACAGTCATACGTATGACCCCTTTTACAGTAGGACTTCTTTCGAAACACCATGCCATTCCTTCTAACCTATTTGCCAAATCAAAAACAGATAGTTCATTAGAAGTCTTTGCAATAACAGTGTTTAAGGGAGATGCATATAATACATCCCCCGGTGTTAGAGAATGGGCAATTTCAATGGATGTTCTTCCGTAAACATCCGATTCCCCCCTCTTCATCATGGCAATACTATAAGGGGTTGTTAAAACTACTGCGGGTCCTTTAGGATTGGCCTGCACAGACACGACAACCGCTGTATCAAGCCCCCCTTCATTTGTGATGTTTTTCCCTGCATTCCAGCTATAAACCTCTGCATCAGAAGAAAGTTTAAGCCCTAATTCGCTTTTTATTATTCTTTTAAGCGCTTGTGGGTCAATAGTTAGCCTTCCACCCCCTAAAATAGGATCTGAATATATCTCAGCCAATGCTTTGTGTTCACTTGCTTTTTCTTGATATTCAGGATCTGTTGTGTCAGTAAAAGGAATCTCTGCCCAGGGAACACCACTTCCGCAAGCAAACGTCTGAACACTGCGTACTGATGTACGCCTTGCCCCTACAGTTACAGCCTCCCTAACTGCAGCAAGCATTGCCTCTGCTGTTTATGAAAGAGATATAGAATAAATCGGGAAAAAACAAAGTTCAACCATAAAAATTATTTTCACCAGTCATAGAATCTGTTAATTTAAAATTATGAATTCATCCAAAACCATTAAATACTACGATAATAACGCCCAAGATTTCTTTGATTCAGTCAAAGACTATGACATTCAGTTTTTATATGATCTTTTTCTAAAAGACATTCCTAAGGCTGGTAAAATCCTGGATGCGGGTTGCGGTGGCGGACGTGACAGCAAATATTTCAAAAACAATGGCCTTGAGGTAACTGCCTTTGATGCTTCGGCAGAGTTGGTTGAAATTGCCCAGGATTATTCAGGTTTGCCTGTTAAACATATGCGCTTTCAAGATATGGGTTTTGAAAAAGAATTTGATGGCATATGGGCATCAGCGTCACTTTTACATGTGGATAAATCAGAATTAGATAACGTAATGAATAAAATCTATAAAGCCTTGAAACCAGGTGGTGTTTTATTTTGCTCTTTCCGCTTTGGACAAGGGGAATCGTATGAAAAAGAACGGTATTTTAATGATCAAACAGAAGAAAGTCTTAAGCGCTTATTGACTCAGCATAAGTTAGAAATTAGCCATCTAAGCATCCCAGAAAACCTTAAAAGCCGTCGAGGGTTTAACTTTGTCATAAGCTTTTCTAAAAAAATATAATAAAACCCAAGAAACCTATTGAAATTTATGTAAAGTTTGATTAGATTACACCCATACATATTTATTGTGTAAAGGTGATTGGCAGGGCATGCCTCATCGCCTAAATGTTGACTAAAATTATAAGGAGAATGAAATGCCCAAGATGAAAACAAACAGTAGCGCCAAAAAACGCTTCAGAATTTCCGGTTCCGGAAAGGTACGCTTCTACTCCGCTGGCAAACGCCACGGTATGCGTAAAAGATCCCAAAGCATGATTCGCAAATCACGTGGTCCACAAACAATGAAGGACTGCGATGCAGGATTAATCTTAAAAATTATGCCTTACGCAAATAAATAAGGAGACGTACACATGGCAAGAGTTAAAAGAGGCGTAACAACACACGCTAGACATAAAAAAATTATCAAGATGGCCAAAGGCTATCGTGGGCGTTCAAAAAACTGTTTCCGCATTGCGGTACAGCGCGTTGAAAAGGCCTTACAATATGCTTATCGCGACCGTCGCAACCGTAAGCGTGAATTCCGCGCATTGTGGATTCAACGTATCAACGCAGCAGTTCGTGAACATGGTATGACTTATTCCCAATTCATGAATGGCATTACAAAAGCAAACGTTGAAGTTGACCGTAAGATGTTGGCTGACATGGCTGTGCGTGATAAAGCCGCATTTAAAGGCCTTGTTGATGTTGCCCAATCTGCAATTAAATAAGAATAAGAGTTTTATCAAGCTGTATACTGTACAAGGAACAAGCAACTACGCCTAAGAATTTTAGGCAAAAAGTGAAATGACAACGTACAGAAGTTAAATCGATAAAATAAATTTGAAAGATGGGGCTCGCTTTGAATTAAGGCAAGCCCCTTTTTTATATAACGAAAACAATTACGAATGGCTAAGGCATCAGCCAAAGCCTACCACTATAAAACAGTAGGTTAAAAGTGCAGGAACGATGTGTCAGTTTAAGAGTTTTTGTTATAATAATGGTGATAGTGAATCATGGCGAAGATAACCGATATCAAATCACAATCCCTTCAAGAGGTTAATCAAACCCAAACTGTTGCGGAACTTGAAGAGTTTCGTCTTAAGTATTTTGGTAAAAAAGGTCTTGTAACAAGTATGTTAAAAGGCATGGGATCCCTGTCACCTGAAGAACGTCAAGTTCAAGGGCCGGCCATTAACGCCTTAAAAACAGAATTGTTGGAAGCTGTTGAATCAAAGAAAAATGAATTAGAACTGTCAGAATTAAATGAAAAATTAAAGACAGAAAAAATTGATATTACCCTTCCTGGGCGTCCAGAAGAGCCTGGAAAGATACACCCCATCAGCCAAACAATTGATGAATTGGTCACCTTGTTTGGGGACATGGGCTTTGCATTGGCTGAAGGGCCAAATATTGAAGATGACTATCATAATTTCACAGCATTGAATATTGCTGAAGACCACCCTGCCCGCCAAGAACAAGATACTTTCTATATGAAAGAAAAAAAAGATGGCGCTCCTTTGGTGTTGCGCACGCATACATCCCCTGTCCAGATTCGCACGATGATGGATAAGAATCCCCCCCATCGCATTGTTTCAATTGGGCGTGTTTTCCGGGCAGATTATGACATAACGCATACCCCGATGTTCCACCAAATTGAAGGTCTATTAATTGATAAGAACATTAATATGGGCCATTTAAAAGGCTGTTTGATTGAATTTTTGGAAACCTTTTTTGGGGTAAAAGATCTACCTGTTCGCTTCCGCCCAAGTTATTTTCCGTTCACGGAACCTTCTGCCGAAGTTGATATTGGATGTTCACGTGAAGACGGCGATTTCAAAATTGGCAAGGGGGCCGATTGGATGGAGATTTTGGGCTGCGGTATGGTTCACCCAAATGTCTTGCGCAATTGCAATTTGGATCCTGAAGAATATCAAGGCTTTGCTTTTGGTATGGGGGTTGAACGTATTGCCATGTTAAAATATGGTATTCCAGACTTAAGAACATTCTATGAATCTGACTTGCGTTGGTTACGTCATTATGGATTTCGTTCTTTGGATATACCATGTGCCTTAAATAAAACATCAGGAGACGCCTAATGAAAATCACCCTTTCCTGGTTAAAAGATCATTTAGATACAAATTATACAGCTCAGCAACTTGCAGAAAAACTGACAGATTTAGGACATGAAGTTGATGGGATTACAAATCCTGCAGAAATTCTAAAGCCTTTTATTGTTGGTGAAGTTTTATCTGCTGAAAAACATCCCAATGCCGACAAATTAAAAGTTTGCAGGGTTCGTATTGGTGAAAAAGACCCTGTTCAGATTGTTTGCGGTGCACCAAATGCCCGTGCTGGAATCAAAGTTGTCTTTGCCGCGCCCGGGGCCTATATCCCTGCAAAAGATTTTACGATCAAAGCCGCCAAAATTCGCGACGTGGAAAGCTTTGGCATGATGTGTTCTGAATCTGAATTGGATTTAGGCGACAGTCATGATGGTATTATTGAGTTGCCAACGGATGCCCCTGTTGGGATATCTTTCGTTGATTATAAAAAATTGGATGATGCTGTTATTGATGTTTCTTTAACCCCTAACCGCGCCGACTGTTTTGGCATTCGTGGGCTGGCACAGGACTTGGCAGCTGCAGGTTATGGAAAATTAAAGCCCTTAACTGTCCCCAATATTAAAGGGTCTGCTCCCTGCCCCATTTCTGTTAAACGTGATTTTAATGAAGCCACCCAAGGTGCTTGCCCCCATTTTCGGGGACGCTTAATTAAAGGGGTCAAAAATGGCCCAAGCCCTGAATGGTTGCAAAACCGTATGAAGGCTGTGGGATTAAAATCCATTTCCACTTTGGTAGACATTACAAATTATCTAACCTATGACCTTTGTCGTCCACTGCATGTTTTTGATGCCAGTAAAATTAAAGATAACAGCCTGACAGTTCGCCTGGCAAAATCTGGTGAAACAATGGAAGCCTTGGATGAATCAACCTATACTTTGACCAATGAAATGACCGTCATTGCAGATGCGGATAAAGTTTTATCTATTGCTGGCATTATGGGATCTTTGGCATCCGGATGTTCTGATGATACTTCAGATGTTTTTGTTGAATGTGCCTATTTTGATCCTGGTCGTACCGCAAAAACGGGGCGTTCTTTAAATATTATCAGCGATGCCCGTACCCGTTTTGAACGGGGAATTGATCCAAATGGCACAGAACCTGGGCTTGAAATTGCCACCCAGATGATTCTGGATCTGTGCGGGGGGACGCCAACAGATGTTGTTAAAAGTGGTTCCGCCCCTTATAATTTGACTGATATCCATTTTAAATTGGATAAAACGAAAAAATTAACAGGCGTTGACGTTTCGCAAGAAAGATCTGTTGAAATTTTAAAAAGCCTTGGGTTTGGGGTGGAAAAATTATCGGATCAAGAAATTGATGTAACAAGTCCATCTTGGCGGTATGATATAAATCATGCCGAAGATCTTGTAGAAGAAATTGTTCGCATCGAAGGATATGATAAAATTAAAGCCATTCCCGTCCCCCGCCCCTCTGCGCGGGTGAATCCCTTATCCTTGACCCAACAACGTGTTTCAAAAATCCGTCGATTATTGACTGAACGGCAGATGATGGAAACGGTAACGTGGTCTATGATGGGAAAAAAAATGGCAACAGCCTTTGGTGGTGGCCAAGAAAATATGCAAATTGCCAATCCAATTACGGTTGATTTGGAATATATGCGCCCATCCATATTACCCAATCTTTTAACTGGGATTAAAAATAATATAAAGCGTGGGTTGCGCCCCATTAACTTGCATGAAGTTGGGCCTGTTTATAAAGGGACAGCAGCCGAAGATCAAGAAACTGTTGCAACGGGCGTTCGTTTTGGCTTGGTGACAGATAATCATTGGTCAGGGGAAACCCGCCCATATGATATATTCGATGTTAAAAATGATGCGGTTGCTGTCTTAGAATCTGCCGGTATTTCTGAATCTGCCATGCAGATCAAGGCGGAACAAATTCCAGAATGGATGCACCCTTATCGATCTGGTGTTATTTTTCAAGGTCCCAAGAAAATATTGGGGTACTATGGGGAAATTCATCCGTTGATTTCAAAAATGTTTGGCATTAGGCAACCTGTTTTGGCTTTTGAGTTATTTATATCCAGATTGGCTGACCCCAAAAAGGCAAAACCCCACAAGGGAAAATTACATCTTTCATCTTTACAACCAGTTGAAAAAGATCTGGCCTTTATTGTTGATGAACATGTGCCGGCCCAACCAATATTGGACGCTGTTCGTAAGGCCGATAAAAACTTAATTACTTGCATCCATATTTTTGATACCTATATTGGATCAAATGTTGATGATGGGAAAAAGTCAATTGGGGTGCGCTTTCGTCTAGAGCCCCATAAAATAACTTTAAAAGATGCGGATATCGCCGAAATTTTTGATAAAATTGTAAAAAATGTTTATGCCACCACCGGTGGTATTTTAAGAGACGGGAAATAAAATGTCACATGACTTAAGTTTAATCAGAAACTTTTCCATTATTGCCCATATTGATCATGGAAAATCAACCCTTGCTGATCGTATGATTCAGTTAAGTGGTGGATTAACCGAACGTGAATTAAAAGAACAGGTTCTTGATTCCATGGATATTGAACGTGAACGGGGCATTACGATCAAGGCCCAAACAGTTCGCCTTGAATACAAAGCAGAAGATGGGAAAACATATATTTTAAACCTTATGGACACCCCTGGCCATGTTGACTTTGCTTATGAAGTCAGTCGTTCCTTGGCGGCTTGCGAAGGATCATTATTAATTGTGGATGCCAGCCAAGGGGTTGAGGCCCAAACATTGGCAAACGTCTATCAAGCCCTGAACAATGATCATGAAATTATTCCTGTATTAAACAAGATTGATTTACCTGCTGCGGACCCAGATCGTGTTAAAGAACAAATCGAAGAAGTCATCGGCTTGGATACATCTGATGCCATTGAAGTTTCTGCAAAAACAGGTATCGGCGTTGCAGATGTTTTTGAAGCCATTATCAAACGCTTGCCTGCCCCCGAAGGAAATATTAATGCGCCCCTTAAAGCCATGTTGGTAGACAGCTGGTACGACACTTATCTTGGGGTTGTAACCCTTGTACGCATTAAAGAAGGTGTCTTGAAAGCAGGTATGAAAATCAAAATGTTGGCCGCAAAATCAACTTATTTGGTGGATCATGTTGGGGTTTTTACACCGAAAAAAGAAAAAGTTGACCAGTTATGTCCTGGTGAAGTTGGATACATTATTTCCGGTATTAAGCAAGTGGCTGACTGTCAAATTGGGGATACCATTACGGAAGAAAAAAAGCCTTGTGCCGAAGCATTAACTGGGTTCAAACCTTCGATTCCAGTAGTGTTTTGTGGGTTATTCCCAGCCGACACATCAGAATATGAAAACCTAAAACAAAGCTTGGGGAAATTGCGCTTGAACGATGCCAGCTTTCAGTACGAAGTTGAAAGTTCTGCAGCCCTTGGGTTTGGCTTTCGTTGTGGGTTTCTAGGGCTTTTGCATCTTGAAATTATTCAAGAACGCTTGGAACGTGAATTTGACTTGGATATCGTTACAACAGCACCAAGCGTTGTTTACAAAGTTCATACAAAAAAAGGAACTGTCCTTGAATTGCACAACCCAGCTGACATGCCAGACGTAGTGTATATTGAAAAAGTAGAAGAACCGTGGATCAAAGCCACAATTATGGTTCCTGATGAATATTTAGGCGGCGTTTTAACCTTGTGTACAGAACGTCGTGGCGAACAAATTGACCTAACCTATGTTGGCAGTCGGGCCATGGCAGTTTACAAATTGCCTTTGAACGAAATTGTTTTTGATTTTTACGACCGCCTGAAATCAATTTCCAAAGGGTATGCCAGTTTTGATTATCAATTGGATAGTTATGAAACCTCTGATTTGGTAAAGGTTGCCATTTTAATTAATTCTGAACCGGCAGATTCCCTATCTTTTATTTCCCACAAAGACCGTTCTGAGGCCAGGGGCCGCGAAATCTGTGAACGCTTAAAAGATTTAATTCCAAGACAATTATTTAAGATTGCCTTGCAAGCCGCAATTGGGGGAAAAGTTATTGCCCGTGAAACAATTTCAGCCATGCGAAAAGATGTAACTGCGAAGTGTTACGGTGGGGATGTTAGTCGAAAACGAAAGCTTTTAGACAAACAGAAAAAAGGAAAGAAACGGATGCGCCAAATTGGTAACGTTGAAGTTCCCCACACTGCTTTCATCGAAGCACTTAAAAGAAAAGATTAAAAAGTGATAGTCAAAAAAGTCTATCACTAGGAAAATAAATAAGCCTTTTTCGTCATCCTGTGGCTTGATACCAGGACAACGATGTCAAAAGGGTAAAGAAAAAGTTTAGGATCAAAAAATGATTGACGAAATCTTTAATGCATTAGCCTATTTTAACGATACCATTTTATGGGGGTATCTTGGCATTGGGCTGATTTTAACATCTGGCCTTTATTTATCTTTCAAAGCGCGCTTTGCCCAATTTTTTAAATTCCACAAAGTTGTCCTTCACTTTATCCATTGTGCAAAAGGGGCAAAAGGTCATGATATGCATGACGAAGGCGTTTCCCCCATTCGCGTTTTCTTTGCATCAATTGGTGGATGCATTGGCATTGGAAATATTACAGGGATTGTTCTTGGTGTTCAAATTGGGGGCCCAGGTGCCTTAGTTTGGGTTCTGACCATTGCCATTTTGGGATCAATTATTAAATACTCTGAAATATATCTTGGGGTTAAATATCGCCGCCGTGGGAAAAAATCTGGCTTTGACGGTGGGCCCATGTATTTCTTACAAAAAGCCTTTCCAAAAGCAAAATGGGTTGCGGGAATTATGGCCTTTTTCTTGTGCATTTATGGTATTGAAATATATATGTTCAGCGTTATTAAATCATCTTTTGTTGCCAATTTTGGTTTAAATCAATGGGTTGTAATGCTGGGTCTTTTGGCTTTGATTCTTATTACTGTTGCCGGCGGTATTCAACGTGTGGGCGCCATCAGCAGCTACCTGATTCCCTTATTCGTGGTTATATATTTGGGAATGACAATTTATGTTTTGACGGTTAATGCTGGACAAATCCCCTCCTTAATCAAGCTTGTTCTAAGATCTGCTTTTGAAGGCCATGCCCCTCTTGGTGGCTTTGCTGGAAGTACTGCCTTGATTGCCTTATCAAAAGGATTTTCAAGTGCGGCGTATTCTGGGGATGTTGGAATTGGATATGCATCAATTATCAATAGTGAAACCCGATTTACAGATCCAAAAAACCAGGCCATTTTTGCCATTTTTGCCATTTTCTTAGATACGTATGTTGTTTGTACTTGCACAATATTACTGGTTTTGATGACAGGGGCTTGGACCCAACCTATTGATAGTACATTAATGGTTCAGCACGCCCTGGCGCAGTATTTTCCTTACATGGAATATTTTATGCCCATCTTTTTGTTTGTCTTGGCGTTTTCCACAATCGCAACGTATATGATTGCTGGCATGAAATGTGCCGCGTTTTTGGCGCCTAAGAATGGGATTAAATTATATGTTTCTTATGCCATTTTTGCCTTTTTATTCTTTTCGTTTTACGAATCAAAATATGCTTTCTTAGTTATGAATATTGCTGGTGGGTTTTTAATGTTAATCAATATTGCCGGTATCTTGAAACTTAGAAATGAAATAGATTATAAAATATAGAGACAAAAATAATGACACTTACAAAAGAAAAAATCGGGTTTTGGACAATATTATCCTTGGTTGTTGGGAATATGATTGGGGCAGGTATTTTTACCATCCCGGCGGCCCTTGCAAAGTATGGTAGTATCAGTTTATTAAGTTGGTCTTTTACCGGGGCTGGGGCTGTATTGCTTGCCTTGGTTTTTTCAAGGTTGGCAACAAAACATCCTGCGGTTGGGGGGCCTTATGCCTATTGTCATGAAGCCTTTGGAGATTACATGGGTTTCCAAGTTGCCTGGACTTATTGGATTTCTATGTGGGTTGGAAGTGTTGCAACAATCGTCATGACCGTGGGGTATATCAGTGTTTTTATCCCTGCCATTAATAAAGATCCAAATCTAAGTTTTATAACAGGGCTTGGAATTATTTGGACCCTCACTTTTTTAAATATCAAAAGTGTTAAGGCATCGGGGATTTTACAAATTTTAACAACTGTCCTGAAAATTGCCCCAATATTTGTTGTTATTGCTTTTGCCATTCCCGAAATTGATGTTGCAAACTATGAACCCTTTAATGCCACAGATGCAACAGATATGACGGCTTTTATGGCTGCCAGCACCATTACGATGTGGACATTTATTGGTCTTGAAAGTGCGACAATTCCATCAGATAATATTGAAAATCCAAAGCGTACCATTCCCATGGCAACGGTTATTGGAACCTTGTTTGTTGCATTGTTATACATTGGCACTGTCGCCATTATCGATGGCATGATTCCAAATAATGTTTTGCAAAACTCCCCTGCCCCATTTGCCACCGTGGCTGAAAAATTATTTGGGTCAACCGGCGGCTGGATTATTGCTTTTGGGGCTGTATTTGCCGCGCTTGGATCCTTGAATGGATTTATTTTAATTCAGGCACAGGTGCCTTTGGCCGCAGCAAAAGATAAACTTTTCCCCAAACAGTTTGCCCGTCAAAATGAAAAAGGTATTCCGAATGTTGCCTTGATTATAAATGCCACAATCATGTCGGTTGTCTTGTACACAAATTATAATAAAAGTTTGATCAATCAATTTACATTTTTGGCGACACTGGCAACTTTGGCGGCCTTAACAACTTATATGTTTTCCACCGTTGCAGAAATGGTATTGCACGTTCGTCATAAATATGAATATAAAAATGATCGTAAAACCAACGGAGTTATGGTTATTTCATTTTTGGCTTTTGCCTATACAATCTGGGCCATTGTTGGGGCTGGGGCAGAAATTGTTTATATGGGGGCCTTGTTGTTTTTTGGCAGCACCCCAATCTATGCTTTCATTAAATGGCAGAATTCAAAATGACTTCAAATTCCCGTAAAATAGGTTTTTTCACCGTCCTTGCCCTTGTTATTGGGAACACAGTCGGCAATGGTATTTTTCTTATTCCATCAAGTCTGGCCCGGTTTGGCAGCATAAGTTTACTGGGGTGGGTATTTACATCCCTTGGGGTTATCACAATTGCCATGTCTTATGCCAGGTTAAGCCGTATGCACCCAGCGGTTGGGGGGCCTTATGCCTATTGCCGCAAAGGGTTTGGGGATTATATTGGCTTTCAGGTTGCTTGGAATTATTGGATTTCCAATTGGACAAGTAACGCAGGGGTTATTGTTGGGTTGATTGGATACCTTTCCATTTGTTACGAGCCTATTGGATCAAATCCGTTATTTTCCTTTCTTGTTTCCACCACCATTCTTTGGTTGATCACACTTTTGAATATCATGAATATTAAAAAGGCAGGAAACCTGCAAGTCATTACAACTATTTTAAAATTACTGCCGTTGTTTGCCTTGTTAATTTTTGGCGTTGGGCATATAAATACTGACAATTTTATTCCCTTTAATACAAGTGGTGAAACACATCTAACAGCCATCGTTGGGGCGTCTACCATTACTATGTGGGCATTTGCAGGGTTTGAAACAGGCACTGTTCCTGCAGATAATGTGGGAAATGCAAACAAAGTAATTCCACGTGCCACAATTATTGGAACTTTAATTACTATGGGGATTTACATAGGTATTTCAACCATTGTTTTGGGTATTATTCCAGCTTGTGACTTGGTAAATAATAATGCCCCTATTGCAGATGTGGGGGAAATTGTTTTTGGCCCTATTGGAAAATGGGTTGTTACCATCGGGGCCATTGTATCATCAATCGGAACATTAAATGGTCTGGTTTTGGTTCAAGCAAAAATTCCTTATGCAGCGGCAAAAGATAAATTATTTCCTGAAAGCTTTGCCAAAACAACAAAAAATGGGGAACCTATTGTGGCCCATATTGTTTCCAGTCTGTTAATTACAGCCCTTCTTGTCATGGGGTTCAACGATAATTTAATCGATAAATATACCTATATTATTATCTTTTCCAGCTTGACCACATTAATCACTTACTTATTTTCTGTCGTTTCAGAGGTTCTGTTTTATATTCAAAACAAGCAGCTTGACAAGCTTCCGAAATGGCCCATTTTTAATGCTTTCCTGGCGTTCTTATATATATTCTGGGCGTTGTACGGGGCTGGATCGACACAAGTTTATACGGGATGTCTTTTGTTCTTTATAAGCACCCCAATCTATGCGTATTTAAAATATAAAAACCCATAATTATTTCTGCTATATGGTTGTTTTTTGGGGCAAATCTCCTTATCCTATGGTTATGAGAATAGGAGAACGCAAATAAATACTTTATCATTATTCATCGGAAGCACTGTGATTTGGGGAACAACGTGGTTGGCATTAAAAGCACAGGCAGGTGTTGTTGATCCAAGTGTATCCATCGCCTATCGTTTTTTAATTGGAAGTTGCCTATTCTTTATTTTACATTATATTCGCACCCAGAAATTTTTACCTAAACTTCCCAAAAGAATGCACTTGATGGTTTTCTTTCAAGGAATCTTTATGTTTGGATTGGCATATGAACCTTTCTTTCCGGCATCAAAGTATATGGCAAGTGGATTACTGGCCGTTATTTTCTCAGCCATTGCTTTGCCAAATATTTTTTTAGGGGCTTTATTCTTTAAGACCCCCATTCGTCCCCAAGTCATATTGGGGTCCCTTCTTGGTATTGCAGGTGTTGTTGCCACTTTTTGGAAAGACGTTGAAACCTTAGACATTGCTGATAATGCTGTTTATGGCATTTTACTGGGGCTAACCGGTACCTTATTGGCATCCTTCGGGCAAATTATTGCCACCAAGGTCAGCCGTTCAGGGGTTCGTGTTACGGATTCTGCCCCTTATGCCATGCTTTATGGCGCCCTATTTATGTTAATTTATTGTATTGCAAAAGGGGAAACCATTACCATTGACTGGTCAATATCTTATGTTGCCCCAACCTTGTACCTTGGGGTTATGGGATCTTTCATTGCATTCTGGGCCTATTTGACATTAATTGGGCGTATTGGCCCAGGTCGTGCGGCCTATGTTTTGGTTGCTACGCCTATTATTGCCTTATGTATCTCCAGTATTTATGAAGGATATACCTGGACCATCACAACCTTTATTGGCATGTCATTGGTTATTGCTGGGAATGTTTTGGTATTGCGCGGCAAGACATAAAAAAACACCTGATAAATATCAGGTGTTTAGAGTCGTTAATAAAATATTTAGATACTTTAAAGTTCAGTTACTTAGGCATCTGGCACGTCTTGTAATGCTTTTGCCATAGCCGCATCAGCTTCTTCTTGTTCTTTTATTCTTGCGGCTTCTGCTTCTTGCTCTTGATCATGAAATGCTCTTGCTGCAGCTGCATCAGCTTCTTCTTGTTCTTTTATTCTTGCGGCTTCTGCTGCAGCAAAACCTTTTGCAAAAATTTCATCAGCTTCCGCTGTTCTTTCATTATCCACTCGACGTATCTCTGCCGCATGCCGATCTGAACGCCAATGTGTAGGTCTTTCTCTATATCCAGATGCTACGGAGTCATCATCTTCTCTGAGACCCCAGGCTGTCGGCCTTCTTGTATAGCTTTCTGAACGCCAATGTGTAGGTCTTTCTCCATATCCAGATGCTACGGAGTCATCTTCTTCGCTTTCTGCTGGCGCAGCGGCTGCAGCAGCAGCAGCGGATGTTGGTGATTGTTCAAAACCTACATAACCTTCTTCTTGGTCAGGCAATGCTTTTTCTGCTGGCGCAGCAGCTGCAGCAGCTGGTTCTAATTCTTCTCCTGCGGCTAATTTTGCTGCCATAGCCGCATCAGCTTCTTCTTGTGCTTTTATTCTTGCGGCTTTTTCTTCTTCACCTCTTTGTAGTCGTTCTGCCACAGCTCTTGACATTGATTCCTCGCGGAATTTGTTAAGCACATCAGATGCCTCATTCAACTGTCTAAGAAAAGCTGCTAGACTTGGGAAGTGTTCTGCTAAATCATTTAATTGCTGACAGTCACCACTTAATGCCGCAGATATTGATCTTTCATCGATAGCAAAAGGCAATTCATCTAAAATATCTCTAATTTTTATTGAATTGTCAACGTTCTCTATGACTAATTCATCATACCTACTTTGACTCAATCTAGATTGGGCGCTTGAATCTTCAGGTTCAGCTGCTGCTGCACTAGCGTCTGTCGTAGAAAACGCAAGTGTCGTCGTTAATAAAATATTTAAAATATGTTTTCTCATCTTAATCTCCTTATAATACTCAGATATACTACATATAATAATATTTTGAATATATTCAATATAAAAAAAGCACCTATTTTTATTTATTATAATAAACTTCTCTTGATTTTTTGACGAAATTACAGCAAAAATGTAGGAGTATATTTTTCCAGAAAGTTATTCATGATCGAAGCCGCAAATAAAACTGACACTTCCTTGCTGAAAGTAAATGCCATCCCTGTAAATTACGAGGCGGAGCAAGCTTTGTTAGGGGCCCTTCTTCATAATAATGAAGCCCTTGAAAAGGTTCAGGAATTTTTAAAAGCTGACCATTTTGCCAATGCCGTGAATGGTAAGATTTATGCATCAATCTGTACGTTGTGTGATCGTGGACAAGTTGCCGACCCCATTACTTTGCGTGATTATTTTGCAACAGATACAGAATTATCCGAAGCGGGTGGTGTGGAATATTTGATTAACCTTGCTGATTCGGTTGTTTCCATTATAAATACAGAAAATTATGGGCGCGTTATTGAAGACCTTTATACCCGTCGACAATTAATCAATGTTGGCGAAGATTTGGTTATTAATGCCAAAAAAATTGATGTTTCCAGCAATGCTGTGGAACAAATTGAAAAGGCTGAACAGAAACTTTTTAACTTAGCTGTTTCTGGCAATTCAAAAAACCAATTTCAATCCCTTCAAAGTGCTGTTAAAACATCCATTGATATGGCCGAGACTGCCTATAAAAGGGATAGCCACGTTGTTGGTGTTACAAGTGGTTTTAGGGATTTAGATCGGTGGTTAGGTGGCCTTCACCCTTCTGACTTACTTATTCTTGCCGCGCGTCCTTCCATGGGGAAAACTGCCTTGGCAACCAACATCGCCTTTAATGCGGCCAAAGCTGTCTTAAAGGAAAACACTGGCGGCGGACATGTTGCTTTCTTTTCCTTGGAAATGTCTGCAGACCAATTGGCCACACGTATTTTATCCCAAGAATGCGGGGTGCCTTCAGATAAAATTCGACGAGGGGAATTATCGCAACAAAATTTTGAAAGCCTGACAAAAATCAGTCGGGAAATTAATAACCTTCCCCTGTTTATTGATGATACCCCTGCCCTGACAATTTCTGCGTTAAGAACCCGTGCCAGACGCTTGCAACGACAACAAGGGCTTGATTTAATTGTCGTGGACTATTTACAATTACTTCAGGGAACAAACAGCAGCGATAACCGCGTAAATGAAATTTCTGAAATTTCCCGTGGCCTAAAAGCCATTGCCAAGGAATTGGAAGTTCCTGTTATTGCCCTATCCCAGTTATCTCGTGCAGTTGAACAACGTGATGATAAACGCCCTATGTTGTCGGACTTAAGGGAATCTGGTTCGATCGAGCAAGACGCCGACGTTGTTATGTTTATCTTTCGCGAAGAATATTATTTGGGGCGTCAAGAGCCATCGGAAACCGGAACAGAAAAATATTTAAACTGGCAAGAAAGTATGGAACGCGTCCAAAACAAGGCAGACGTTATTATTGCAAAACAACGGCACGGGCCCATTGGCAATATAAAATTATTTTTCGAAGGCCGCTTTACAAGGTTTGGCAACTTAGACACACAGCATACAGAGTAAAATATGACTTATGATTTATCTTTTAATAATGATCAACTGCGTATCACAATCAATTTAAGTAAAATTCAAAAGAACTATCAACAGTTTCGTGAAATAACCAAGGCGGATGTTGGATATGTTTGCAAAGCAAATGCCTACAGCCTGGGGGCTGCACCTGTCGCAAAAGCTGTTTATGAAGTTGGGTGCCGCACTTTCTTTGTGGCGACCACACAAGAAGGTATTTATGTCAGACAAGCCCTTTCAAAAGATGCCAAAATATATATTCTGCATGGCCCTGATCAAAATGATTTAGACCAACTTATTGAAAATAATTTAATACCTGTTTTGAATAATCAATATCAAATTGATCTATGGGTTAAAAAATCCTTACAAATATCCCAAAAATTAAAGGCAGCCCTTCATTTTGACACAGGCATGAATCGCCTTGGTTTATCGGTTAAGGAAACGCAACCAATTATTGATGCCACTAAGAATATTGATATTGTTCATGTCTTAAGTCACCTGGCTTGTGCCAGTGAAATTGATCATCCTTATAACAAACAGCAAAAAGACCTTTTTCAATATGTGATTGATGCCTTTTCTGGAACAGAAACTTCCTTAGTTGCAGCAGAAGGCGTTTCCTTAGGAACAGATTATTATTATGATATGGCCCGTGTGGGAATTGGCCTTTATGGGGTATTACCCCATGAACAAGGATCCATAAATCACAAATTTGATTTGGCCTTCCTGCCCCAAGCAAAAATTATTCAGACCCGCGAAATAGACAAAGGGGAATCTGTTGGATATGGCCAAAGCTTTGTTGCCAAGAAAAAAATAAGAACAGCTGTCGTCGGGATTGGTTTTGCGGATGGTTTCCCCAGAGAAGCCTCTAACAAAGCTAATGTTTATATAGGAAAAAACAAAGCCGCTGTTATTGGACGTATCTCTATGGACTTAACCATTATTGATGTGACAGATATTCCTGAAGATGTTTCGTCTATTGGAAATTGGGTTGATATATTCCAAGACAGTGCAACTTTTAATGACTTATCTAAAAATAGTGGACGTTCCATCTATGAATTAATGGCATTATTTGCCGGAGTCCGATATAATAGAATTTATAAAAATTAAAGAATATGAATATTATAGCAAATACAGGACGCATTTTTTTATCATTTATGGCTTACTTGGGGGGCTTGTTGCTTTTTGCAATAAAAACGGTGACCCATATTATTCGCCCGCCCTATTACCCAAGTCAGATTTTCCGGCAAATTTTTGAAATTGGCTATTTATCTTTACCGGTTGTTGGCCTGACGGCAATTTTCACGGGAATGGTTTTGGCCTTGCAAAGCTATACAGGGCTTTCAAGATTTTCAGGGGAAAGTGCCATTGCCACAATTGTTGTTTTATCTGTCACCCGTGAACTGGGCCCTGTCCTTGCGGGATTGATGGTGGCTGGTCGTGTTGGGGCCTCTATTGCGGCAGAAATTGGAACAATGCGCGTGACAGAGCAAGTTGATGCCCTGGTTACCTTAAACACAAATCCTTTTAAATACTTGGTTGCGCCCCGCGTATTGGCCTGTACCTTGATGCTTCCTTTATTGGTCCTTTGCGCAGACGTCATCGGTGTTCTTGGTGGGTACTTAGTTAGTATTCATAAACTTGGATTTAATCCTGCCCTTTATATTGAAAAAACTTTTAAATATTTAGAAGTTCAAGATGTTATGTCAGGCTTAATTAAGGCAACTGTATTTGGATTTATGATTGCCTTATTTGGATGTTATCAAGGATATCATTCCAAAGGGGGCGCCCAAGGGGTTGGTCAAGCAACAACCAGTGCTGTGGTATCGTCTTCAATTTCAATTTTGATTTTAAACTATGCATTAACAGCAACTTTATTTACAAATTAAATGACAAAAAATATAAAAATACAAATTCGGGATTTACATAAAAGTTTTGGCAACAATCATGTCTTACGTGGCGTGAATATGGATGTGCACGAAGGGGAATCTGTTGTTGTAATTGGTGGTTCTGGTACCGGGAAATCAGTCTTACTTAAATGTATTTTGGGGTTGGTTACGCCGGACAAGGGATCCATTAAAGTTGACGGTGAAGAACTAACAATAATGTCCCCCAGTCAACGTGATAAAGTTTTGCAAAAATTTGGGATGTTGTTTCAAGGGGGGGCCTTGTTTGACAGTTTGCCTGTATGGCGAAATGTCAGTTTTGATTTAATTCATAATAAAAAATCCAGTCTGTCAAAATCCCGTGAAATTGCCTTAGAAAAATTAAAAGAAGTTGGGTTAAGTGAAAGGATCTTAGATCTTTCCCCTTCAGAACTTTCGGGCGGGATGCAGAAACGTGTTGGCCTTGCCCGTGCCATCGCCTCAAACCCAGAGATATTGTTTTTTGATGAACCTACGACAGGTTTGGATCCAATCATGTGTGGAACAATTGACAACTTGATTAAATCATCCGTAAAACATCTTGGGGCCACCGCCATCAGTATCACCCATGATATGACAAGTGCCAAATTTATTGCCGATCGGTTGGCCATGATTTATGAAGGGGCCATTATTTGGGACGGCACCGTAAAAGAACTTAGTACCTGTAAAAATGAAATTGTTCAACATTTTATTAACGGACACAAGCATTACCAAACTTCAAAAAAATAGGACTTAAATTGGCAAAATCAACAGCGGAATATATTTGTCAACAATGTGGAAGTTCCCATCCAAAATGGTCAGGAAAATGCTTGGATTGTGGCGCCTGGAATTCTTTAGTCGAAGAACATGACCAGTCCGTTCCCAAGGGTGTGAAAGGGGCAAATAAGGCTTCGTCCATTGAATTTGTTGGCTTGGATGGACCAAATCAAGAGCAGCTTCGAAAAAAAACAACCATTTCTGAACTTGACCGTGTGACAGGGGGCGGCCTTGTTCCAGGATCTGTTGTCCTTGTTGGTGGCGACCCTGGCATTGGAAAGTCCACCCTTTTATTACAGGCCATTGCGGGCTTGTCCAAAAATTACAAGTGTGCTTATATTTCTGGGGAAGAAGGTGTTGACCAAGTTCGTCTGCGGGCAAAACGCTTGCATGTGGAAAATCAACCTGTTGAATTGGCTACTGAAACCAATATTAAATCCATTATAAAATCATTAAATGGCCCGACCCCCCCTGAAATTGTTGTGATTGATTCCATTCAAACCATGTATTTGGATGATTTGGATTCGTCACCTGGCTCTGTTTCCCAAGTTCGCACCTGTTCACAAGAACTGATCCGCCTGGCGAAGAAAAAAAATATTGTTATGATATTGGTTGGACATGTTACCAAAGAAGGGGCCATCGCAGGCCCGCGTGTTTTAGAACACATGGTTGATACCGTTCTTTACTTTGAAGGGGATCGTGGGCATCAGTTCCGAATTTTACGTTCCGTTAAAAATAGATTTGGTCCCACGGATGAAATTGGTGTCTTTGAAATGACGTCACTTGGGCTTCAAGAGGTCAGCAATCCATCTGCCATTTTTTTAGAGAATCGTCATGAAGATATTAATGGAAGTGCTGTATTTGCCGGCATTGAAGGGACACGACCTGTTCTTGTTGAAATTCAATCGCTGGTTGCCCCCTCACCCTTTGCATCGCCGCGTCGCAATGTTATCGGCTGGGATAGTGGCCGTCTGGCCATGATCATCGCTGTACTGGAATCCCGTTGTGGTATGTCTTTTGCAGGTAAAGATGTTTATTTGAATATTGCAGGGGGACTTAGAATTTCAGAACCCGCCGCAGATTTGGCTGTTGCCGCAGCTTTATTATCTTCTTTAACAGCCCAACCTATACCAGCCCAAGCTGTTTTATTTGGGGAAATTGGTTTATCAGGGGAAATTCGATCCGTCAGCCAACCCTCTTTAAGGCTGAAAGAGGCTGAAAAATTGGGCTTTTCCCAGGCCTATATCCCAAAATTATCCGGCAAAGAATCCAAAGGAATGAAATCAAAGATTGAAGTTAAAGAGGTCAAAACCTTAATAGACTTAATCCATGAATTGGGAATTCCGAAACTAACTAAAACGACAGAGGCAGAACATGCAATTATTTAATTTTTTTGACTATGGCTTAATTCTATTTTTATTATTCTTTGGAATTTTTGGATTCATAAAAGGCTTCACCCAAAAAATTCTTTCTATTTTTAGTTGGGGGGGCGCCATTGGATTATCTTTTTACCTTTACCCTTTTGCAAAACCATTTATAGGTAGATATATAGAAAATAAATTAATTGTTACATTGCTAACCTGTATTTTATTATTCATTTTCCTTCTGGTTATATTCAAAATTATTACGGCAACAATTACCAATAATATTCAAAAAAGCAGTATCGGCTTTCTTGATAGAGTCCTTGGGTTTATTATCGGGACATTGACTGGTTTTTTGATTGTTTCTTTGGTTGCCATTGTTATGCATGTCTTACTGCCGCTGCGGTCCTATCCAACCATGATGCAAAAATCAGCCTTGTGGCCATTTGCAGAACAGAGTGGTAAATATATTCAAAACATCAAACCCTTGATCAAAGGATATAATGCCAGTAAAGGTGATTTAAAAAGCGGGCTGAACTCTATAGAATTTTCAAAAATTAAGGCCACTAAAAATCTTGGTGATGAAACAGCTTACAGAAAAAAAGATCGGGGAATGCTTGATAGTCTTGTTCAAGCGAATGATTAAACTTGAATATTCAAAAGCACTTCCGCCTGGTGAAAGTTCAAAATTATAATTTAAGGAAGCAAAATGAAATATACTGGATCCTGCCACTGTCAAAAGGTTAAATTCACATGTGAGTTGGAATTAAGAACACCGATTGTTTGCAATTGCTCTTACCACAGTATGAATAATGCCACAGTTCATGTGGCTAATAGCATTATAATTCAAGAGGGGGCATCAGATTTGACTTGTTGGACCCGCGGGAGCGAATGGACAGAAAGTTACGGTTTCAGGGGTAATTTTTTTATTAAAGTGACGTTCAAACCGTAATTCTCTGTAAAAAATTCACCCCTCTATCACTCTTCTTCTAAAACAGCCCTTTTTGAAACCAGGTCGGGGTGATCTTCACTTCTTCCTAAC
>OJGZ01000202.1_pt1 | contig 26670 bp, 20 predicted proteins | sample 1595051 | NCBI WGS metagenome assembly OJGZ01 (sample SAMN05416800, study PRJEB24817) | seawater metagenome | isolation source: Sea water | place: Canada:Atlantic | collected 2013-07 | reverse complement strand
ATCTACACTAGATCGCTCGTCGGCAGCGTCAGATGTGTATAAGAGACAGAATATGATGTAAAAGTGGTAAGAAGCAGCAATGGTCAATCTGAAGCGCGATATAGAATAAAAACGGAAATTGTTCTTTTTGGTAAAACCCACCCAATTTATTTAACACTGAGCGACCGTGAAGAGATGCGTTTTCCCGTACTTTTGGGAAGAAATTTTTTGAGCAATAAATTCATGGTGGATATTAACAAAACCAACCTTTCCTTCAAACTAAAAAACAAACAATGAACATCAAAATATTATCGGCAAACAGCCATTTATATTCCACCCAACGCCTCGTAGAAGCTGCAAAAAAAAGAAAGCACGACGTTGAAGTTATAAATCACGCCAAGTGCGATATTGTAATAGAAAAGAAAAACCCTGTTATTTATTACAAAGGCCACAAACTAGACCACACCGATGCGGTGATTCCGCGTATTGGGGCTTCCGTCACTTTTTACGGAACTGCCGTGGTTCGCCAGTTTGAAATGATGCGCGTTTTCACAACTACGGAAAGTCAAGCATTGGTGCGCTCACGCGATAAATTGCGAAGCTTGCAGGTTCTATCCCGTGCGGGATTGGGATTGCCAAAAACCGTTTTTACCAATTATTCCAAAAACGTAAAGGAGATAGTGGACCAAGCCGGTGGTGCGCCCGTAATTATTAAACTGTTGGAAGGCACGCAGGGCATTGGTGTAATTCTTGCGGAAACCCGAAAAGCAGCCGAATCTGTAATTGAAGCATTTAACAATTTGCAGGCGCGGGTTATCGTGCAGGAATTTATAAAAGAAGCTGGAGGCGCAGATATTAGAGCATTTATTGTGGACGGCCAAGTAATTGGAGCTATGAAACGACAGGGCAAGGAAGGCGAATTCCGGAGCAATTTGCACCGCGGCGGAACCGCAACCGTTATAAAACTTACCGATGAGGAAGAAACCGCCGCACTGAAGGCAGCAAAAGCCATGGGCCTTGGAATTGCTGGGGTTGATATGTTGCAATCGGCACGTGGGCCATTGATTTTGGAAGTAAATTCATCTCCCGGTTTGGAAGGCATTGAACAAGCCACAGGCAAGGATATCGCAAACTCAATCATAAAATATATAGAACGCAACGTATAACTATGGCCAAAAAGGAAGAACGTGATATTGTAATTTTAAACGAACGGATTGCGCTGGGCGAAAGTCGAACCGTGGATTTCAGCATTGCGAAACTTTACACTTCCACCAAAATTGAAATTCCTATTATCATTGAACGTTCGAAAATTCCCGGACCCACAGTTTTGATAACTGCCGCCATTCACGGAGACGAAATAAACGGGGTGGAAATTGTACGCCAACTCATTGCCAGAAAATTGAACAAGCCCAAACGCGGCACCATTATTTGTATTCCAATTCTCAACGTGTTTGGTTTTTTAAATGGCGACCGTTCATTCCCCGATGGGCGCGACCTCAACAGGGTTTTTCCCGGAACCAAAACGGGTTCGTTGGCAAGTCGTGTTGCCTATCATTTCACCAAAAAGGTTTTACCCCACGCCGATTATTGTCTTGATTTTCACACCGGTGGCGCCAGCCGCTTCAATGCAGCACAGATTCGCATAAAACCGGGCGATGAAAAATTGCTGGAACTCGCAAAAGTGTTCAACGCTCCCTTTACGGTCTTTTCAAATACCATTGAAAAATCGTACCGAAATACCTGCCATAAAATGGGCATTCCCGTTTTGCTTTTTGAAGGCGGAAAAAGCCGGGAAAGCAACAAACATATTGCGAAAGAAGGGGTAGATGGCATTTTGCGCGTGCTGGACCACTTAGATATGTTGGGCAAAAGACACGTAGCCCCTGAGCCGAACGCCAAAACGGTAATCATCGAGAAAAGTAAGTGGATACGCGCATACCGAAGTGGGTTGCTGCACGTAAAAATTGACTGCAACAAGCACGTGGAAAAAGGCGAATTTTTAGCCACGATCACCGACCCATACGGAAAAATGCGGTTTAAGGTTACTTCGCCCAATGAAGGTTATATCATTAATGTAAACCAATCGCCGATTGTAAACCAAGGGGATGCCATTTTTCATATTTCAACCGTAAATACCGCAAATACGGAAGACGAGGAAATGGAAGATTGAAAAGGATTTTGGATTGACGATTTACGATTTACGATTTACGATTGATGATTTTAGATTTGGCTTTTCGTGCCGATAACTCGGGAGCGTTCAGGGTGACACTATTGGGATTTGGAATTTGGGATTTGGGATTTGGGATTTAAAATTTGGAGTTTCTATATTATTATGGCTAATAAAAAAACGCTTCGTTTGAAATATAAAAAACTTCGGGAAGAGCTTTCCGAGGAATCCATTGAGGCAATGAGCCTTCAGATTGCAAACCAAGCATTAAAACTTCCAATTTGGGATAAAACCTATTACCATATTTTTCTTCCCATTTTGGCAAAAAAAGAAGTGAATACGGAATATCTGCTGCATATTTTACAGGGAAAGGATAAGAGTATCGTCGTTTCAAAGGCCGATTTTAATACTGGGGAAATGAAAAATTTTCTTTTGCAGGAAAATACGGTTTTAAAAACTTCGGAATATGGAATTCCCGAGCCCGTTTCGGGTATAGAAATTTCCCCGGAAATGATTGAGGTTGTCTTCGTTCCTTTGCTCGTATACGATAAAAGAGGCCATCGCATCGGTTACGGAAAAGGGTTTTACGATCGATTTTTAAAACGGTGCAATCCGAATGCTGTATTTGTCGGGCTATCCTTTTTTGACCCCGAACCGGAGATTTTCTTTGAAGATTTGGATGTTCCCCTAAATTTTTGCGTTGTTCCAAAAGAGATATTTGATTTCCAAAATTACCGATGATCGTCATAAGTTAAGACAGCGATAACCGAATCAAAAAAAATTATGGAAACAGATTTTGGAAGTGCGATTATTTTCTTTTTACCCCAAGTAGCTTTTATTCAGTTTCTTTCTTCGGAAATGCCTTTTTATTGAAAAGAAGCAACAAAATAACCCCAATGCTGATGGAGGAATCCGCCACATTGAAAACTGGGTCGAAGAAGGTAAAATACTCCCCGCCCCAAAAAGGAACCCATTCGGGCAAAGTGCCGCCATATAGTGGAAAATAAAGCATATCTACTACTTTCCCGTGAAACAAAGTTCCATAACCGCCGTCTTCGGGAAACAAAGTGGCTACTTGATGATGGCTATCATTGAAAATAATACCGTAAAAAACAGAATCGATAATATTGCCCAAAGCACCCGCAAATATCAAAGCCACACAAAAGATCAGTATGCTTGGCATATTTTTTCGAACGGAATCCCAAAGCCAATACCCTATTCCCGCAATAGCCACAATTCTAAACAGGGTTAAAAAGAGTTTTCCGTATTCACCAGGAATCTTTGCGCCCCATGCCATTCCTTCGTTTTCAACGAAAAGAATACGGAACCAATCAAACACTCGAATTTCATCGCCTAAAGCAAAGTGTGTTTTGATATAAAACTTTGAAATCTGATCTATTAATAGAATCAGTATAATTATAAGAGTGGCTTTTTTTAGGCTCATAAGGTTTTTTCTTTCGCTTTAGCGTTGCAATGCGAGGGCTCTCCGTAACTAAAGCTTCAAAGAGCGCTGCAAAAATAGCAATATTATTTGGTTTGCAGCAGCCTTATATTACCATTGACGCTTTCGGCTTGAACCGTAAATTTTCCGCGTTTGGGAAGCATATTTTCAACGGTTCCATTTATTGAAATGGCAATACCCGAGACACCGCTTTCAGCAACAACATTTATATTGCCATCTTTAGTTTTTAAATGGGCATTTCCTGAAAAATTTCTCAATTCACAGTTGGAGTTTTCTAGGGAAACAGCAAGTGCTTTAAAGTTTCCGTTTGCAAAAATGGAAGCCAACTTAGACTTGACCTCAACTGAAATTGTATTTGGAACAATCAACACTATTTCCACCGCCAATACTTTATGGGCAGCGAGTTTATCGTCTTCCAAAAACACGAAAGGGGAAAAGCCTGTCTTTAAAGAAAGTTTATTATTCTTTAAATTTTCCTCTATAATTACATCCTCGGAATGTTCTCCGGAAATATGCACGGAAAGCTTGATTTCTTTTTCTTCGGAAGAATGAATCGTAATTTTAAAAATGGCATCGTCTACAATGGAAAGTGCTTTTATTCCATCCGAAGAGAATTCTTTGTGAATGGTTTTTTGGGCCACGGAAGATTTCAATCCGAGGAAGACTATAGCGATTATGAAGAATATTTGGCGCATAATTTAACCACAAAGGTTGCAAAGAATTTCACTAAGAACACAAAGAATTTGATACAATAAAAAAGCCCCGAAAAATTTTCAGGGCTATAATAATTTTAAGAATTAATCCTTTTCCCTTTGGGAAGGGCTGGGGATGGGCCTATTTCTGCAAATTCTTTGCCTCGATGCTCAAGGTAGCGTGTGGAACAAGCTTTAAACGCTCTTTGTTTATCAACTTTCCAGTAACGCGGCAAACTCCATAAGTTTTATTTTCAATGCGTACTAAAGCATTTTTAAGATCGCGAATAAACTTTTCCTGACGAATTGCCAACTGCGAATTGGCTTCTTTACTCATCACTTCACTACCCTCATCAAAAGCCTTGAAAGTAGGAGAGGTATCATCGGTACCATTATTACTGTCGTTTTTGTATGAACTTTTTATAAGCTCCAACTGCTCGGTTGCTTTCTTGATTTTATCGTTCAAAATTGCTCTAAATTCTTCCAGCTCGGCATCGGAATATCTGGTTCTTTCTGTATCTGTCATAATCTAATGTTTTTTAATGCTTATACGTGTTTCTATATCGTCAAACGCAATTTCTGTTCCTTTATCAATTTGTGGCTGAAATTGCAAAATTTCCGTTAATGTCTCTTCTTTTATATACTTCAGGTTTTGGTTTACCGCCTCCGTCAGTTTTTCATTTTCCTCAAGGGTAACCTCAATCCTGTCTGTCACTTCAAAACCGCTGTCTTTTCTTAGGTTTTGTATCCTGTTTACCAATTCACGGGATATCCCTTCATTTCGCAACGCTGGGGTTATGGTAACATCCAGTGCCACAGTAACTCCATCTGCATTTGCAACCAGCCAGCCCTCAATATCCTGCGAGCTTATGATTACATCAGCGAGCGCCAAAATAGTATTTTTTTCGTTAATAAAAACTGATATTTCCCCATCTTTTTCCAAAGTGGCAATTTGTTTTTGGTCAAAGGCTGAAATGGCTGCCGCCACGGCTTTCATATCCTTTCCAAAACGGGGGCCCAAAGCTTTAAAATCTGGCTTTATCTGCTTTACCAGCATGCCCGAACCTTCATCTATCAGTTCTATTTCCTTTACGTTTACTTCACTTTTTATCAATTCTGAAACCGCCAGTATTTCTTCTTTTTCAGAAACTTCCAAAACAGGAATCATAATTTTTTGAAGTGGCTGGCGCACTTTTATCTTCTCTCTTTGTCGTAACGAAAGCACCAAGGAGGATATTGTTTGCGCTTTCTGCATTTTGTGTTCCAACTTTTTATCAATGAACGAAACGTCTGCCTTTGGAAAATCGGTTAAATGTACCGATTCCATACCTTCTTTTGAAGTTCCGGACGTTAAGTCCTTATAGAGTCGATCCATAAAGAACGGAGCTACGGGAGCGCCAAGCTTTGCAACGGTTTCCAAACAAGTATACAGTACTTGGTAAGCAGAAATTTTATCGTCGTTATTAGTGCTTTTCCAATACCTTCTTCTACTTAAACGAACAAACCAGTTGCTCAAATTTTCCTGTACAAATTCTGAAATTGCACGCGTAGCCTTGGTAGGTTCATAATCTGCGTAATAGTCATCTACTTTTTGGATGAGCGTGTGCAATTCTGAAAGTATCCAACGGTCAATCTCCGGACGTTTTTCCAGCGGAAGGTCTTTTTCAATATACTCAAAATTATCGAGATTGGCGTAAAGGCTGAAAAAACTATAGGTATTGTATAGTGTTCCGAAGAATTTATTGCGCACTTCTGAAATTCCGTCTTGGTCAAATTTTAGGTTATCCCACGGATTGGCGTTACTAATCATATACCAGCGCGTAGCATCGGGACCGAAAACGTCCAAGGTTTCAAAAGGATCTACGGCATTGCCGAGACGCTTGCTCATTTTCTGTCCGTTTTTGTCCAAAACAAGTCCGTTGGAAACTACGTTTTTATAGGCAACGTCGTCAAAAATCATGGTGGCTATTGCATGCAAAGTATAAAACCAACCACGGGTTTGATCAACTCCTTCAGCTATAAAATCTGCTTTTCTCCAAGTGTTTTCAACCTTTTCCTTGTTTTCGAAAGGATAATGCCACTGCGCGTAGGGCATGCTTCCGCTGTCAAACCAAACGTCTATCAGGTCGGCTTCGCGCTTCATGGGTTTTCCAAGTGGGGAAACGAGCGTTATGCCATCCACTATGTTTTTATGTAGATCAACTTTTGAATAATTTTCTTCGGAAAAATCGTTTGCTTTGAAACCTTCAAAAATATCTTTTTCCATGAATCCAGCTGTAACAGCTTTCTGCATTTCGGCTTTCAATTCTTCCACAGAACCGATGATTATTTCTTCCTTTCCATCATCCGTTCTCCAAATCGGCAACGGAATTCCCCAATAGCGCGAACGCGAAAGGTTCCAATCATTTGCGTTTGCAAGCCAGTGGCCAAAACGGCCTTCGCCAGTGGCTTTTGGCTTCCAGTTTATTTTCTTGTTCAGCTCGAACATTCTATCGCGGAAATCGGTCACTTTTATAAACCACGAATCCAGCGGATAATATAGAATAGGCTTATCGGTACGCCAGCAGTTTGGATAGCTGTGTAAATATTTTTCAACTTTAAAGGCTTTGTTTTCGGTCTTCAGTTTTATTGCGATTTCAACATCAACTGATTTCTCGGGCACTTCGGCATCATCGTAATACTCGTTCTTTACATATTTGCCTGCAAGCTCCTTCATTTCGGGACGGAATTTTCCTTGCAAATCCACAAGTGGAACCAGATTTCCATTTTCGTCTTTTACCAGCATTGGCGGCACTTCCGGCGTCGCTTCTTTTGCAACCTTGGCATCATCGGCACCAAAGGTTGGCGCGGTGTGAACGATTCCCGTTCCGTCTTCTGTAGTAACAAAATCGCCCGCAATTACTCTGAATGCGTTTTCAGGATTGTCGTGCGGCTTTGCATAATCCAAAAGCTGTTCGTATCGAATTCCGACTAAATCGGCACCTTTAAATTCTTTCGCAATAAAATAGGGGATTACCTTATCGCCCTGTTTATATGATTCGAGGATTTCCTCGTTTGGTTTTTCCTCATAATTCTTCGCGAATTGGCTTGCGACCAAATTCTTTGCGAGAATTACATTTATGGGCTGGAAAGTATATTGGTTAAAAGTTTTCACCAAAACATAATCAATCTTGGGACCCACGGTCAACGCGGTATTGCTGGGAAGCGTCCACGGTGTGGTAGTCCATGCCAAAAACCAAATGTTGTTTGACTCTTCGCCAAGGAAATCGGGCAAGGTTTCGGCCATTGCCTTAAATTGGGCCACCACCGTAGTATCGGTAATATCCTGATAGGTTCCCGGCTGGTTAAGCTCGTGAGAGCTTAAACCTGTACCAGCTTTTGGGGAATACGGCTGAATAGTGTAACCTTTATAAATTAAATTCTTATTGTAAATTTCCTTTAGAAGCCACCAAACGGTTTCCATATATTTTGGCTCGTAGGTAACGTATGGATCGCTCATATCTACCCAATAGCCGTATTTTTCGGTAACTTTGTTCCACACGTCTGTGTAACGCATCACGGCTTTTTTACAGGCCGCATTATAATCTTCCACCGAAATTTTCTTGCCAATATCTTCCTTTGTAATTCCAAGTTCTTTCTCAACGCCCAATTCAATAGGCAAACCATGCGTATCCCAGCCTGCTTTCCTGTCAACTTTAAACCCTTTTTGGGTTTTGTAACGACAAAAGATATCCTTAATGGCACGTGCCATTACGTGATGGATTCCCGGAAGACCATTTGCAGACGGCGGCCCTTCAAAAAATACAAATGGTTTCGCTCCTTCGCGAATGGAAATACTCTGCTCAAAGATGTTTTCTTCTTTCCAAAAATCGAGTACTTCTTCCGCCAGTTTAGGGAGGTCTAGCCCTTTGTATTCTTTAAATTTCTTGCTCATAATGTGGGTGTTGCAATAAAGTTTGCAAAAGTAAACAATTTTGAAGAAATGCATGTTGATTTTCCAAAGAGAAAGAAGCCTATATTATTTGAATTAATAACAGGTTTGAATATAAATTATCTAAATATGTAAATTATTTTTAGGGGTTTTATTCTAAATAAGGTTCATAATTTTGAATACTCCATTTTTTCCCCCAAATTTGAAGTCTTTTTAAAGCTTTCTCAATAATACAGTTAACTAATGAAGAAAATATATCTTTTCCTGCTTCTTGCAACAATTTCACTAGCTTCAGTTCAATCACAAATACTTGACCCCGTAAAATGGTCAACTAGTGTAAAAAAAATATCTGAGACCGAATACGATCTTATTGCAAAAGCTACGATTGAAGACAAATGGCATCTTTACTCTCAGAAAGTTCCACCAGATGGGCCATTGCCAACACTTTTTACTTTTGAGAAAAATGCCGCATATAAAGCTGTAGGAAAAATAAAGGAAAGCAAAGGAGTTACCGAACACGACCCTGTCTTTGACATGGTAATTACATTTTTTGCAAACAGCGCAACATTTACAAAACGAATACAATTAACCGGAAATAAAGGCACTACCGTCAAAGGCGAGGTAGAATTCATGGTTTGCGATGATACACGCTGCTTGCCTCCTGCCTATGTTGATTTAGTTTTTGAGATACCTGCGCCCCAAAAAACTGAATCAGTTGTTACCACTAAAAACACTGATAACACCAAAGTATCAGAAGAATCCACTGAAATTTTGGAAGATACTGTCGTGGTTGATACCTTATTAGAAACTAATGAAGTGGTAAATGACACTGTTAAAGCAGCTTCAGACGAATCACTTACGGCTCTTGAACAAAATAAAAAACAAGATAAAAAAGGACTTTGGACTATTTTTATTGTTGCATTCTTATTCGGTTTTACTGCCCTATTAACCCCCTGTGTTTTCCCCATGATCCCAATGACCGTGAGCTTTTTTACAAAACAAAGCAAATCTAAGGCAGCGGGTATTAAAAACGCTATTATTTACGGCATTGCTATAATCGTAATTTACGTGGTTTTGGGGGCTATTGTAACCGCAATCTTTGGTGCTGATGCTCTCAATGCGCTCTCCACAAATGTCTGGTTCAACATCATCTTTTTCTTGCTTATCATTTTCTTCGCCTTCTCATTTTTGGGAGCCTATGAAATTACCCTTCCCAGCTCTTGGGCTACCAAGGCCGACAAGCAAGCCGATAGGGGCGGGATGATTGGTATATTTTTTATGGCGCTTGCTCTGGCCATTGTTTCCTTTTCCTGTACGGGACCTATTATTGGTTATTTATTGGTAGAAGCCGCCTCCAAAGGAGGGATAGCACCTTTTGTGGGAATGTTCGGTTTTTCATTGGCTCTGGCATTGCCCTTCGCGCTTTTTGCGGCTTTTCCTGGGTGGATGAATTCACTTCCAAAGTCTGGCGGATGGCTAAACACCGTAAAAGTTTTTTTGGGTTTTTTGGAGTTGGCGCTGGCTTTTAAGTTTTTATCAAATGCAGATCTTGTACTTCAACTTCATTGGCTTGAAAGAGAAGTTTTCTTAGCTATTTGGATTGCAATATTCGGTGCTTTGGCGTTGTATCTCTTCGGAAAAATAAAATTGCCCCACGACTCTCCATTATCACATATTTCCGTGGGAAGGTTAAGTCTCGGGCTTGTAGTTTTAGCATTTACGGTTTATATGATTCCAGGTCTTTGGGGTGCACCGTTGAAACTAATTAGCGGTTTCCCGCCAGCAATGAATTATAGCGAATCTCCATACGGGGTGGGCTACACAAAGTTAGGTAGTGGCGGAGGTACTTCCACAAATGAAAAGTTTCCGGAAGGAGCATACTTAGGCCCTCACGATATTATTTCATTCCATGATTATGAAGTTGGTTTAGCGTATGCAAAAAAAATAGGAAAACCGGTATTGATTGATTTTACCGGTCACGCCTGCGTAAACTGCCGAAAAATGGAAGAACGCGTTTGGAGCGAACCAAAAATATTAAATCTTCTTAAGGAAGACATAGTCTTAATTTCGCTTTATGTTGACGATAAACGTCCGCTTCCGGATGGCGAAGAAGTGATTTCAAAAATATCTGGGAAGAAATTGCGCTATATTGGTCAGAAATGGAGTGAATTCCAGATTTTGAAATACAAAGCGAACGCGCAACCCTTCTACGTTTTGATGGGTCACAACGAAGAAAACCTTATCGATCCCGTGGGTTACACCCCCGACGTTGAGGAATATTACGATTGGTTACAAAAAGGAGTTGCCGCTTTTAAGAAATAGAACGCCATAACCAGCTAATTTTAAGCAATATTGCTTAATTTTAAGTAATTTTTAAAACTCGGAATAATGGTTTCTTCGGAAGAAAAATTGAAGACTACAGCATTGGAAAAGTATTTTGAGCCTTTCCGAAAGAACATCGTGGGCATTGACCAAGAATTTGATTCCCCCTTCGGAAGGAAAAAAATAATTTATACCGACTGGACCGCCAGTGGCAGATTGTACGCTCCAATTGAAGAAAAAATGCTAAAGGATTTTGGTCCCTTTGTGGCAAACACCCACACCGAAACCTCGGTCACGGGAACGGCAATGACCAAGGCCTATCACCAAGCACGAAATATTATAAAAAAGCACGTGAACGCCAATGAGAACGATGTTCTCATAACTTGCGAAAGTGGGATGACTGGCGCCATCAATAAGTTTCAGCGTATTTTGGGCTTGAAGATTCCTGAAAACATAAAACCCTACACCAAAATTCCCGATGAAATTAGACCGGTAATTTTTGTAACCCACATGGAGCATCACAGCAACCAGACTTCCTGGCTGGAGACTATTGGTACTGTTGTGGTAATTCCACCAAACGACAATGTTTTGGTGTGTATGAAAACTTTTACCCAAACGGTTAAAAAATATAAAGACCATCCCATTAAAATTGCTGCTGTTACTGGCTGTTCAAACGTAACGGGAATACAAACACCCTACCACAAAATTGCAAAATTGATGCACCAAAACGGCGGACTTTGCTTTGTAGATTTTGCGTGTTCGGCTCCCTATATTTCAATAGATATGCACCCTGGGGAAGAAGGTGCACATTTGGATGCAATTTTCTTTTCGCCTCATAAATTTTTGGGCGGACCGGGCTCTAGCGGAGTGCTTATTTTCAACAACAATCTTTATAAAAATACTATTCCCGACAATCCCGGAGGCGGCACCGTTTCGTGGACAAACCCGTGGGGAAACCACAAATACATTGACGATATTGAAACCCGAGAAGACGGTGGTACCCCTGGCTTTTTACAAACCATCCGCACGGCGCTTTCAATTAAGTTGAAAGAAAAAATGGGGGTGGATAATATTATAAAGCGTGAACACGAGCTTTTGGATATTATATTTGAAAAGCTTGGCGACGTTCCAAACCTCAAAATTCTGGCTCCCCAAACGCAAGATAGATTGGCCGTTATCAGTTTTTATATTGACGATCTGCACTTCAATCTTGGTGTAAAATTGCTCAATGACCGGTTTGGAATACAAACCCGAGGTGGCTGTTCTTGTGCAGGCACCTATGGCCATTATCTACTCCATGTTGACCAAGAAACTTCGAACAACATTACTTGTGAAATTGATGGGGGTGACTTAACCCACAAACCAGGTTGGATACGCATGTCCATTCACCCAACCACCACCACGACAGAAGTAGAGTATGTTTGTGATTCCATAAAGCAATTGGCAGAGAATTTTCCCGAATGGAGTAAAGAATATAGGTACAATTCCAAAAGCAACGAGTTTTTTCATCCAAATGAACAAACCGACAATATCATGGAAACGTGGTTTGCTTTTTAACAGCTATTCAAACACTTGAAAAAACTCCTACTTCTCGTTTTCCTATTTTCTATAAGCCTTTCCGCGCAGGAATATGTAGATATCTTTCGAGTTGGCTACGGACAAACGTTCAACAATAATTTTGAAGGAACCGATAGTAGTACCTATGTGAAGTTTTTAGATGTTGGTTTCACGTTTCCGGTTGTTCTTAATGAAAATCACGCCTTGATAACGGGAGCAGATTTCAGTAGAAACAATTTGCAACTTTTTCCCGAGGCCGAATATACTAGTCTGTACAGCACAAATTTAAAGTTGGGCATGGCTTCCACTTGGTCTGATAAATGGAGTACTACCATTGTTCTACTTCCTAAAATAGCTTCCGATTATAAAAATATTTCGGGAGATGATTTTTATTTGGGTGGTTTCGCTTTGCTGAAACTGAAGAAAAACGAAAACCTTAAATATCGCTTCGGCATTTATGCCTCTCAGGAAGCATTCGGCCTTTTTACCACCCCCATTTTGGGCTGGTACTATTTGAGTCCAAACAAACGTTTTGAGATGGATATGAGCTTGCCCATTTCTGCAGATGTAAGTTATAAGCTTGGCATCACTACCGTTGGGATGGATTACTTCGGGATTGGACGCAGCTATAAGGTGCATTATGAAAATCTTCCCACGCTTTACGCTGACCTCAGCTCGTTGGAATTTGCGGGCTATCTACAGTTTAACACTTTGGAAGAAAGTGTTTTGCTACGTGCAAAGCTTGGCTATTCCAGCAATAATTATGAAATGTATGCCGAGGGAGAAAAAATGGATTTGGGTGTTTCCGCTTTCAGCTTTGGCGATGACCGAACCCAGTTGAATCCTTCTCTAAACGGTGGAATATTCTTTAAGTTGGAAGCAATTTATAGATTTCATATCAAGAAAAAATCTGAAGTGGAAGAGCCTGCTTCAAATTAAATTTTAAAATAAAAATTTTATCTTTAGGTTATGGAAAGAACCTGTCCGGAATGTGGAGATAAAATAATTGGGCGCGCTGACAAAAAATTTTGTAGCGATGCTTGCCGCAACACACATAACAATTCTCTCAATAAGGATAACAAAAACCTGGTGAGAAACATCAATAACCGTCTTCGGAAGAATTACAGGATTTTAGAAAAACTAAACACTGAAGACAAGACGAAAACCACAAAAGATAAACTTGCGCGAATGGGTTTCAGTTTTGACTACTTTACTGGAATCTATACCACTAAAACGGGTTCTACCTATTTCTACCTATACGACCAAGGATACCTTCCGCTAGACAATGACTTTTATCTTTTAGTTAAAAAGGACATTAAATAAATTATTCAAATTTTAAGAATATTAACTGCATAGCCTTTGGCAGACCTTAATTTGGCAAATCATTATACATAATGTAACACTCCTTTAACCCAGGCGGTTTCTTATATAAAGTATCTTTAAGACTCAAACAAAAAAACTACTTTATTATGAAAACGAAAAATCTTTTAATGATGATGATGCTTTTTTTTAGTGTCACATTATTTGCACAAAATGCAGACGACAAAAAGGTAATTAATGATGCCGAAAAAGCAAAAGCTGCTTTTTTAGAAGCCAATCCAAAAATGCAGGGCTATTTTGATGATGCAAAGGCATATGCTATTTTTCCAAATGTTGGAAAAGGCGCCCTAATTGTGGGAGCCGCCTCTGGAAATGGTGCTGTATATGAGCGAGGAGTATTGGTAGGGATGGCAAACTTGAAGCAATTGGATGTTGGCGCACAAATAGGAGGAAAAGCTTACAGTGAAGTTATTTTTTTCAAAACAGATAAAGCTGTACAGGAATTTATGGATGACGATTTTAGTTTTGGATCAAATGTTTCTGCTATTGCAGTAAACCAAGCCCCGCCTTCTTTTAATATCACCTATACAGATGGAGTTGCCGTATTTACACTTCCTAAGGAAGGTTTAATGGCTGAAGTATCCGTTGGTGGTCAAAAATTTGACTTTGAGGATTTTGACTAAAATTCTGCAATTATAAAGTTTCTATTTAAATATTTTCAAAACCGTTTTAAGTGCTTATTACTTGAAACGGTTTTTCACTTCCCACCATAACTATAAAAAAAATCGTCCGGAAATTTTCCGGACGACTTCATTCTAACAATCAACAATTATGAAATATTATTCTTTTAATAAACGTTTCGTTGTTTCTCCATATTTGCCTTTAATCTTAACGTAATAAGAAGCAGCTGCAAGTTGGTGAATATCTATAGGCTTAACAGTACCCATACCGCGTAGATTTTCGGTTTTAACCAATCTGCCTCTTAGGTCATAAATTTCCAATCTATCCAGTTCCATATTCTGTGGGTTACTAATGTTCAGAATATTTTTAGCAGGATTAGGATAAATCGATATGCTTCCAAGATTTTGATGGTTGTCGCCTATTCCAAGTACACTCTCTACGATAAGTTCGAAATCACAGGTAGCCATATTTCCGTATTCGTCCGTTGCCGTTAGCGTGATGGTATACGTACCATCAGGTAGCGGTGTTCCCGGAGCTGGATTCTGTGTTGTTAAAGTAATAGGTTCGGTACAGTTATCTAATGCAGTTGCTTCGCCTGTCGCGAAATAATCTGGTAAAATATAGAAAATGTTTCCAGGTCCAGGATCAACTGTTTGGTCTGCAGGACAAGTAATAACAGGCGCTAAGATATCAACAACCGTTACAACCGCAGTACAGGTAGAAAGGTTTCCGTTGTTATCCTGGCTAAACACTTGTACAGTCACCGGCGTACCGATATCTGCACAACTAAACTGTGTTATGTCCACAGCGACGGTAAAGATGCCACAAGCATCATCGTTGGATGCTATTACATCTGTTGGGTCCAGTGTGGCTGTACCATCGGCACCTAGTTCCAAAGTGAAGTCTTGGCAAACAAGTACAGGGCTGGTATTGTCTTCCACAGTTACTATAGCGGTGCAGGTTGCAGTGTTTCCATTTACATCGGTTACTGTTAAAGTTACAGTGTTGTCTCCTATGTTTGAACAATCAAAGGTATCGATATCAAGATCATAACTGGCGATGCCGCAAGCGTCTGTACTGCCGTTGTCAATATCTGTACCCTCTATAGTAACCGTACCAGTTACCGGATCCAGCTCAACCGTGATATCTTGACAGACCACAACTGGTGCGGTAACATCCTCTACTGTTACAATTGCCGTACAGGTACTAATATTGCCGTTTACATCTGTTACAGTTAATATTACATTGTTGTCACCAACATTGGAACAATCGAATGTATCAATGTCTATCGAGATATTTGCCACACCACAGTTATCTGTACTGCCTCCATCCACATCAGCTGCTGTAATGCTGGCGTTACCACTTGAATCAAGCTGTATGGTGATGTTCTGACATATGGCTATTGGAGCCTCATTGTCAATTACGGTAATGGTAAAACTACAAATACTCACGTTTCCGTTTACATCCGTAGCGGTGAACTCAATTGTGTTCACACCCACCGGAAATTGACTTCCGCTCGGATCGCCCATAGTTTGAACTACTGTATCCACTCCACAGTTGTCCAATGTAAAAGGCATCGGGAAGCTCACCGCTGCTGAACAAATGCCCGCAGCCGAATTGACCGTAATGTCTCCCGGACAGACAATGGTAGGCGGGATGCTGTCCTCTACAGTTACTATAGTGGTACATTGCGAACTGTTTCCGTTCACATCGGTCACTGTTAGTGTAACAGTATTGGGGCCTACATTGCTGCAGTCAAAATCAGTTATGTCTATTGAGGAACTTGCTATTCCGCAGGCATCCGTACTTCCGTTATCAATATCAGCTACGGTAATACTCGCCATTCCGTTCGCATCCAATTGGATAGTGAAAGGCGCAGCGCAGTTGGCCACTGGCGAAACATTATCCTCAACTGTTACAATAGTTGTACAGGTTGAACTGTTTCCGTTCACATCCGTCACCGTAAGAGTGACTGTGTTTGGACCTACATCGGCACAGGTAAAATCTGTAATATCTATCGACGTACTTGCGATAGCGCAATTATCAGTACTTCCATTATCAATGTCGGCTACCGTGATGCTTGCATCTCCGTTGGCATCCAACTGAATAGTGAAAGGTGCGGCACAGTTGGCTACTGGTGCTTCGTTATCGTTTATTGTTACATCAAAACTACAAGTTGCTGTATTGCCTGATGCATCGGTAACCACAAAAGTATTCGTTGTTGTTCCCACTGGAAAGGTTGATCCACTCGCAAGTCCAGCAGTCTGAATCGTGGTTGAACCAGAGCAATTATCTGTTCCAACAGGAGCCGTATATGTTATCACAGCACCACAAACTCCAGGATCATTGCTTTGGATAATATTTCCAGGACAGGTAATTGCTGGGGCTTCGGTATCATTTACCGTAACGTCAAAACTACAAGTTGCAGTGTTTCCTGAACTATCGGTTACTATAAAAGTATTGGTTGTAGTTCCAATTGGGAAAGTACTTCCACTAGGAAGACCAGCTGTTTGGGTAGGGGTCAATGCCGCATTCCAAGTAATTGTAATTTCACCATTGCCAGATCTCACTCCTGCAGTTGCAGTTCCGTTATTTACACCTCCTATATAAGAAGTTCCACCAGCACCGCCACCGCCTGACCAAGCACCGCCGCCACCACCAGCACCGCCGCCGCCTCCGCCGCCAGCATAATAGCCACCGCCGCCGCCACCGCCGCCAGAACCAGTAAAACCAGAACATCCTATTTTTCCATCACCGCCATTTCCACCAATGGCTAAAACACCATTAATTCCTGGGCCTCCAGTATCACCGCAGTTAGTGTTTCCAGTTCCGCCGTTTCCGCCCATTGTATCGGTTGCGCCAATGCCTCCAGTTCCTCCAGGACCACATCCACTTCCGGTAATTCCGGAACCTCCTAAACTAATATCACCACCATTTCCGCCGTTTCCTCCGGGACCGGACGCACAAGATCCTTGAGGACCTCCAGCTCCACCACCGCCGCCTGCGGCAACGAGAATTCTATCATTTACAGTTCCAGGAGTTGTTCTTATATCACTAGCTCCTCCACCGTGACCTGAAGTATTAGGACCACTAACTCCTGGGCTACCGCCTCCATTAAAACCATCGCTTCCTCCTACGTATATTGACAACACTTCACCAGGTGTTACCGAAAGTTCTCCGCTCGCCATAGCTCCCAAGCCACCAATACCAACAATTCCACCTACCCCAGATTCTCCTTGCGCACCAAATGCTTCAATCATAATAGAAGTAACACCCGCAGGTACAGTCCAATTTTGGACGCTACCTGAATATGTAAAGGTTTGTGAAACTGGACCTCCAGAGCTACAATTATCTGCAGTTGTTACTGTATAATTCACTACAGCCCCACAAATGCCAGGATCATTATCAACTATAAAATCCCCAGGACAAGTAATTGTTGGTGCGATATTGTCTTCTACAGTTACCGTAGTTGTACAGGTAGAAATATTGCCATTATTATCTGTAACTGTTAATGTTACTGTATTAGCGCCAATGTCGGCACAGGAAAATGTATCTGGAGAGACTGAAAGTGAAGCAATTCCACAGGCGTCTGCTGAGCCTCCATCTACATCAGCACCCGTAATTGTAACGGTACCGTTTGCGTCAAGTTGTGCCGTAAAGGGTTGGCAAGTTGCCGTAGGAGCAACATTGTCTTCCACGGTTACAGTAGCAGTACAGGTTGAATTATTTCCGTTTACATCGGTTACAGTCAAGGTTACCGTATTGGCCCCAATATCTGCACACGTAAAAGATGCTGGAGAAACGCTTAATGAAGCAATTCCACAATTGTCTGTTGACCCATTATCTATATCTGATGCGGTAATTATTACATTTCCGTTAGCATCGAGCTGTGCTGTATAAGCTTGACAAGTTGCAACTGGAGCTATATTGTCTTCAACTGTTACAGTGGCGGTACACGTATCAAAATTTCCAGCTGCGTCGGTTACTGTAAGTGTAACTGTGTTAGGGCCCACTTCCGCACAACTAAAAGTATCAATATCAATTGAATAAGAAACTATCCCAACATTGTCTGTGGAGCCACCGTCCACATTGGTAGCAGCAATAGTTACTGAGCCGGAAGCATCAAGTTGTACAGTAATATTTTGACATACTGCCACGGGTGGTTCCGTATCATCAGGCAATATAGTATAAATACATCCGGATTGCGCAGTAGGAACAAATTCAGCAGTATCATTATTAATCCAATATTGGATGTCATTGATTATTGCTGCTAATTCACTAGCCGTACCTGTAATAGGAAATCCACCAGGCACCGCGCTACAATCAAACTGCCAGTTGTCAACTTCTGTTTCGGGAGTCCCTGCAACATAAAGTCTAATAGCATTTACACCATTGGTTAATTGATCCGGTAAGGCTGTAGTTGTATTTGAAGTATTTGCGCCATCCCAATCGGCATCTGTAGTTACACCTGGATCTACATTACTGTGTATTGCAGTAATAAAATTAGGAGAAGCAGCTGTACCTTGATAAGCAAATAGCTGATCTCCAATAGAAGATAATACACTTGCCGCCATAAAACTCCCCGATAGTGTAACAATATCGCCCGCATTCATTGCAGAGGGAGCATACCAAGTTGCGCTACCATCGCCGCCCGAACCTGCGCAAGAAATAGTATTGGGGTTTGAAACACCGCAATCGGTGAATTTTATATTTGTTCCAGCAATAATATCTTTTAAAATTATAAATGCAAACCCATCATTACCATCTAGGTTAAAACCTACAAATGCAATATCACCGGCATTCAAAGTTGTAGAAGAAGGTTCGTTTATGGTTACAGGTATTGTGCATGTCGCACTATTGCCAGCTTCATCTGTAGCAGTTAAAACAACTGAATATACACCAACTCCAACCATAGTTCCCGCAGTGGGTGCTTGTGTAATTGTTATGTTTGCTGGTATTGAAACATCATCTGTTGCGGTAGTCCCGGTTACTAAATCTGGAATTGCAGCCATACCATTTACGCCTGCTGTAATTGGTGCCGGTGTGGGTGCACAAGTAATAACAGGTGGAGTGGTATCACCACCTCCACTAATTGTAAAAGTACATCCAGCTTCAAGTGCGGGATTATAAGGAGTAGTATTGTCACTTACCCAATTTGCTCTATTATTTACGATAGCTCTTATTTGAGCTGCTGATCCAGAAACAGGCCCTCCTGCCACTGTACAGCTAAACTGCCAATTATCTGATTCAGGAATTAAACGAACTGCAGTTATTCCTGTAGTTAAAGCGTTGGGCAGAGCCGATGTGGAATTGGAGGTTGCAGAACCATCCCAATTAGAATCATCTCCAGTTGTATCATTATACTGTAATCCAGCAATAAATATGGGTGCTGCAGTTGAGCCTTGAATAGCAAAAAGCTGATCGCCAATACTACTGAAAGCTGCTGGAAATAGCGGCCCCATGTCTATGGTTACAACTTCTCCAGCTGTTCTGGCCACACCGGAAGTCCATGTAAATTCACCATCACCATTGGTGGCAAAAAATCCGGTGCCATCATTCCATCCCATATCGGTAAAAATAATGGTAGTCGCAGCATCAATATCTTTTAGAAGAACAAAGGCTACAGTATCATCTGCATTTGTTGCACCGTCAGAATTACTTCCAACAAAAGCAATATCTCCCGCAGTTAACGCCGTTTGGCTATTGCCAAAAAAAGTAGCAAAGAGAAATAAAATTAATAGGGTAGTTTTTTTCATAATTTTTAGAGTTTTGGTTAAGTCAAATCTGGGGAGATTTATTAATTAGGATATTATTTTTAATTTCTTGAAGGAAATACCCCTTGTAGCGCAATTATATATCGCACAACCATATAAGGCTGCATATTGTTTACTGCTTGGCCTCCTCCAGTATTGGCTACTGATGTATTTGACATTGCCACATCAGAAGAAACACCAAATGCATTTGTACCGTCCCCGGCAATAAAAGCACCGTTCGGGTCATCAGTAGTTCCTTCAGCTTTCGCATTTATAGCATGCCCGTGTGATGGCATTTGTGCAATGATTAAGGTATTGGTCTCTGCACCAGATTTTTGACCCATTTGACGGGGAGTAAGGCCAGGACCAGAACCCGTGTGTACTGCAACTCTTCCTCTCATCTCTGGAAGACCAAATGAAGTTCGGCCATCACCTCCATAGGTCGTTCCCAACAAAGAGAAAAGAGCCTGGTTTGAATTGATTGGCAATAATTGGCCATCACAATTGGCCCATTGTCGTGGGTTAAAATTACCTCCAAACATGGAGATTTCTGCAAGTGTTGGATCTGATATTGACATAGTACTTAATTTAAAATATTATTTAATTTCTTGAAGGAAATACCCCTTGGAGCGCAATTATATATCGGACTACCATATAGGGTTGCATATTGTTTATTGCTTGACCTCCACCAGTATTGGCTACTGATGTATTTGACATTGCTACATCTGCGGAAGTGCCAAAGGCGTTTGTACCATCCCCGGCAATAAAAGCACCGCTTGGATTATCGGTGGTTCCTTCTTCTTTAGCATTTATAGCATGCCCGTGTGACGGGAGTTGTGCAACTGTTAAAGTATTTGTTTCTGTTCCTGACCTTTCCCCCATTTGTCGTGGAGTAAGCCCTGGACCGGAACCTGTGTGGACTGCCACCCTTCCTCTCATTTCAGGAAGACCGAAAGTAGTTCTACCGTCACCACCATACATAGTGCCTAAAATTGAAAATAAAGCCGTGTTCTGTGAAATTGCTAATAACTGGCCATCACAATTGGCCCATGATCGTGGGTTGAAGTTTCCGCCAAACATGGAGATTTCTGCAATAGTTGGATCGTAAATTGACATAAAATATTTTTTAAATTAGTAAATAGACTAGACTGAAAGATTAAAATGTATGGTTGTTTCCCCTAAAAAGGTTTCTTTAATTGGGAATAATTTTTCGCCAAGATTTCTGTTTTTGGCCCAATGCTCGCCTGTAATATGAGCACCTTGTTCAGTTAAAGCCAATTCTGTAAAAGAAATGCTTTCTGAACTTGACACTTTAAAATAAATTCGAGCACTTTTGCCTTCCTCTTTATTTGGAAAATCGGTTATAAACTCATACCTACCTTGTTCATCAGTTTTAAGTTTTGCGCGATGCCTATATTTTGAGGAGTTTGGAGAAAGATGCCATACTTCTACAGTGGCATTTTTTAAGGGAGTAGCATCATCTTTACCATAAAGGGTTCCCTTAATTGCAACCGAATTGGAACTGAAAAGCCCAGTTCTCAAATCTGTTTTGGTCTCAGCATATGGGTTATAACCTGAATATGGGCTTTCAGAAGTAAAAGCACTTGTAATTGTTGGAGTTAATACAGCTAGACCTGTTATGGCAAAAGCAGAATTGCGCATAAAAAGTCTACGCGAAGTAGTGTTTTTCATAATTTGGTTAGTTAGTTATTCTAAGATTTATATCCTTTTACGGGAAAGTTTTTCACAACTATTCTTAAAAAAGAAAACTTTAAACATTTGAAAAGCAAGTTATAAAATAATCCTTAAAACCCTATACGTAGTACTACGTAAATTAAATTGCCCTTTTTAAATGTATATTAGCAGTGCTAAAAGTGAAATTATGCCTACCAACAAAGCCAAAATAAAATTAACCGAAATCACTCAAAATTTGATTTCTGAAAAGGTTGATGCTAACCTTTTAAAAAGCTCCATTGAAGAACTAAAACTACTTTTGGAAAAAGTCTCGGGATTAAACCAAGAAGCCCCTGTAAACTCCGAAAACATTTTATTGCCAAGCGGAAAAGCCATCGGTCCCAAATGGGCAGGAATGTGCATAGAAGACGTTCCGCGTACGCATAAATTCATAAAAGGCATACTTTCCGCAGTACAGGAGGTTCTGGGAAAAAATCCTAAAAAACCCGTTACCATACTCTATGCAGGCACAGGGCCATTTGCAACATTGGTCTTGCCTTTACTGGCACTTTTTAAGCCTTCCGAACTCCAACTCATTTTACTGGAAGTAAATACCGTGAGCATTGAAAGTTTAAAGAGAATTATCAAAGGTTTTGATGCCTATGAGTATATAAAAGCTATTTATCATTGCGATGCCGCAAATTTTATTGTTCCCTCAGAATTTGAAGCAGATATCCTTTTAATAGAATGTATGCAGCACGCCCTACTTCGCGAACCCCAAGTGGGCATTACCTATAATCTGCTTCCCCAAATGAAAAAGGATATCGTATTAATTCCCGAAGAAATTTCACTGCACGTGGCACTTGTCGATATGGAAAAGAAAGTAGAATATTTATCTATTGACAATAATGCGGAAAAGGATTATTATGAAAATTCCGAAGCTGTATTCACGCTCAACAAAATGGAAGTACTTCAAAATAATTCCGAATTTAAAAAAGAAGGTTTTCAATTTCCCGAAAAAGAAGTGTCTTTTTCTGAAGAACAGCTCAGCAATCACGACTTTATTACCGTTTCAACTGAGATAACTATTTTTAAAGATATCTCATTAAACATTGACGAAAGTGGCCTAACGGTACCGATGCTTTTAGCAGACCTCAACCACGACCAAAAAGTAATCGGGGCCAAAACACAATATATTGTGGGGACAGAGCCTGGCCTTACCTCTCAATTGTTGCGATCATAAAATTTCGAGAAAATCCATTAAAGCGCAAGTATCACCAAAAGGGCGCCTACGGAAATAAACACCCACAATGAAAACCCAAGGATCATGGGTTTCCAACCCGCCGATTTTATTTTTTCGAGTGAAAGTCCGGCACCTATCAAAAAGAGGGTGAGTACCAATAATGACTTTGAAACACTTGTAATGCCCTTGGTCAAAACTTCGGGTATGGGCAGATAACTATTTAAAATAATGGCCAAGATAAAAAGGAAGATAAAGTAAGGGATTTTCACACTTTTTCCTTTCCCCTTAAATAGAAATACCGAAAACAGGGAAAGCGGAATAATCCAAAGCGCCCGTGCCAGTTTAACCGTTGTGGCTACTTTGAGCGCTTCTTCCCCAAAAGTATAGGCAGCGCCCACCACCGAACTGGTATCGTGAATGGCAATGGCGCACCACAGCCCAAACTGTTGTTGGTCCAGTTCAAACAAATGGCCCAAAGGCGGAAAAATAATCAATGCGATGGAATTCAGTAAAAAAATAACCCCCAACGAGATGGAAATATCCTTTTGGGAGGCATTGATTACGGGAGCAACCGCAGCAATGGCACTGCCCCCACAAATAGCGGTTCCCGAAGAAATAAGGTGACTGCTCTTGCGGTTCATTTTTAATAACCTTCCCAATAGATATCCCAAAACCAAAGTTGCCACAATTGAAAAAACGGTAAGTAAAAAACCATCCTTTCCAGCCGTCAAGGTTTCCTTTAAGTTCATTCCAAAACCCAAACCCACTACTGCTATTTTCAGTAGCCAGTTTACTGCTTTGCTGTTTAGGGTTAAAAAAGGATTTCCAAAAAAATATGTAAAAAGAAATCCGCCCACAAGCGCAACTGGGCTGCTTACATAGCCCAAAATGCATAGGACCATGCAAATAACAAAGAGTACTTTTATTACAGTTTCATTGCGTTGTGCCCAAGACTTCATGCTTTTTTATCTTTTTTTTCAGAATTTTCTTCAGCAGTTTGTGGCTCCGTGGCTGTGTTTTTGAAAACCAAAGTTCTGTAAGGGAATGGTATTTCAATCCCCTCGCTGTCAAACCGTTTTTTAATACTTTCCAATAAATCACAGCGCATATCAAAGGAATCTGTATAATCACGAGCCCATACCCAAGCCCGAATGGTAACGGACGAATCGTTTAGGGAAGTAAGCGCCACCCTAACAATGGGCTGGCCATCCAGAACGTCAAGTTCAGAACGGTTGTCCAAAATAAGCGGGTGCTTGGTGCATTCTTCCTGCATAATCTTTTTTGCCAGGTCTATATCGCTATCGTAGGAAATGCCAATCTCTATTCGATCGCAAATTTTAAGTTCCCCCAAATCATAGTTTATCAATTTCTCTTTATTGATAATTGCATTGGGAATAACGATCATCTTATTTTCAAAATTTCGAATTACGGTATGCCGAAGGGTAATATCGGTAACCGTGCCCACCATAGTATCCGTAACTTTTATAATATCGCCAATTCTAAAAGGCTTAAAGGAAATGATAAAAACCCCGCCCACAAGATTTGCCAAGGCTTCCTGAGAGGCCACACCGGCAATAAGCGCTAAAACCCCAGCACCGCCGAGTGCAGTTTGAGCCACACCTTTTAATGACGGAAATGCCAATAGCGCAAAAAGCACCCCAATACTGTAAATACCGATTACCGCTACATATCTTAAAAATTTAAAACTTGTGGGGTCTTCAAGATTAGCTATCTTTTTCCGTATGCTCATTCTAAACCACATATTGGCAGAGGCAGCGCCCACAATGGTTACTATGGAAACGATTCCCAAATAGAGAATTAAATTAAAATTGTGTTGGAGCGCTTCGTACTTCTCCTCGTTTACAAAAAGAAAACTCAACAATATAATCCCCAACACCAGCCATAGGGCATTCAGTATTCTTCTTATCCAGCCGATTGCCTTGGGCGATTCGCCAGGATATTTTTTCTGTTCTTGCCTAACCAACCATTTATAGAGCAAATTGGTTGCAAAATGCAATATCAAAACGCCACCTATTACCCCCAAGGCGTAGAGAATATCTGATTGATATGTTTCAAAAAATTCTTTCATCCCTTTAAATTTCTTCCCCAAAAATACTAAATGCAAAACTGTCAATGCTAAAAATGATTTTTAAGTATTCTACCTTTTCCAGATTAAAGGCTTTGAAAGTTTTAATATCTTTAAAACCTTAACAATATTCCCTACGTATGAAGTTTATTTTTTCCACTAAAAGCGCGGTTCTACTACTGTTTCTTTCCTTTACCATTTCTGCCAATTGCCAAGTATTGACCAATTCACAAATTGACAGTTTGGTTCAAAAAACAATGAAAACCTTTGATGTGCCCGGTATGGCTGTAGCGGTTTTGAAGGACGGTAAAATCTATCATAAAAACACGTATGGCGTACGTTCCATAAAAACAAATGCCGAAGTGAACGAAAACACACTTTTTGGTGTAGCTTCAAACACCAAGGCGTTTACAACTGCCGCACTTGCGCAGTTAATAGACCAGGGCAAAATAACCTGGGACACAAAGGTAACGGACGTTATCCCTGAATTTAAACTTTACGATCCTTACGTAACTGCTGAATTTACTATACGCGACTTGGTAACCCACCGCAGTGGTTTGGGTCTCGGCGCAGGCGATTTGATGATTTTTCCGGCAAACAATACAACCACTAAAGCTGAAATGATCCACAACCTTAGGTACCTAAAACCAGTTTCGTCCTTCCGCTCTAAGTTTGATTATGACAACCTGCTGTATATAGTGGCGGGGGAAATCGTGGCGAGGGTGTCCGGCAAAAGCTATGACGATTATATTGCAGAAAATTTCTTCAAACCTTTGGGAATGGACCGTTCCCTGCTTTCCATTCCTGCCATTGAAGCAGATAACAACCGCATTGATGGTCACGCCCCAGTGAATGGTAAATTGGAAATTACGGGCAATACCTTTACCCAACTCGCCACCCCGGCCGGCGGTATTTACGCCTCCATCAACGATATGGGCACTTGGGTACAAGCACAATTAAATCAGGGAAAATATGGTCCGCAACTTAAAGACAGCCTTTTTAGTGAAAAAATGCACCGCGAAATGTGGACACCACAAACCCTGTTGCGCACTGGTCCCGGGCCCTATAACACACACTTTTTGGCATATGGGCTGGGTTGGTTTTTAAGCGATGTAAATGGCTATTTTCAGGTTACCCACACCGGCGGTCTGCTGGGTATTGTGAGCCAAGTAACCCTGATACCAGAGCTAGACCTTGGTATCATCGTGCTCACCAACCAGCAGAGTGGTTCGGCATTTAATGCAGTTACCAATTCCATTAAGGATGGCTATTTTAATATTAAAGGTGAAGACAGGATAAAACAATACAACGAGCGCCGCTTGGCGGGCGAACGGGAGGAAGACAGTATTGTAAAAACACTGGAGACTGCCCTGCAAAAACAACTAAAAAGCAAAGCGCCCAAACCAGATATTACCACTGTACTCGGCACCTACCAAGACCCTTGGTTTGGAAAAGTATCCATAAGCAACCAAAACGGAGACTTACGGTTTAAAGCTGAAAAGTCTTTGGATTTAGTGGGTACAATAACCTTTTACAAGGGCACTACCTATGTGGTACGATGGGACGATGCCTCTTTAAAGGCCGATGCTTTTGTAAACTTTTCCCTAGATACCGAAGGGAGGGCCAAAGGGTTTGCTATGACCGCTATCTCACCTTTAACCGATTTTAGTTACGACTATCAGGATCTGAAGTTTGAAAGGGTGGAGTGAGGGGATTGATTATAGCCTTTGTGCCTGTTGCACAACCATCTCTTCAAATATAGCAAAAGGCTTGTATAAAATTGAGAAGTTTATTAATTTCATG
>OJGZ01000194.1_pt1 | contig 27467 bp, 24 predicted proteins | sample 1595051 | NCBI WGS metagenome assembly OJGZ01 (sample SAMN05416800, study PRJEB24817) | seawater metagenome | isolation source: Sea water | place: Canada:Atlantic | collected 2013-07 | reverse complement strand
ATCTACACTAGATCGCTCGTCGGCAGCGTCAGATGTGTATAAGAGACAGGGGCAAGACTGCAAATAAAGCTGGCCCGTCGATCCATGTGGGAATCATTATGTTTTAATTCTGATTCAATTTTTTTGAAGGCATGGTCATAATCTTGCTGGGGGCCTGCCCATCTTGAACTGTAAACGCCAGGACGGCCACCGATGCCCCAAACGCACAAGCCTGAATCATCAGCCAAAGCGGGTAGGCCTGTTGCCTTTGCGATGGCGCATGCCTTTAATAAGGCGTTGTCTTCAAATGATTCCCCCGTTTCCCTTACATCGGGAATGGCAATATCATTATAAGAAACAACTTTTATTTTATAGGGTTCTAGGTAAGCCTTAAGCTCTACCAACTTATGCTGGTTGCGGGTTGCAAGTACCAGCTTTTCAATTTTTATCGCCATTTAACGTCCCATTATCGTTCCTAATTGTAACTGAGAAAGCTTGGCAATGCCTTCGCGGGCAAGCTTAAACATTTCAGCATACTTTTCTTCATCAAACGGGCTTTCTTCGGCTGTTGCCTGTATTTCAATTATTTTGCCCTTCCCTGTTAAAACAAAGTTTGCATCTGCTTCTGCAGCGCTATCTTCGTCATAATCCAAGTCTAAAACTGGATCGCCTTTATATATACCACAAGAAACGGCAGCAACGGTATCAATTAATGGAATGGCTGCGACCAATTTTTTGTCGACTAAGCTACTTAACGCAAAATATAAGGCAATATAACTGCCTGTAATGGCGGCTGTTCTTGTTCCCCCGTCGGCTTGGATAACATCGCAATCGATTTTTATTTGGCGTTCGCCCAAGGCTTTTAAATCAACAATGGATCTTAAAGACCGTCCAATCAGTCTTTGAATTTCTTGTGTTCTGCCGGATTGTTTTCCGCGGGCGGCCTCGCGGTCAATGCGTGTATGGGTTGATCTTGGCAACATACCATATTCAGCTGTAACCCATCCTTTGCCTTTTCCCTTTAAAAAAGGGGGAAGTTTTTCTTCGACAGACGCTGTACACAGGACATGGGTTTCACCCATCTTAACAAGACAAGACCCTTCAGCATGTTTACTGAAATGGGGAATTAATTCGACTTTTCTTAATTCGTTTACTTTGCGGCCAGATGGTCTCATAATATTTCCTAATGATTGACGTTTTATTTTTAAATTATTAAATTATAACAAATGACTTAAATGTTGACACGTTGTTATGGCTGATGCCTAGTGCCATCATTAATTGAATATGTTATATAATAAAGTCTATACATTAAAGTGAAGAATTTGAAAACCCAGTTGTTATGACAAACCTAAATCAAAGAGCCTTAGAAATATTTCGACATATTGTGGATGCCTACGTTGAAACGGGCGAACCCATTGGGTCAAAGACGCTTGCAACCAAGCTGGGGATGAAGGTTTCTTCTGCCACAATTCGCAATATTATGTCCCAACTTGAAAATATGGGATATTTACAATCCCCCCATACATCTTCGGGACGTTTACCAACAGAACAAGGGTTAAGGTATTTTGTCCACGGTATTTTGGAATCCGGCGCCATATCAAAAGAAGATCGTTTAAAGGTGGAAATTTTATGCCAAGAAAAAGGCGTAAGTTTTGATACTGTTCTGCAAGAAGCCACCAATTTACTTTCGGGATTATCATCTTGCGCTGGGCTGGTTATTGCCCCAAAACAAGAAGTGCGTCTAAAGCACATTGAATTTGTGCCTCTGGAATCTGGCAAAGCCATTGTGGTTTTGGTAACCCTGGACGGGCGTGTGGAAAATCGGGTGATTGATATTCCCCTGGGTATTCCTTCTTCGTTGTTGACCCAAGTTAGTAATTTTATGAACCACAATATGCAGGGCCTGACAATGCAAGAGGCTGTGCGTAAATCCAAAACAGAGCTGCAGAAACTGCGGGATAAATTGGACGGCGAAGCAGTTGATTTAATTAATCAGGGCTTGGCCAGTTGGTCTGGAAAAGGCAATGATGCGTCACTAATTGTACACGGCCAGTCCAAGTTATTGGAAACTGTTGAACATATGGAACAACTGGATAATATCAAGAAAATTTTTTCCATTCTGGAAACCAAAGAAAGCATGTTAAGCCTTTTGGAGGCATCAATCGAAGGGGATGGCGTGCAAATATTTATTGGGGCAGAAAATGAATTATTCCAGGCAAGTGGGTGTTCTTTGGTGCTTTCCCCCTTTGAAAATAGTCACGGAGATGTTATAGGTGCAATGGGCGTTATTGGCCCAACAAGAATTAATTATGGACGTATTATCCCGATGGTGGATTACACGGCAAAAATGATCAGCCGGATATTAGGAGATAAAGATGACTAAGAAAAATTCAAAAATACAATCAGATCAAAAAACAGATAAAGTTGACGAAAAAATACAAGAAAAAATGGAAGAGGTTGTGGAAGAAACAATTTCTGAACTGGATCTTGTCAAACAAGAACGCGATGATTTAAAAGACAAAGCCTTGCGCGCCATGGCGGATCTTGAAAATGAACGTAAGCGTTCCACACGTGAAAAAGAAGACACAACAAAATATGCCATTTCAGGCTTTGCCCGTGATTTATTGACCGTCTTGGATAATATGTCTTTGGCGTTGCAATCTGTTAAGGAAGAAGACTGTAAAGAAAATGACCTTTTGAACACCATCTATCAAGGGGTTTCCATGACACAGTCTGAATTATTGAAAGCTTTTGAAAAAAATAATATTAAGAAAATTGATCCCATGGGTGAAAAGTTTGACCATAATTTCCACCAAGCCATGATGGAGATTGAAGATGATTCTAAAGAACCAGGAACAGTGGTTCAAGTGATGCAGGCAGGCTATGTGATTAATGATCGTCTTTTGCGTCCAGCCTTGGTGGGTGTGTCAAAGAAGAAATAGTATTAACACACTGTAAATACTGAATTATTTATATTATTCCCAAAAAAATTGGCACTCCCCCTTGAAGAGTGCCAAAAATTGTATATATTATAGGTAAAAGAAATTTTACTATATCAAAAAACTGAAGGTGAAAATAATGAGCAAAATTATCGGAATTGACTTAGGGACAACAAATTCTTGCGTGGCCGTAATGGACGGCTCCACAGCACGTGTTATTGAAAATGCCGAAGGCGCGCGCACAACGCCGTCTATGGTTGGTATAACAAAAGACGGTGAACGTCTTGTTGGTCAGTCTGCAAAACGTCAGGCGATTACGAACCCAGAAAATACATTGTTTGCAATCAAGCGTTTGATTGGGCGTCGTTTTGACGATCCCTTAACAAAAAAAGACAAAGACCTTGTGCCTTACAATATTGTTGAAGGCAAGAATGGTGATGCGTGGGTTGAATCACACGGTGAAAAATACAGCCCAAGTCAAATCAGTGCTTTTATCCTTCAAAAAATGAAAGAAACAGCTGAAAAGCATTTAGGCGAAAAAGTTGAAAAAGCCGTTATCACCGTGCCAGCTTATTTCAATGATGCCCAACGCCAAGCAACAAAAGATGCGGGTAAGATTGCAGGCCTTGAAGTTCTTCGTATTATTAACGAACCAACTGCTGCGGCCCTATCTTATGGTTTGGATAAAACCAAAAGTGGTATGGTTGCCGTTTATGACCTTGGTGGGGGAACATTTGACGTTTCCATTCTTGAAATTGGTGATGGTGTTTTCGAAGTTAAATCCACAAATGGGGATACATTCCTTGGTGGGGAAGACTTTGACCAACGTATTATTGATTATCTTGCCGATGAATTTAGCAAGGATAACGGCGTAGATCTTCGTAAAGATACAATGGCCTTACAACGTTTGAAAGAGGCAGCTGAAAAAGCAAAAATCGAATTGTCCAGCAGTACACAAACAGATATTAACCTGCCATTCATTACAGCAGATGCAACGGGACCAAAACACTTGAACATCAAACTATCCAGATCAAAATTTGAAACTTTGGTCGAAGATTTGGTTGATCGTACAATTGAACCTTGTAAAAAAGCTTTGAAAGATGCCGGTGTTGCCGCCTCAGAAATTACTGAAGTCATTATGGTTGGTGGCATGACGCGTATGCCAAAAGTCAAAGAAAAAGTAAAAGCTTTCTTTGGAAAAGATCCGCATGAAGGAGTTAACCCGGATGAAGTTGTTGCCATGGGTGCCGCCATTCAAGGGGGCGTTTTGCAAGGGGATGTCAAAGATGTTCTATTGCTTGATGTGACGCCACTTTCATTGGGAATTGAAACCATGGGTGGGGTGTTCACAAAATTGATTGAACGCAACACAACGGTTCCAACAAAGAAAAGCCAAGTTTTTTCCACAGCTGAAGATAACCAAAGTGCCGTGACCATTCGTGTTTTCCAAGGGGAACGTGAAATGGCAGCAGACAATAAAATGTTGGGCCAGTTTAACTTGGAAGAAATTCCAACAGCCCCACGTGGTGTCCCACAAATCGAAGTAACTTTTGATATTGATGCGAACGGAATTGTTCATGTTTCTGCAAAAGATAAAGCAACAAACAAAGAACAAAAAATTCAAATTCAGGCATCAAGTGGCTTAAACGATGAAGAAGTTGAAAAAATGGTAAAAGACGCCGAAGCCAATGCGGAAAAAGACAAAGAACGCCGCAAGTTGGTTGATGCGCAAAACCAGGCTGATACGATGATTCACAGCACAGAAAAGCAACTGAAAGAACATGGTGACAAAATCAGTGCCGAAGATAAAAAAGGTATTGAAGAAGCCATTGCTGCTTTGAAAGAAGTTAAGGAAAGTGATAAGGTGGATGACATCGAACAACGCACGCAAAACTTAACGCAAGCAGCGATGAAATTGGGCGAAGCTTTGTATAAAGAAGCCCAAGAGCAACAAGCCAAAGAAGGCGGCAACGCTGATGCAGGCGCTAAAGAAGATGATGTTGTTGACGCTGATTTCAAAGAAGTAAAAGAAGACGACAAAAAAGATGGAACAGAAGACAAAAAATAATTTTGTTTTGTGAATCAGAAAATGCCGTCGTTGACCCTGGTTAGCGGCGGCTTTATATCTTAAGGAAAACCATGACTGAACGCGATTTATATGAAATTTTGGGTGTAAGTAAAACAGCCTCTGATGATGAAATCAAAAAAGCTTATCGCAAGCAAGCGATGAAGTTTCACCCAGATCGAAATCCAGACGATAAACAAGCCGAAGAAAAATTAAAAGAAATAAACTTGGCTTACGAGGTGTTAAAAGATGCCCAAAAGCGTGCGGCTTATGATCAATATGGTCATGCGGCTTTCCAACAAGGCGGTCCAGGCGCTGGTGGTCAAGGGCATGGCCAAGAAGGGTTTGGTTTTTCAGGCGATTTTTCAGATATCTTTGATAGCGTGTTTGGCGATTTTGGATTTTCCCGTCAGCAACGCAGCCAACCAACCTCGATAAGGGGTGACGACCTTCGCGCGGATGAACGCATTACATTGGAAGATGCCTTTAAAGGGATAACGAAGAAAATTCGGATTCAAAAGCAAGGGGCCTGCGGTGAATGTAAAGGATCTGGCGGTGAAAAAGGTGAAGAACCTGTAACCTGTAATACGTGTCATGGGGCTGGACGTGTTCGGGCGCAACAAGGTTTCTTTATGGTGGAACGTACATGCCATGGATGTCAGGGCACAGGAAAGACGGTCAAAAATCCTTGTAAGCGTTGCAGTGGACAAGGACGCACGGTTGAAACAAAAGACTTGGAAGTTAATATTCCAGCAGGGATTGAAGATGGCACGCGGATTCGTGTGACAGGTCAAGGGCATGCAGGGTTACGTGGTGGGCCATCTGGCGACTTGTATGTCTTTGTACATGTTAAACCCCATGATTTATTTGAACGCAATGCGGATAATATTATTTGCCAGGTGCCCATTTCAATGACAACAGCCGTATTGGGTGGGGAAATTGAAATTCCAACCATCAGTGGGGAACGGGTTGAATTAAAAATTCCAGCCGGAACCCAGCCAGAAAGCCAGTTTCGTTTGCGCGCCAAGGGGATGAGTGTCCTGCGCAGAACGTTCCGAGGCGATATGTATGTTTCAGTTTCTGTTGAAATTCCAAAGAATTTGACAAAAAAACAAAAAGAAATATTGCAAGAATTTGATGGATCCACTTCTGATAAAAAGCATCAGCCAGATTCCCATGATTTCCTGGAAAAGGTCAAAAAATTCTTTAAAGGTAAAGATTAATGAAAGTTCAGGATCGGGAACATTTTTTTGCAACTTTGGCAGAAAAATGTCCTGAACCTGAAACTGAACTGGAACACACAAACCCTTATACTTTATTGGTGGCCGTTGTTTTGTCTGCCCAGGCAACAGATGTGGGGGTTAATAAGGCAACAAAAGCCTTGTTTGAAAGTGTGGATACACCCCAAAAAATGCTGGATTTGGGGGAAGAACATCTTCGAGATTACATCAAAACAATTGGTCTTTATAAAACAAAAGCGGCCAATGTCATTAAATTAAGCCAGCGATTAATCAGCAATTTTAACAGTCAAGTTCCTGAAAGCCGGGAAGATCTGGAATCCCTTGCAGGGGTTGGGCGTAAGACGGCAAATGTTGTTATGAATGTGGCCTTTGGACACCCCACCATAGCAGTTGATACTCATATTTTTCGAGTATCAAATCGCACAGGGTTGGCGCCGGGAAAAAATCCTTTACAGGTTGAATTAAAACTGGAAAAATCTGTTCCTAAAACCTACCTACAACACGCCCATCATTGGCTGATTCTGCATGGGCGTTATATCTGCAAAGCACGAAAACCTTTGTGCGAAATTTGCCCGGTTTCAGAGTATTGTGATTATTTTAAGAAAGCTGCGGGATAAATTTTATTCATTTACCTTAATAAAAATAAAGGAGCTGTACCAGATAAGGGGGAATTTTAAGTTTTGAAGAGGGTTTTCTGAACAATACACAATCCCTCTCAATAGCGTCGTCCCGCACTTGATGCGGGATCCAGCAACTGAGTAACCCAGGAAAAACACTGTTTGCAATTGAAGTTTTTTTCTGGACCCCGCATCAAGTGCGGGGCGACGAAACAAGGGGGATAAACGGCCCTTTTTTAAGGAATAATACCTATCTAAACTTCCTTATCTGGTACAGCCTCAAAATAAAATATACTCTTAAAAAAAGGTATTTTAATGAAATCAATTTATTTATATTTCTTCCCAGTATTTTTATTGTTATCAAGCTGTCAACAAAGCCAAAAAAACCTATTTTTTCATAAATATCCCAGCACGCATTATAGGGAACACATAAGATAAAACAACACCACACTTAGAAATTGCGTCTACGGTAGAATTAGACTCTACGTTAGAAACAGATTCTACGGAAATACCTCTAATAATTACTTTTTGACCTGGCTTAAGATCTCGCAACATGCTTTGTAAAGTACCCGATATATTTTCTCTTAAAGGCCCGGAAGACGTATAAAAAACTACAGGAAGCCTAGCTGCATGTCTATTATATATTGCTCGTTCTTCGATAAGCCTCTCATTATCATCTGTACTTATTTCCTCAAACATTATATGTTTTCTTGTATCTTCAATAGGTTTGGCAGAAGCTGCAGCGGCCCCGTCCCCAGGCATTTCTTCGTCTGCGGCACAAAACCCTTTGCTTGATACTAACAAGGCAAACATTAACATATATAATTTTTTCATCTTTAACATCCTATAATTATGTTGAATACTTACCTTTTCTTATACTTATTAGGTTTTGTCAAGATGACAAAATTTACTTTTCCATTCAGGAATATTTCTGAATTTCATGCTGTGGCTAGGTGAATTTCACAGAACAAGACTGATCAAGTGGAAAATTAAAACAGGTAAGTAATTTAGAAACAAGTGCGACCCTGGTTCTTAATGCCAGGACTCAGATTCAATTGGTATTACAAGAATTTCTTAATGGCGTTATTTTACCCCAATATAAATATCAAAAATACAATTTTCTGGATCTGCAGAACGTTCATCATAAATTTCAAAATCAGCAATATAGTTTCGCGCTGACTCAAAATCATCTTCTTTCATCTTCCATATTTTTTGCCAGGCTTCAATACAGGCTTGAGGCATTTGTCCGGGTCCTACATTAAACTTTGCATAGGACTGCGCGGGAATCGTTAACGTTTCAAAGGATGCACCATCAATCCCTTCAAAAGAAGTAACTTCTTCCCCAACAAAATAAGTATATTCCCCTGTTTCATCACTTTCGTAATCTGTATAAATACAAAAAGTTTTGCCCGGACTTTTACGGTTTTGAATTTTATCAGCAAGGTTATTGCCAAAGTATTTCTCTAAAGTTGGGCCAATTTTTCCTTTTTCAGATTCCGTTTCATTAGAATTATTTGTGCGGGCTGTTATGCCAACAAGCTTAATTTCTTCTAAAGTTATTAATGATTTTTTCATTTTATCCTTTATTATTTATGGAGCTTAGTTATAAAAAAACCCGGGATAATCCCGGGTTTTTGACCGTTATAACAAAGCCTATTATGCCCTGATAGGTGATCTGGAAGATGCTTTTAAGGGTGTACATTTTTTCCCAGTAAAGTCATTAACTTCAATATTTTTTTCTTTGCGTTTTTTCATTCTTTCAATCATTGCTGCCATAACTTCTTGTTGAACTAGCGCACGTAATTGGGGAAGAACTTCTTCAAACTTGGGTGATTGTGCTTTCTTGCTGGCTAGGCGTTTTAAGATAAAGTGTTTCCCACCTTTTTCGATTACACGGTTGCTGCATGCGCCGTCTTTAAGGACTTTCAAACGCTTAGCAACGTCTTTTCCTAAGGCTTGTTCAACTTCAACTTCATGTAGGAAACCAAGTTCGCCACCACGTTCACGTGTTGTGGGCTCCATAGAATATTTTTTAGCCAAAGCGCCAAAATCATGACCTGCCATAGCCTGCTTCAAAACTTCGCCTGATTTTCCTTTATCAACAACGATAATGGCAAGTGAATACATTTTTTTGCCTTTAAGATTATCTTCAAGTTTTCGGTATTTTTCCAATAAGACTTCTTCTTTAACCTTTTCGTCAATTTCTCTTTTGAACCATACTTTTTGTTGGGCTGCTTTTTCTGCTTGTTTTACCAGTTCAATTTTTGCCTCTTTCACTTCATCATCATTTTGTAGATTTGCGGCTTCAATTTCTTCGGCCAACAGCAAGTCAATCAAAATTTGGTCCCGAACTTTATCAAAAACAGCATCATCTGGTGCTTTGCGAATTTCTTCGATTGGGAAATTACGTTTTGCTTCTAAAACATCGCTGCGGTAATAAATAATATCTTTCCCGTCTTTTCCTTTATATTTAATTGCAATTGGGTTGGGGTCTGCAGCAAAAGTATATCCTGCTGATAAAATACTTGCGCCTAAAACAAATGCGGTTATCATTTTTTTCATAAGTTGGCTCCTCTATATAAACTCTAAAAATTTATAACATAGTGCCTTGGAAATCACCTGATTACAAGGAAAATTTTCTTACTTAATCCTATGAATAGTAAAGGACAAGAGTTCTTGTAAAAACTTTTTTTCTTGGGTGTCGGGCATTGCTGTCAATAAAGAACAACAGCTGTTATAAATGCTTTCTATAACCGTTTCTATTTCTTTGAAAATACTATGTTCAACCAAGGCATCCTGCAGTTTTTTAAAGGATAATTCAAAATCTTTGCAATCGTTATAACAATCTTCAATAAGGGTTTTATACGCAGGCTTTTTCTTTAATAAATAAATAATTGGCAATGTAATTCTGCCCCCTTTTATATCATCCCCCACGTTTTTCCCGGGGGTGGATTTGGGTAAACCAAAGTCAAGAATATCATCAGTTATTTGAAACAAGGTCCCTATTTTATGACCATAGTCAGCCATAATTTTTCTGTCTTTTTCAGATGCATCGGCAATCAGGGTGCCAACCTCGCTTGCGGCTGAAAACAGGGCAGAGGTTTTTGATTCAATAATGGAAAAATATTCCTTTTCTGTAAGGGATAAATCCTTTTCTTTGCTTAGTTGTAAAACTTCGCCTGATGCGATAACAGAGGCCGCCTTTGATAAAACTTTCATAATTTCGGGGTTTTTGTCAGCCACCATAAATTCAAAGGCTTTACTAAAAAGAAAATCACCGACTAAGATACTGGTTTTATTTCCCCACAAATCATTGGCAGACCTTAACCCACGTCTTTTGACGCTGTCGTCAATGACATCATCATGAAGCAATGTTGCTGTATGAATAAATTCAATACAGGCGCCCATATGGACAGGACGATCCCCCCTATAGCCATGCATTTTTGCCGATATAAAAGTCAGCAAAGGGCGTATCCTTTTACCACCAGCCTGAATTAAATGACAGGCTACTTGTTGAATAAGTGGCACAGGGCTTTCTAAGCGATCAATAATTAACGCATTCAAACTTTGAATATCATCATAAAAAGTATTATGTATATCGGTGAAAATAGTATCTATTTTTTGTTTTAATTTTACAGTCATGCTTTAAGCTTAATATAATAACAGCACTATACAAGAAGGAATGTCCAAAATGAACCTAAAAATAACCCAAGATGATTTTTTGGCAGGAAAGCTGAAAATATTTCAACCCGCGCAAGGGTTTAGGGCTGGATCCGATTCTGTCTTTTTGCCTGCATCTATTAAGGGCAATAAAAAAGGAAAGGCTTTGGATCTTGGTTGCGGCGTTGGGACAGCAAGTTTATGTTTGGCTTTTCGAAACCCCCATCTTCAAATTGATGGTCTGGAACTTCATCAAGATATGGTTGATATTGCCAACAAAAATATTTTGGAAAATAATTTTTCAAAGCGCATTAATGTCTTTCAATCAGATATTTTTGATAAAAAGCCGATGCCTATCCTATCAAATACTTATGATATCGTATTATCGAACCCCCCTTATTTTGAACAGGCAGGGACAATGGTTGATAAATCACGCCTTTCTGCACGGATCAAGCAAGATTTCTCCATAGATGAATGGGTTAATACGTGTCTTAAAATGTTAAAGCCCCGGGGGTATATCCATCTTATTTATCCGACCAGTGATCTTGACCAAGTTCTCTGTTCTTTAACAGACAAGTGCGGGGAAATAACAGTTTACCCTCTGTGGCCCAAGGAAAATGCTGAATCCAAACGATGTATTATTATGGCGCGCAAGGGGGTTCAGACATCGACAAAACTTTTTAGGGGGATGATTTTGCATGATGAATTAGGTGGCTATACAGAAAAAGCCCAAGCAATTTTAAAGGCCGGAAAGGGCTTGCTTGATTGATTGATTTTGTTAGGTGTGTTACACTGCGCCAAAGGATATTTTAGGTATGACCACTTCAAAACAACAAACAGCCACACTTTTCGGATTTCTCGCAATATTTTTATGGTCAGCAAATGCTTTGTTGGCGGTGGAATTGAAACGAATTCCATCTTTTGAATTAATTGCTATTGTTTTTGGTATCAGTGCGACAACATCTTTATCATTTATTGCTTTTAAAAATAGGTGGGACAGGTTGAAACAACCGCCCCTTGTCTGGGCAATGGGTATCTTTGGGATATATTTCACAAACTTTGGTTATATTTCATCTTTCAAATTGGCCCCGCCAGCGCAGGTTGACCTTATCTTTTATTTATGGCCAATCATGGCCGTTTTAATATCCCCCGTCATTTTACGGGAAAAGTTTTCGGGGCGTGTTTTATTGGCCAGTTGCCTAGGTTTGGCATCTGTTCTGACGATTATCATAGGGGAAGAAGGGGCAGACCTTCTTGCAATAGATCCCGTCTATATCAAAGGGTATTCAATGGCCTTTATTGGGGCTGTTTCATGGGCGCTTTATAATGTTTTATCACGCAAGGTGAAACAGGCACCCGTTGAAATGATGGTTGTGTTTTTTGCGGGGGCTTCAATTTTATCGGCCATTTCCCATGTTACATCCGAATCTTTTGTCACCCCAAATTTACCTGAATGGGGATACATTTCCATTATGGGTTTCACAACATTTGGAACAGCTTATTTTGCTTGGGACTATGGCGTTAAAAACGGAAATTTCAAACTTTTAAAAACAGCGGCTTATGCCGTGCCTTTAATGTCCATTGCTTTGTTGGTTGTTTTTGGTAAGGCTGAGGCCTCATTGGGATTGGCAGTCGCCACCGTTTTAATTTTAACCGCCTCTATTTTTGCAGGAACAAATTTAATTCCCTTCCTAGGGGAAAGTATTGCGATTTTAAAAGATAGAATCACAACAGAAGAAGGGTCAGACATAGGCCTGGGTGTACTTGAAAACAAAGGCGAAGAATTCACCCGCCAACTTGGGGAAAATATTAAAAAAAGATCCATTATGCTTAAAGTGATCACGGTTCTTTTAATTTTGGGGCCCTTGGTTCATATTTCTTTTAGAGCTTTTTATCATTTCTATTTTGATCGTGCCGCCCCATTATACTTTAGTGTCTGGGTTTCTGGTGGGATTGTTTTAACAATTATAGCTGGATTCTTTTTAAGGTATTTTTCAAAATACAAACGGGATGTCAGCATTCGAAGCATCCAAGATGAATTTTTTGAAATAACCCAAAAAACTTTGGACTTAATCCATGCTGCCCAAAATAAAACTTTGGAATTTATGGGGCCGAAAGATAAAAAAATATACCTATCCACTTTGGTATTACAAGATCCAGATGCAACAGAAGAAGCCATAGGTTTATCCGTTTACAATTTAACGGAAAGCAAGAACTTAAAAGACGCGGCAATGAAAATTGAAACTTACAGAAAATATGGTTTTACCCATCAAATGGAAGAAGTTTATCACGATATAGCCGAAGAATTGCGTCAGGCAATTCACAACTTAAAAAATGTTTCTGTAACTGCTGCAGCACAATTGGAAGACCGTTTTAATGGGCGTGTCACACCAATCAGCAAAGGGGTTGCAAGATCTGAAGGTTTTGTTGAAAGAATCTTGAACGCCAGTGAAGATAACGATTATAGCTTTATGACATTAGATGACGCTGTCGAAGCCTTTAAATTTGTTTTAGAAATGCTGAATGACCGTACAATTCAATATCTTGAACCAAATTTTACTTTCAAAAAAGAACTGTTCAGCAAAGGGAAAAAACACGAAAAAATAAGGGTTAAACGCCAGGCTGAAATTATCATGCGGAACAACAGGTTAAGGGCCATCTTGGATCTTTTATTGGATGAACCGGATGGTGGGGTTGTTCATATTGAAACACTTCCTATGTCAAAAGTGATTGAATTGGTTCACGAAAATTTAAACCAAATTTTGGAGGCGATTCAGCAGAAAATTGCTTTGGTTAAAAACAATACAAATAAGCAAAATTATGACCAACTAAAAGACTTGTTAAAGATTACATTGCAAGTGCGCGAACTGTATCAAGCAGCCCAAAACCATAACCAGAAAATCAAAAAATTAACCCGCGAATTGTTCCAGACAAAAATAATGTCAGAGACATTGAACGAGGTTAATTGGGCCTTTACAAAGCGACAATATAAAAGGAAAGCCATTCAAATTTCTGAAAAAGAAATATCGCTGACACCTGCAGAAAAAGAAATGGTAATTCAGGAAATTCATGATGTTATCCAAGATATTTATATTAAAAAGCATGGTCGAAAACTTTACTTCCTAACGGCAGAGGAAGGTCTTGAGTTTGATGAAAACTATTTAAAACGGATTGCCAGTGATTTCTTTTCCATTTTGAATGAGCATTTATTATTGGCCCAACCCAAAATTCAACATGCGATTGAGGCATCAAGTGGGATTAACCTAAGCCCCATGCATTATCATTGGACTTTAAGACGTAAAGTTGGGTGGTTGGCAACACAATCAAGTGCCATTATTCAAGATATGAAAGTTCTTGCCTACAGTTTGGTTCATACTTTAACAAAGTCATATCGATTAAAAATGAATGATAATATGATTGATTATCTTGCAAAAGAATATAGGGCCGATGAAACTTATTTAAGGTCCATTGTTATTCCAGCGTCTAAAGAAGAAGTTGGAAAGCCCCAAGATTTTGATTTATCCTTTAAGTTTTCGGATAAGGTCGATGACTTGGTGCAACAAGGAATGCTTGCGGCAAAAAGTTTGAAATAGGATTTGTGCCTAAGGCCTTGACTTTAAAGCATTGAATGATTAGATCTAACTATGGTTATAAAGTAAAAAGTTCTTGCCTTTTAATGTAAGAATTAGTACGCTGCAGAACGTTAACATAATAAATCCTTATTGGGGTGTAGCCAAGCGGTAAGGCACCGGTTTTTGATACCGGCATGCGCAGGTTCGAATCCTGCCACCCCAGCCATTAAATAACCACGGTCTTTCAAACCCGCCACAATTTTTAAACAGCCACAGTTCTTGTCTTTGAATTACTTAATTGGGGGAAGATGGTGCACCCGAGAGGACTCGAACCTCTGACACCAGGATTAGGAATCCTGTGCTCTATCCACCTGAGCTACGGGTGCTTTCTTAGCACTGACACGTCGTTATTTCATTCCTTGCCTACCTAAAGTAGGCGTCGTCATTTATGCCTAGTGTCATCACTAATTAACATTACAACACTGACACGTCGTTATTTCATGCCTTGCCTACCTAAAATAGGCGTCATCATTTATTCCTAGTGTCATCACTAATTAACATTACAACACTGACACGTTGTTATTTACGATATAACAACAACGAATCGATTTCCCATATATACGCTGTCTTTATTTAGTTGACAACTCTCTGGTTAAAAAAATCAGGTGTTTGTTGCTTAGTTATAAATAATTATGCAGTAACTAAGGAGGTTACCCCTTGAAAAAACTGAATTATTATTGGTTGGCATGGCAAAAGTTCCTTAACTTATTTGATTTATTCATTGAAACCTGTTTCCCATCGGGGCATAATGCGAATCTAAAATGCAAAACTTATGAATAGAAAATCAACAAATATATTAGGCCCCATTTTTATTGTTGCTGGTACCACTATTGGTGCCGGAATGTTGGCCATGCCCTTAACTTCCAGCAGTGCAGGGTTTTTGTGGACCAGTTTATACCTGGTTTTTTTATGGATTGGCATGCTTTCATCTGCTTTGTTAACGGTTGAACTAAATCTTGCGAATAAAGAGACCCTAACAATTTATGGGTTATCCCAAAAATACTTGAACAAGTTGGGTGGGACCCTGGGAAGTCTTTCCTTGATGTTATTATTTGTTTCATTATTGGCAGCTTATGCCTCTGGTGGATCATCAATCCTTTACGAATTCTTTGACCAGAAATTTGATACTCATACCTTGACGATTCTTTTTGTTATTTTGTTTGGGGGATGGATTACCATTTCCATGAAATCGGCAGACTATATAAATCGTTTGTTATTTATTGCGATGATTGTGGGTTTTGTCATCATTATGGGGTCACTATCTTCAGAAATTTCAATAGGTTATTTGTCGCGGAAAGAGCCATTTAGCCTAAGCCACTTATCAATGATTCCAGTCCTATTTACAACTTTGGGTGTGCATGGAAGCATCCCCAGTATTATGAAATATGTTGGGCAAGATCGTTCAAAAATTTATAAAATTTTTATCATCGGCAGTGGTATTCCGTTATTTATTTATATGTGTTGGCAAGCCATTGCTTTGGGAATTATTCCGTTAACAGGTGACAACAGTTTTGAAACGATTCAGCAATCTAAAAATGCCTTAGGGACTTTTGTTGCTATACTTGGGACTCAATCATCCAGTACAGCCTTTGAATTTTTAACAGAATTCTTTACCTTTTTTGCCATCAGCACATCCTTTTTGGGTGTGGGAATTTCTTTGTTTGATTTTTACGGCGAAGTATTTGGTAAAACATTTGGAAAGCATCGAATAACCCTAAGTATGATGACATTCGTCCCTTCTTTAATTATCGCCCTTTATGTGCCGCATGCCTTTATATTTGCTTTGGAATTTGCCGCTTTGGCTTTGGCAGTTCTGGCCATTCTTCTGCCGTGTGTAATTTTATATAAAATGCATAAAAAAGCCATTATAAAACCGACAGCCTTGGTGACAAAAAGGTGGTTTGTTTTTGGTTTGTATCTATTTGGTTTGTTTATTACAACGATTGTGATTAATACATTGATGACAGGCTAACTTCTTTTTTCTTTAAAAAAATCTGCCAGAATTTTACTGCATTCTTTTTCCAAAATACCCCCCAGAACAGTGGGTTTATGGTGACATGTTTCTTGGTCATAAATATAAGGACCATGGTCGATACCCCCACCCTTGGGGTCATACGCGCCATAATACACCTGTTTGATTCTGGCAAAGGAAATTGCTGTGGCACACATGGAGCAGGGTTCAAGGGTTACGTAAAGGGTCATCCCTTCCAATCGTTCTGTCTTAAGTTTTTTACAGGCCTGGCGAATCACATTTATTTCAGCATGGGCTGTCGGATCACAATGTTGGATGGTTAAGTTATGCGACTTGGCTATAAGACGGCCAGATCCATCAACAAGAAGGGCCCCAACAGGGACTTCCCCCAGTTGTTGAGCAAGCTTTGCTTGTTGTAATGCGGTGGTCATTAAGGTAAGCTGTTCCATATCACAACCATATCATAAACACACAAAAAGGGGATACAATGAAATCTCTTCCAACTTGGAATTTAGACGCCTTTTATAAAAACCCAAAAGATCCAAATATTGAAAAAGATATTCAATGGGGAAAGGCAAAAGCCGAAAAATTTACCCAGGATTATGAAAATAAAATAAAAGACCTTGGGGCAAAGGATCTTTCGCAACTTATTGAAAAATATGAAGAAATTGAAGAAACATTAAGTAAAGTTGTTTGTTATGCCTATGTGTATTTTACCGAAGACATGTCAGATGAAAAGCGTGCAAACTTTCTGCAACAAGTCCAAGAAAAAATCACCGATATATCCAGTGGCTTAGTTTTCTTTACACTGGAAATAAATGATTTATCTGATGATGTTTTAATAAAAATGTACAAAGAATCTGAGGGGTTAAAACATTACAAACCCTGGTTGGATCAAGTTCGGGCTTATAAAGACCATCAATTATCAAAAGATATTGAAAAGCTATTGAACGAAAAAAGCCTATCCAGTCGCAGCAATTGGGTACGCCTGTATAATGAACTTTTTTCCCGGATCCGCTTTGACCTTGCTGGACAGAAGTTGCCAATCAGCGATATCTTGAACTGCCTAAGTGATAAGGACCCTAAGAAAAGGGAGGCTGCGGCCAAAACTTTTGCCGTAGGCTTAAAAGAAAATATTTCGACGCTTTCCTTAATTATGAATACGATTATCAAAGACAAGGCCATAGAAGACACTTGGCGAAAATATAAATCGCCGATTTCATCAAGAAACATTGATAATCAGGTAGAAGACGAAGTTGTGGACGCGTTGCTTAAAAGTGTTCAAGACCAGTATGCCAATTTAAGCCATCGATATTATGCGTTAAAGGCAAAATGGATGGGTAAAAAATCAATCCCGTATTGGGATCGGAATGCCCCGTTGCCAGATACGGATGATCGTAAAATTCCATGGGATGAAGCCCGGGAAATTGTCTTAAAAGCGTACGGTGAATTTCACCCACAACTCTCTGAAATTGCAGAATTATTTTTCAAAAATAATTGGATTGATGCGACTTTAAGACCAGGCAAAGATAATGGGGCATTTTCCCATCCTATGGTGCCTTCAAAGCACCCAGTTATTCTTTTAAATTACCATGGCAAGGTGCGCGATGTGATGACTTTGGCGCATGAACTGGGTCATGGAATTCATCAGTACTTATCAAAAGAACAAGGTCAATTAATGGCGGACACACCTTTGACATTGGCAGAAACAGCCTCTGTTTTTGGTGAAATGTTAACGTTCCGGTCTTTGTTAAAAACAGCCAAAAATGACAAACAAAAGAAATCCATCATTGCATCAAAAGTTGAAGACATGCTGAATACGGTTGTGCGCCAGGTTGCCTTTTGTACGTTTGAAACAAAGTTGCATGATGCCCGTAAAAATGGAGAGTTAGCCAGTGATCAAATCGGTGATATTTGGTTAGAAACGCAAAAGGAAAGTTTTGGCACCTCCATTGATATCACACCAGAATATTCGGTTTATTGGTCATATGTTTCACACTTTTTCCACACCCCTTTTTATGTGTATTCTTATGCCTTTGGGGATTGTTTGGTGAATTCCTTGTACAAGGCCTATGAAAACAAGCCAGAAGGGTTTTCTGAAAAATATATAACAATGTTAAAGGCTGGTGGCACATTGCGCCACAAGGAACTTTTAAAGCCATTCAATCTGGATGCAACAGATCCAAGTTTCTGGGCCCAAGGCTTGTCAGTCATAAGTGGTTTAATTGATCAGCTGGAAACCCTAAGTGAATGAGTGAAGATAACCGATTGACCAGCCGAATAAAGCGATACGCCCAAGTTTCAACAAAACTTGGCGGACTTGCAACACGGTATTTAGGCCCCCAAATTTTTGGCATGGAAGTTGAAGATGAAAAGTTTTCAGCAGATATAACCAAAGCCTTGGGGGGGCTTAAAGGCCCGATTATGAAAATTGCCCAGATCATGTCGACAATACCAGACATGATGCCCAAAGAATATGTCGAAGAAATGGCTGAACTTCAATCAAATGCGCCCCCTATGGGGTGGTTGTTTGTGCGACGCCGTATGCGGACAGAACTTGGGGAAGACTGGCAATCACACTTTCAAAATTTTGATAAAGAACCTTTTGCGGCAGCGTCTCTAGGTCAAGTACATAAAGCCGCAGACTTAACAGGAAATACACTTGCCTGTAAGCTTCAGTACCCTGATATGTCTTCGGTGGTAGAGGCAGATCTGTCCCAACTAAAATTTATCTTAAGTATTTATCAAAGATATCAAGGCGCTTTAAAGACAGAGGAAGTTTTTGCAGAAATTTCTGACCGCCTGCGGGAGGAGTTGGACTATGAAAACGAAGCCCGTAATATAAAAATATTTTCAAAAATCCTGCAGGGAAATTCCCAAGTTAAAATCCCAAAAGTTTATCAAGATTTATCGACAAATCGCCTGTTAACAATGGCATTTAATGACGGAAAAAAACTAACACAAGTCCTTGAAAAACCACAAGAATTTCGGAATGTTGTTGCTGAAAATTTATTTAATTCTTGGTACAAACCTTTTTATCAATATGGTGTGTTACACGGGGATCCGCATCTTGGAAATTATTCCGCAAACCAAGATGGATCGATTAATATTTATGATTTTGGATGTGTGCGTATTTTTGAACCGCAACTTATTGAAGGGGTCATAAATCTTTATAAGGCCCTGCAAGATAATGATCAGGATCTGATGGTGGATTCTTATGAAAAGTGGGGTTTTAAAAATTTAAATAAAGATATCATAGAAACCCTTAATCTTTGGGCATCTTACCTGTATGAACCTTTAATGGATGATAGAAAACGTCTTATTAATGAAGAGCTTAGTAGTACAAAAGGCAAAGAAATTGCAATTGAAATTCACAAGAAATTAAGGGCCATTGGGGGGATTACCCCGCCCAGATCTTTTGTCTTTTTGGACCGCGCTGCCGTTGGATTGGGGTCTGCCTTTATGCGGCTTGAGGCTAAATTAAATTGGCATAATCTGTTTCATGAGTTGATTGAAGGCGTGAATATTGAAAATATCAAGAAAAATCAAAAAGAAGTAACTAATTGATTTATCAGTATTTTAGTTATTAATAAGTGGAAATTTATGGGTAATAATATTTTAAATCAAAAATATTTAGGGAAACTAAAAAAACCTTCCTAGACTTTTAAAAATGATGTTGCTAACACTAAAACAAACAAAGGAAAAAATATGCGCACCACAAATCTAAAAAAGTTGGATCAGATGTTTGTTGACCGTTGGTCACCACGTGCTTTTAAAAAAGATCCAATTCCACAAGAAGATATGGATACGATGTTTGAGGCCGCACGTTGGGCCCCATCTTCCTATAATGAACAGCCTTGGATTTTTACCTATGCTATTAAAGAAAATGACCTGAAAAAATACACAGATGTTATGGCAGAATTTAATCAAAAGTGGGCCTGTACGGCCCCTATGCTTGTTTTAGGCTTTGCCCGTAAAAATTTTGAACGCAATGATATCCCAAATAATTGGGCAGAATTTGATACAGGATCTGCCTTTATGTCATTGACTTTACAGGCAGAAAAATTGGGATACCGTTGTCATGCAATGGGAGGATTTGATCCTGACAAAGCCCTTAAAGCCGCGGGTTTGGATGAAAAAGATGTTAAGCCAATGGTTGTGATTGCCATAGGCAAGCATGGCGATATTAAAACTATGTCAGAAGATTTGCAAAAAAAAGAAGTCCAAAGCGATCGCAAACCCCTGGATCAGATTGTATTTGAAGGAAAAATATCATAACATTTCCGACTTGCTTTTGTGGGTAAACTTGCTACTCTGTGAAGGCAATTAAGGAAAAAATATGACGTCAAAATATATTTCTGTTCGTGGTGCAAGGGAACATAATCTTAAGAATATTTCAGTTGATATTCCCCGTGATAAATTGGTTGTCATTACCGGTTTAAGTGGGTCTGGAAAATCATCTTTGGCGTTTGATACCATCTATGCTGAAGGTCAAAGACGTTATGTGGAAAGCCTTTCAGCCTATGCCCGGCAGTTTTTGCAGTTAATGCAAAAGCCGGATGTTGATTCGATTGAAGGGTTATCCCCGGCCATATCTATTGAACAAAAAACAACATCAAAAAACCCCCGTTCAACCGTTGGAACGATCACAGAGATATATGATTATTTACGTTTGCTGTACGCCCGTATTGGGGTGCCGCATTCCCCAGCAACGGGTCTGCCTATTAAAAGTCAGACGATTACTGAAATGGTGGACCGTATTATGGAGATGGCGGAAGGCACCCGTCTTTATTTAATGGCCCCAGTGGTGCGTGGTCGCAAAGGGGAATACCGTAAGGAAATTATGGATTTCCAGAAAAAGGGATTTCAGCGTCTTAAGGTTGATGGGAAATTTTATGAAATTGATGAAGCCCCAATTTTAGATAAACAAAAAAAACATTCCATTTCCGTTGTGGTGGATCGTATTGTTGTGAAAGAAGGGGTTCAACAAAGACTGGCAGATTCTTTAGAAATCGCCCTAAAATTGGCGGATGGATTGGTTGAAATAGAAAATGCAAAAGATGCACAAGTCCTTGTTTTTTCAGAAAAATTTTCATGTCCTGAATCCGGTTTTACCATCGAAGAAATTGAACCAAGGCTTTTTTCCTTCAATAGTCCATTTGGGGCTTGTTCGGCTTGTGATGGCCTTGGGGTGCAAATGATTTTTGATGAATCTTTGGTTGTGCCTGATCCAAATCTAAGTCTTCGTGAAGGTGTTATTGACCCATGGTCTGGGCCTTTTGCTGATTATTATTATCGGGCGTTAGAATGTGTCTTGGAACATTATGGGCATAAAACAACCACGCCTTTTAATAAACTGCCTAAAAAAATTCAAGATATTCTTTTGTATGGATCTGGGAAAGAATCAATTGCCATTCGATATGGGGATCATGATCGTTCACATAGAACATCCAAACCTTTTGAAGGGGTTATTCCAAATTTAAAACGTCGCTGGAAAGAAACAGAAAGTGATAAAGTTCGGGATGAATTATCGAAATATCAAAATACTTTGACCTGTAATGATTGTCATGGAAACCGCCTGAAAGAAGAGGCCTTATGCATAAAAATCAATAAGTTAAATATAGGCGAAGTGACTGGATTTTCAATTGAAGATTCTGTTGAATGGTTTCAAATCCTTCCAAAATACTTGTCAGAAAAAGATCAAAAAATTGCAGAACGCATCTTAAAAGAAATTACTGAACGCCTTCATTTTTTGAAAAGCGTAGGTCTTGGTTATTTAACATTATCCCGGATGGCAGGCACTTTATCGGGGGGCGAAAGCCAACGTATTCGCCTGGCATCCCAAATTGGGTCGGGTTTAACGGGTGTTTTATATGTATTGGATGAACCATCCATTGGTCTGCATCAGCGTGATAATGATCAATTATTGGCCACATTAAAACGTCTTAAAGGTCTGGGAAATTCGGTTGTGGTTGTTGAGCACGATGAAGATGCCATTCGTGAGGCAGACTATGTTATTGATATGGGCCCTGGGGCTGGAACACACGGTGGAACTGTTATTGCCTGTGGCACACCCAAGGAAATTGAAAACAATAAAAACAGCATTACAGGTCAGTACTTAAGCGGTAAAAAAGGCATTCCTGTGCCAAAAAAATACCGCGAAGGGCATAAAGGAAAATCCATCACACTTGTTGGGGCAAAAGCCAATAACCTAAAAAACGTTAGTGTCGATTTTCCATTGGGTAAATTCGTTTGCGTGACAGGGGTTTCTGGTGGTGGAAAATCATCATTAATCAATGAAACACTTTATAAGGCCCTGGCCCGAAATTTAAACAGATCCCGCATTATTCCAGGGGAACACAAAGAAATAACGGGTGTTGAATTCATAGACAAAGTTATCGATATTGACCAGTCCCCAATTGGCCGCACACCCAGATCAAACCCTGCAACATACACTGGGATTTTCTCTCCCATTCGGGAATGGTTTGCCAAATTACCCGAAGCAAAAGCCCGGGGATATACACCCGGTCGGTTTTCTTTTAACGTTAAAGGCGGGCGTTGTGAATCTTGCCAAGGGGACGGCGTTATTCGAATTGAAATGCACTTTTTACCGGATGTTTTTGTAACGTGTGATCAATGTAAGGGCAAGCGTTATAACCGTGAAACTCTGGAAATAAAATTCAAAGGAAAATCCATTTCGGATATCTTGGATATGACGGTAACAGAAGGTATTGAATTCTTTGAAAATGTGGCATTGATCCGTGATAAATTGGCGACCTTAGACAAGGTTGGTTTGGGCTATATGAAAATTGGCCAGCAAGCCACAACCCTTTCTGGGGGCGAGGCCCAGCGTATTAAACTGTCCAAAGAACTATCAAAGCGTGCAACAGGTAAGACACTTTATATCTTGGATGAACCCACCACAGGCTTGCACTTTGAAGATATCCGCAAATTATTAGAAGTTCTGCATCACCTGGCAGACCAAGGCAATACCGTTATTGTTATTGAACATAATTTGGAAGTTATTAAAACCGCAGATTGGATTATTGATATTGGGCCTGAAGGCGGTCAAAAAGGCGGAAATATTGTGGCTGTTGGGACTCCAAAAGACATCTGTAAAGAATCAAAAAGTTATACCGGAAAATATCTTAAGAAATATATTTAACTGTCTTCTGAATCTGATTCAAAAAAGATACTTGAAAATATTATTCTATTCATTATATGTAAAACCAAATTATTAATCATTTAATATTAAGATAAAAAAATGAAATATTTTAGATCCCTATTTATAGCATCCATAATTTTTTTAAGCTTGTCTAAGACAGTATACGCGGCAGCGGCAGGCAGTGATGATCACGAAGATGATGCTTTTTTTGCAAGAGCAGTTGCCTTAGAACAAGAAACGCCTGCCGAGAGTCATAGCTTTATTACGGTGCATAAACGTAAAATTAATGGAGTTCGATTAATTATTGGCAAAGATGGTCTGCCTGTTGCTGTAAAAAAGGAACGGCGAAATATTCACAGAGAAGCATTTGTTTCCTGTTTATCACAGATTCTGGGATTGAATAATGTTGCCCGATCTAAAATTATTAAAGATGGCTCAGAAGAATTTTTATTTGAAGAATATGTTCGTTGGCGCACAGAGGGAGAAGATCCAGAATCTGAAGCTTATAAAATTGCTGAAAAATATGAACAAAAAGGAAGTTTGTGTGGTGCGTTTTTACCAGAAAAAACTGATTATAAAAAATTTATAAAAATAGTAGATGTACAGAAGAAATTTATGATGGTTTTATTTGCAGGCCTTTATGATGTTGCCGGCAGGAATACAGTATACAGAGTTGAAGATGGCTTTTTACGCCCAATAATTATTGATACGGTAGACTCTTTTGCTGAATATACGAAAGAGTTTATTTATGAATGGAGAAGAACCCCTACTTTTGCTTGGATTCAATCTATTGAAGAAGGTCATGCTGAATTGGACCCCGCCCTTCGAGAATTGATTTTATCATGGAATGTTCCAGAAATTCTGAAAAAAATAGAGGGAAAATTCAAAGAAATTATTCAAATAAGGAAACCTAAGGATACAGAAGATCAAGATGCTATTGATAGAATTGTTTCCCAAAAGAAAGATAAAGAATTCAAAGAATTTGGCGTAAAACTTTGGACTGTTCAAAAAACAGTTCGCGAGTATGCAGGTGCTTCCATCTTTTTCCTTGAAGATTTATTTCACCTACTTTTTGGAAGAGACACATGGAACCGTGCTGTTTTCTCAGATCGCAAACAACCTATTAAACTAGATACAGAGCTGAAAAGAATACTATGGCCTTATAAATCCGAAGTAAGAGAACTTATTGTTGGCGGAATGGGTATGGATTATTGTGAGCCATCTGAAATATTCTTTTGTGAAAAATACCCAGAATTTGTAAATGAATATTTAGAAAGCCTTTATAAAAGGGAAGAAACAGACGGAACCCCGCCTGCCGTAGATCTTATACATTTGATTCAAGCCTATATAAAACAGGGAAATAATACACATGCTGAAACAGGAGAGAAAGCAACAGTTGAAAGCATATTGGAAGCCTCTGCATGGGATATAAGACCCATAGAAATAGAGGCGGGGACTGCAGGAGCGGCAGCGGCTGCCAGTGCGGCATCAAGTGATACCGGGGCAAAATGGGTTGTGTCATTGCGTGAATAAAAGCCTGTAAGGATACTGAATGAATCGTCCTGGGCTTTTTACCTAGGGCGAACATTTCTTAATAGTTTCAAATATTGTTATTAGAAGTTCTGCATCACCTGGCAGATCAAGGTAATACTGTTATTGAACATAATCTGGAAGTTATTAAAACAGCAGACTGGATTATTGATATTGGCCCTGAAGGGGGTCAAAAAGGCGGAAATATTGTGGCTGTTGGTACCCCAAAAGATATCTGTAAAGAATCAAAAAGCTATACCGGAAAATACCTTAAAAAGTATCTTTAACTGTCTTCTGAATCTGATTCTTCCACCTCTTCAGTCGGGGTTTCAGTATCAGATTCTTCTTGAATATTGGTGAAGTCATCTGTGTGAATGGGGGCATATTCTTCGGCTTCCTCTGCCTCTGAAACCTCTTCCGTATTACCCCCCAATAAATATTGGGTTTGATCCATTCCAAACTTACCGGTCACAATCACCAAACAGCCCAAAACAACAAGACTGACCATTGTTACCGCAATATGTTTTTTACCCCATATTTTCCACATGACAATACTGATAATTCCATAAGACACAATGGCAATTGCGGTCAATAGGCCCCAAAATTTATGGTTTTCAATGGCTGTTTTATACCCTTCGTTATTCAATAAAGATGGGTCAATATGCCACCCAGATAAAATGGCAAGGCCGGAAACAAGGGCGGCAATGTAAAGGCACCATTTAGATGTGATGAATAATTCTTTTGTCCACGCATATGATCTTAATACGGCTGCAATGGCATACAGGGTCGTGCTGACCAATATTAATGCAATTGGGAAGTGGATGAAAAAGGTAATTAGGTGTGTTTGATCCATGTTTATCGCCTCAAATAATTTATTTATATATAATTGTATGATAAATTAAATATAAAAAAAAGGAATAAATGCAAATGCATTCGGGAAAGACAAATATTTTATTTAATGGGACAGTATTCACCATAAGCTTTGCCCTTATTCTAAATTTATTCGGCGTTGATGTTCCTTATCTTAATAAATTTTCATCTGAAATCACCCTGATTATAGAAAAAGTATGGTCTGGAATTTTATTGGCGATCTTATCTGTGGCCCTTCTTCATATTATTCCAAGTCGTTTGGTTTTGTCTGCCTTAGGGGTGGATAAGGGGAAATTAAACAGGGTTTGGCGCGCTGTCACGGCAGGAGTCTTAATGGATATGTGCAGCCAAGGTATTCTTTTAATTGGAATGAAACTATACAAGCAAGGGGCGACCATTGGCCAGGTTATGGCTTTTCTTATTGCGACGCCTTGGAATTCATTTTCATTATTAATGATCCTTATTACAATGATTGGCGTTACGTGGACATTGATATTTACACTTCTTACCATAATGGTTGCGATGTGCGTGGGATATATTTTTGAAGTTTTGGTGGAAAAAGGGATTCTACCCAGCAACCCAAATAAACCAGAAGTTATTCTAAAAAAAGATTTCATGCCAGAGCTTCGGAAATTTGCCCAAACACGACCGTTCACATTGCCAAAAATATGGGATTCATTAAAATTGAATTTTGCCGAATCCAAAATGATTCTTAAATGGGTTTTCCTGGGGATAATTATTGCAGCTTTGGTTCGTGCAAGTATTCCCATTAAAACCTTTGAAACTATCTTTGGCCCATCTATGGAGGGGCTGGGATTAACATTGGTTTTAACAATTCTACTGGAAATTTGTTCTGAAGGGGCCTCCCCCATAGCAGCCGATTTTTTGGCCCGGGCCAAGGCACCAGGTAATTCTTTTGTCTTTTTAATGGGCGGCATTACAACAGATTACACAGAAGTATTGGCGTTAAGACAAACCACAAAATCTTGGAAAATAAGTTTGTTTTTACCGTTGCTTTCCCTGCCATTGGTCATCTTAATCGCCATTATTTTAAATGTTTGGGGGGGGACGCCTTTGGTTAATCTTTCAATATAATTTTGAACTTATCAGGCTTTTCCCCTGCCAATTGTTAATCCCCATTATTTACCTTTTCGCCCTTGGCAAGTTTCACATAAGTCCGATGGCTTAAGATCATTAGGCTGCATCCGAAAATCAAGTAGGAAGCCTTAAAAAGAAGACTATAAGGATATAAGCAAGATCGAACGAATGATTTAACATATTTAAATTCATCTGGTTCTATTACAATATAAATCTCAGTAATATAGGTGAAAAGTTCGACAATCATAATTGGGAAAACCATAAATGTACCCCAAATCCAGTATACCTTTTGCGACTTAAAGTAAATTGTAAGGTAATCTTTAAAGGATAATTTTTGACTTTGTGCTTTATACTTTTTAGGCGAAAACATAAAGTGATTTAATAGGACAACAAAGGCGTAAACAATAACTATCCACACGTATAAAGTTGTGGGTCTGAAATCCCTTATCTGATTGCTAAGGTCAAAGAAAAAATTGGCGAGAAAAGAGGGGTATTTTAAAAAACTTGTTCCAATAATCATCAAAATTGAAACAGGATTTAAAAAGGCATACCAGAAAAATTGTCTAACCAGCTTAGTCTGATTTATGATTTTTTTTAGTATTCTTGGCCAGTTAAATTTACATAGCCTTTCTTTACGGACAAGGTTTACATCTGTCTCTTATACACATCTCCGAGCCCACGAGACCGTACTAGATCTCG
>OJGZ01000191.1_pt1 | contig 27695 bp, 27 predicted proteins | sample 1595051 | NCBI WGS metagenome assembly OJGZ01 (sample SAMN05416800, study PRJEB24817) | seawater metagenome | isolation source: Sea water | place: Canada:Atlantic | collected 2013-07 | reverse complement strand
GATCTACACTAGATCGCTCGTCGGCAGCGTCAGATGTGTATAAGAGACAGTTCCCCGATTTTGAAAACTTCGAAAATGGAAAACGCTACTATTTCTTCGTAAAGGAAATGCTGGAAGAAACTGGTTTAAATTTTAGCAACACCCCGAAAGGGCTCGTTCCATTTCACAAATACGGTGAAAATTATGTTACCGCTTTTGGCGAGCAATTGTACGAAGCAGCTTTTTATGCAAGCTCGAACGGCATAGCCAATTTACATTTTACGGTTTCCGCGGAGCACGAGGAAAAGTTCAAAAAACGATTCGAAGAAATACAGGAAATTGTTGAAAATAAAACAGGCGTAAAGTTTAATATTTCCTATTCCTATCAGAAAAAGGAAACTGATACAGTTGCCGCAACTCTTGAAAACAAAGCTTTTTCAGATGAAAACGACGATTTGGTTTTCCGTCCGTCCGGGCACGGCGCGCTTTTGGAAAATTTGAATGAAGTGGATGCCGACATTGTTTTCATAAAAAATATTGACAACGTGGTTTCGCAAAATTATGTGGAAACCATCGCTTTTCAGAAAAAAGTGCTTGCCGGAAAATTGCTTTCATTGCAGCAAAAAATCTTCGGTTTTGTGGAAAAACTTCACGCTGCAAATCCTTCTGACCTGTCCGCCGGGGCGGAAGAGGTTTTGAAAAACGCTTCGGACTTTATTTCCCGAGAACTTTTCATAAAAAACACTCCTATATATAAAGAGGAAATTTTAAAAGCCCTCGAACGGCCCATCCGCGTTTGCGGTGTGGTTGAAAATACGGGTGCTCCCGGCGGCGGCCCATTTCTTATAAAAGACAAGAACGGACACCTTTCCTATCAAATCGTGGAAATGAGCCAGATTGATACCAATAATCCGCAACAAAGGGAATTGGTTGAAAAGGCCACACATTTCAATCCGGTGGATTTGGTCTGCGGCTTGCGAAATTATAAAGGTGAAAAGTATGATTTGCTTCAGTTTTCAGACCCTGAGGCGGGTTTTATTTCGAATAAATCGTATCACGGAAAACCCATCAAGGCACTGGAGTTGCCCGGACTTTGGAATGGCGCGATGGCAAACTGGAACACGGTTTTTGTGGAAGTGCCACTCATCACCTTCAATCCCGTAAAAACGGTAAACGACCTTTTGAACCCTGTACACCAGCCGCAATGAACACAGAGCAATTAATTTCTGAAATTTCCTTTAAAGCCATCCGCAGCAGCGGGCCGGGCGGGCAGCACGTGAACAAAACGGCTTCAAAGGTGGAGGTGTCCTTTAATTTGGAAACTTCCGAAGCACTTTCGGAAATTGAAAAGGAACGACTCCGCAACAAACTTTCCGCAAAAATTTCTTCCGAAGGAGTCATTACCCTGCAATGCGGCGAAACCCGAAGCCAGCACCGCAACAAAGCAATCGTTATTGAAAGGCTTATTGAATTGCTTCAGAAAAATCTGAAAGTCGCAAAACCGCGAAAGAAAACAAAACCTTCAAAAGGCGCGATTGAAAGACGATTAAAATCCAAAAAGGAACGTGCGCTCAAAAAGTCCAATCGCAAACCGCCCAAAATTGACTAGTGTTTACACAACAACTGTGTAATTTTTATACAACTGTTCTTTCCGTTACACACTTTTCTTAAAATACAAAACGATAGAATATTCCTTAAACAGCTGTTTTGTAGTTATTTGCTGGTTTTTTCTGTTCCATATTTTCTATGGCACTACTTTTTCTATATACAAGGCACCAAACAAACTTAGAAACGAATAAATAATTTTTTAAAAACAAAAAACAATGAAAAAGTTAATTTTAAGCACAGCAATCGTATTGGGAGGTTTAACCGCAGCAACCGCGCAAGATAAAGAGCCAACTGCAATGAACGAGCAAAAACAAACTGCCGTTGAAGCGCAAGTGGAAAGCAGAATTGAAGCCGCCCAAGATGCCGATGCCGTTGTTGAAACAGAAGCTACAGTTGCAACAGATGCACCAACTGCTGAAATCGCAGCAGCAGATGTTGCCCAAGATTATAAAGAAGTTAAAGCTTCTGAAGTGCCACAAACCGTTCAAGATGCCGTAGCTAAGGATTTTAGCGGTGCCACTATTTCTAAGGCTTATGTGAATGCACAGGGAGACTATAAAATCGAACTTGCCACTGCCGATGCCAAAAAAGCAACGGTGTATGCAAACGCAAAAGGCGAGTGGATTAAAAATGAATTAAAGAAGCAGTAAGCTGCAGGTATTTTAGATTCAATACTTCTGGGAAAGGCGTCCATAAATTGGGCGCCTTTTTTTATGATAAATTTAAAGTTTGCCCAGCCATATACTCACTATTTTTACGTTCTCAGAAAACGTAATGGCGCAGCAAATACATATAGTTGAAGACGATGTAGCTTTTGTAAAAATGCTCACCTCTTTTTTGGAGCGAAAAGGTTTTAATGTCACTGTTTCGCTTTCAGGCGAAAAGGCGCGAAAAACAATTTCTGAAAGCAATTTTGATTTGCTGATTACGGATTTGAAACTGCCAGACGATTCAGGTCTTGACTTGCTCGAATTTTCCCAAAAAGCTTCCCCAAATACCAAAGTGATTTTAATGACAGGTTATGCCGAAGTGGATACCGCGGTAAAAGCCATTAAAAAAGGGGCGCTGGACTATATTTCGAAACCGTTCCGGCCGGAGGAATTGTTGATGATTATTGAAGCGGATTCTCAAAATACGGACTCTTCGGAAGAACATATTTCAGAAACTGTTGAGCCGAAAAAACCTGCTCTCCAATCAACTTCTGAAAAGCCCAAATTTGTCATCGGCATCAGCGAAGCATCCAAAAAATTCAACGAATATTTAAAGCTGGTCGGCCCAACGGATATGTGCGTTCTCATTCAAGGCGAAAGCGGAACGGGGAAGGAAGTTGCGGCAAAGGCAATCCATAATTATAGTTCCCGAAAGGATAAAAATTTTGTGGCAGTAGATTGCGGTGCCATTCCGAAAGAGATTGCCGCAAGCGAATTTTTCGGCCACGTAAAGGGAAGTTTTACGGGCGCGGTGAACGACAAAAGAGGCCATTTTGAAGCGGCAGATGGCGGCACATTATTTTTGGATGAAGTGGGGAATCTTTCCTACGAAAACCAAATCCAATTACTGCGCGCTTTGCAGGAACGGCGCATAAAACCCGTGGGCAGTAATACTGAAATCGAAGTGGATGTTCGCATACTTTCCGCAACCAACGAAGATTTACTGAAAGCCGTTTCCGAGGGGAAATTTAGGGAAGATTTGTACCATCGTTTGAATGAATTTTCAATCCACATTCCATCGCTGCACGAACGGAAAGAGGATCTTTTTCTGTTTATTGAATACTTTTTAAATGAAGCGAATAAATCTTTGGGAAAAGAAGTAATCGGACTTTCAAAAGAAGTAGAGGAAGCCTTTAAAAACTACGCTTGGCCGGGCAATTTGCGCGAATTAAAAAACGTAATCAAGCGTTCTGTTTTGTTGACCAATTCACAATTGATTCCGTTGGAAGTGATTCCACGCGAAGTTTTGTTTGCTGAAAAAACGAAAAAGGAAACCGTAGATTTTTCAAAGGAAAGCAACGAAAAGCAACTTATTTTGAACGCCTTAAAGGAAGCCGATTTCAATAAAACCAAAGCCGCAAAACTGCTGAACATTACCCGAAAAACGCTTTATAATAAACTGGAGCATTATCAAATAGATTTGTAAAATCAGCTATTAGAAAGCGCATTTTGTAAATCCCGAATGTTCAAAATGAGCTTTTCCAAATCCATCTTCATTTCCACAGGTTCAACTGTTTCGGCAGTGTAATCCTCCATTTTTTCGAGAATGGGAATCACTTCCTTCGCCCTTATTTGGCGGAACATCGTGAGCATTCGGTGGGCAATTTCAGAAATAGTTTTTGTGTCATTTTCGGCAATTGAATTTTTTATTTGCTGCAGATCTTTTTCGGTTTGGGCGTTGAAAACTTTTAGCACTTCTTCCAAGGCTTGGGACGTATTTAAAAAGGATTTTAAAAGGGAAAGGTCGAATTTTTCATTGTCTGCGGAATTTGATTTGAAAATTTCATCAACAATATTTTCTTTCGAAAAATTCCTGCGGTTTGGGAAAATGCGCTCCAAAACTGCAACCAGTTGCTTTTTTGAAAAGGGTTTCGGCAGCATTTCAGAAAACCCTTTTTTGAGGTAGAAATCGCGGCTGTGCTCCCTACTTCCCGTCATTGCTAGTACGGGCTGATTTTTATAGGAACTTATTTCGCCATTTTTCAGTTTTTTCAAAACCGTAAAACCGTCGGTTTTTGGCATTTGGATGTCGGTTAAAACAAAATCAAAATCGAAATTAGCGTGAAAATTTTCAAAATTGTCGAATGCTTCCGAAGCAATATCCATCTGTCCAAAAATTTCCTGTAAAAGTGCGCGCATCGATTCGTCATCGTCAATAATTACGGCTTTCAGACCTCCAAACGAAATGTGTTCCTTCGGAATAGTTTTCGTCAAAATCCTATCTGAAATTTTCAGCGGAATGGTTAAAATAAATTTGCTTCCTTCCCCCAAAACACTTTCCACCTTTAGGCTTCCTCCCAAAAGCTCGGTGAGTTTTTTTGAAATGGCAAGCCCCAAACCGCTGCCGCCAAATTTGTGGGCAATCTCGGTTTCGGCCTGCGTAAATTCATTGAAAATAAGCTGCTGTTTTTCTTCGGAAATGCCAATTCCAGTATCGATTACGGAGATTTTTATTTTGGAAATTTTTGGAACACTGAGCGCAGTCGAAGTGTCAAGTTCTTCAACCTTAATTTCAACGCTTCCGTTTTCGGTAAATTTAAAAGCATTGCCGACGAGATTATTTATAATCTGCCGAATCCGCAGCGGGTCGCTTTCAAAAATTTTGCTTTTAATTTCCTGCGAAATGGAAAATTTCAAATCGACAGCTTTCTGCGGAAACTGCTGTTTTACGGCATTCCCGGCTTCAACGATAATATTTTCCAAAGAAAAGGGAACGCTTTCAATGGGCAATTTTCCCGCTTCCAATTTGGAGAAATCCAGCAAATCATCCACCAAATGTGAAATGAAATGCGAGCTGGAAGTAATTTGCGCCAAATAGTATTTCTGTTTTTCCGAAAGGGTTGAATTTTCAAATAATTCGGAATAGCCGCTGATGGTATTCAATGGCGTTTTCAAATCATGACTTACTGTTGAAATGAGCTGTTCGCGGCTTTTGAGCAGTGATTCTGCGTAATTTTTAGATTCTTCCAAATTCTTTTTGAAGCGCTCTGCCCGAAAAAAATCTGAAAGGATAAAATACGAAAACAGCAGAACCACGATGCCGCCCAAAATTCCGGCAAACTTCAGAATTTCCTTGGTGCGTTCCATGGATTTTGCCCGTTGCTGTTTTTCCAGATTGTTGTTCTTAGTAATTTCACGGTCAAAACTGGCGATAATCTCGCGCAAGCGTTCGGAAATGTTGAGGTCATTGCGGATCAGTTCATTCTCTTTTTGAATCAATGATTCGCGAATTCGAGAATTTTCCTTTTTTGCTTCAGAAACTATATAACGGGCCGCGGTTAACATAGAATCGACCGTTTTGGATTTTACGGTAGAAGTATCGCGCGTGGCGTCACTATTGAGATAATCGGCATAGTTTTGCCAGATTTTGCGTTCTCGCGTGTTTAATTTTGATGGATTTTTGATTAATGACTCCACGGAGTTTAATCCCACGGAAGCTTCCAGTTTGCGTACTTCGCGCATAATATCATCCAGCGAAGTGTCTTTTTGGTTCGTCAAACGAAGAATTCGCAGCTGTTCAATGTTTCGGTTCTTTTCCTTGAGCAGCGATTTTACGCTATCCAATTGTTTTAGCTGAAAATCGTTGGTGGTAAGCGATTTTATCTCGTCTATTTTCCTGAAAAGCGAATCGGTCTTCGCCATATATTTTTCAAAATCTTCATCGCTTTCGGTTAAAAGCGCGAGCCTTGAAAATCCATCAGTTTCATAAACCAAATTAATGAGCGTTCCTGTTTCAATAAATTTTTTTTCGCCTTTGGTTTCTGTTGATTCCGCAGTGAAATTTTTGAATTCGGAATATAAAAAAAAGCCCACTAATACAGCCAAAGCTCCCAAAACCAGATAGCTGAGAATGATTTTAAAAGTGAATTTATTTTTTGAAGTGGCCATTAGCCAAATGTAAAGAGTATTGAAAAGGCGAAGTATTAAGGATATGATAAAAAAATTGAAAACGAAATAGAAAGTGAAATTGAAAAAAGAAATGTACTTTTGCCGAATATCTCAAAGGGGTGCTTTTCAAAGTACGAAATTGGAGATACGAGTTACGAAACTATTTCGTCGCTCGTCGCTCAAAATTCCAACTTCAAAAGGCTGAGATTATACCCAAAGAACCTGGGCGGGTAATGCCGCCAAGGGATAACAAATAAGAACCCCCTGTAATAATGCACGATGCATTGTTTTCAGGGTTTTTTTATGTAACCATTTAACAAACTAAGAATAACGCCCCTTTTATTCGTATAAATTTAAAAAATTACGAATGAAAAAGTTATTGATTACAACAGTTTGTACTTCTCTGTTTATTACCGTTTCCGCGCAGGAAAAAACGCAGGATTCCACAAAAATTGAAGCCTTGGACGAAGTTTTGGTACAAGCCGTCCGAGTAGATGCCGATTCGCCAATTACCCACTCAAACCTCGATAAAGAGGAGCTCGAAAAACGAAACCTCGGGCAGGACATTCCGTATATGCTCAATTATCTTCCGTCAGTTGTTACCACGAGTGATGCTGGAGCCGGCGTGGGCTATACCTACATTCGGGTTCGAGGTAGCGATGCTTCGCGCGTGAATGTTACGCTTAATGGAATTCCGTATAACGACTCCGAAAGTCAAGGCACTTTTTGGGTGAATTTGCCCGATTTCACCTCCTCGGTGCAAAGTCTGCAGTTGCAACGGGGCGTGGGAACTTCAACCAACGGTTCGGGCGCTTTTGGTGCAAGTTTGAATTTATTGAGCGATGCCGTTTCCAATGAAGCCTATGGCGAAATTGCAAACTCCTTCGGAAGTTATAATACACGCAAACACAATGTCAAGTTCAGCACTGGCTTGCTTTCCGAGCATTTTGAATTAGCGGGAAGGTTGTCAGCCATCAAATCTGATGGATATATTGACCGGGCCAGTTCCGACTTGAAATCATATTTTCTACAAGGTGCTTTCGTAAATAGAAATTCCTTAATTAAAGCCTTGGTTTTTGGTGGACGCGAAGAAACTTACCAATCATGGAATGGCTTGGAAGATCCAGAAAAACTTGAAAATGACCGAACCTACAATACCGTTGGAATATATACCGATGAGGATGGAAACATTCAGTTTTATGACAATGAGGTTGACAATTATGCGCAGGATCATTACCAACTGCTTGTAAACCACAGGTTCAACAATAATTGGAGCACAAATGTTTCTTTGAATTATACAAAAGGAAAGGGTTATTTTGAGCAATATAAGGAAGACGAAAACTTTGTGACATACGGTTTTGAACCCATTGAAATTGGAGGCGACACTATAAATACAACCGATTTGATCCGTCGTCGTTGGTTGGATAATGATTTTTATGCGGCTAATGCCAACGTAAACTATAAGAATAATAAAATAGATTTTACGGGTGGCGCATTTTACAGCTACTACAGCGGCGACCATTTTGGCGAAGTAATCTGGGTGCGGTACGGCAGCAATTCTGAAATTCGCGACCGATATTACGAAGGGAATGGTGTGAAAAGTGAATTCACCGTTTTTTCCAAAGCGACGTATCGAATCAATGACAAGTGGAGTGTCTTCGGCGATTTGCAGGGCAGATTTTTGAATTACAAAACTTTGGGAATTACTTCAGATTTGGTGCCGTTGAATGTTGACGAAAACTATTCGTTTTTCAACCCGAAAGCGGGATTGACCTATAAATTAAACCCTTCAAACCAATTTTATTTCTCCTACGGAAAGGCGCACCGCGAACCTTCGCGAAATGATTACGAACAGGGAATTGTTACGCCCGAAAAGTTGGACGATTTTGAACTTGGATGGCGATTCGCCTCCGAAAAGGCAAAGGTCAACACCAATATTTATTATATGAATTACAAAGACCAATTGGTGCTTTCCGGTGAGTTGAATGATGTTGGCGCACCGTTGCGTACCAATAGCGGTAAAAGTTACCGTTTGGGACTGGAGGTTGATGCGGAAATTCAGCTTTTGAAGAATTTGAGAACCCTTCCAAACATAGCTTTGAGCACCAATAAAAATGTAGATTTCGTCACTTCGCGTGATGGCGAATTGGTAAATCTGGGCAATACCAATATTTCTTTTTCACCTTCTGTGGTTGCTGGAAATATGCTGGAATATTCGCCAATAAAGAAATTGCAATTAGGTTTCCTTTCAAAATTCCTGGGTGAACAGTATATGGGCAATATTGACAGCGAAGCTTCAAAACTGGATAGCTATTTCATCCATGATTTGAACATTGTTTATACTTTGGGCAATCTTCCGTGGGTAAAAGAAGTGGTTTTTTCGGCTTTGGTGAACAATATTTTCAATGTAGAATATATTTCCAACGGCTATTTTTACACCTACGATGACGATTTTAGTAATCCGGGAACGATTACTACAATTGAGGGTGCGGGCTATTATCCGCAGGCAACAATTAACTTTTTGGTAGGGGCAACTGTAAAATTTTAAACGATAGCTAAAATTAGTTGCTAACGTTGATGGTATTGCCATTGCGAACCGCACTGTAGGATTGCATAGGGTATTTGGTGTCGGGCTCTGTGGTGTGCCTTCCAAAATTCACAATATTATATTCGTTTTCATCAGTAGAACAAGGACAGCTCGCTATTGTGCCATCAACCTCCATCCGTGAACAGCTGCTTGGTGCATGGTTTGGGTCTGTAAGGTCATATGCAAAATATTGTGTATCGCTTACACAATAAACTACAATACCTTTTATGCCTTGTGAGGTTATAACGTAATTGCCCGGAAACTTCAGGCCGTTGTATTCTGGGAGGTTCAGATTCAGGTTCAAACTTACAACCGGATCAGTTAGATAAGGATTGCGTTCTTTCTGATCATCATTTTTTGAACAAGAAAAGATTGCAAAAACTATTAAAAGAAAAAAGATTATATTTTTCATAGAAGCAAATAAATTTTAAGGCCGAAATTACAACAAATTACACAACAACTAAATTTTTAGTATATTTGTTAAACACAATCCCGTCATCGTATGGGATTTTTCTATTCCCGCGCTGGCGGGAATCTTATTATATAGAATTTTAAGAATTAAAAAAAGGGTTTGTAATACACAAACGATGAAGTTATGAGTAAAGTATCTTATTACACTGCTGAAGGATTAAAAAAATTGAGGGATGAAGTTGATCACTTGCGCGATGTGGAGCGTCCAAAAGCATCCAATGCCATTGCCGAGGCCCGCGATAAAGGTGACTTGAGCGAAAATGCCGAATATGACGCCGCTAAAGAAGCACAGGGAATGCTCGAAATGCGTATTGCAAAACTGGAAGAAGTGCTTGCAAATGCTCGATTAATAGATGAATCCCAATTAGATTTGAGCAAGGTTTTAGTACATTCCAACGTAAAAATTAAAAATCAAAACAATGGGATGGAAATGAGCTATAAGTTGGTAGCCCAAAGTGAAGCTGACCTTAAAGCGGGAAAAATTTCTGTAGATTCCCCTATAGGTAAAGGATTATTGGGGAAACAAAAAGGTGAGGTGGCCGAAATACAAGTGCCCAACGGTGTGCTTAAATTCGAGATATTGGAAATTTCAAGAGATTAATATGGCATCAATATTCACACAAATAATTGAAGGTGAGATTCCTTGTTATAAAGTTGCGGAAGATGACAATTTCATTGCTTTTTTGGATATAAATCCAAACGCTAAAGGTCATACCCTCTGCGTGCCAAAGGAAGAAATTGACAAGGTTTTTGATATGGGCGAGCATATGTACTTACAGTTAATGCAATTTTCACGAAAAGTAGCTCGTGCTTTGGAAAAAACGGTTCCCTGCAAACGTGTGGGAATGGCTGTTGTAGGATTGGAAGTGCCTCACGTGCACGTTCATCTTATTCCATTGAACGAGATGGACGATATGCGATTCACCAAAAAAGTTAAAATGACTTCGGAAGAATTTGAAATGTTAGCAGATACAATTTCCGAAAAACTTAAACAGTAGGAATTAATAAATAAACTATTGCGGCAACCAATACAATTGCCACAATTACCAAGATATAAAATAGCGGTTTTACCTTTAAATATTGTTTATTGGTCTCCGCTATTTTTTTGTTGTAATCAAAAACACGCTCAATATCTTCTGTCCAGCTTACGGGGTAAATATCGTTTTTGCAAGTATGGCAGTATAGCCTGTTATCTATTTCCGTAGCTGGTTTTTTAAAAAAAAGCGTTTCTTTTTCCGATTGCGTGAAGGTAAATTCCATACCGTCAGTTCCAAAACAAGTTGGGCAGTTGTTTTTTAAGCGGGCTGTGTGTAGTGAATGAATTTTAGAACTCATTTTTAATCAGTAGTTTTTAAGGCTATTTCCATAGTGGTTCCTTGGTTCGGGATGCTTTTGGAAACGCGTATTTTTCCATTGTGATATTCTTCAATAATACGTTTTGCAAGTGATAAGCCCAAGCCCCAACCACGTTTTTTGGTAGTATAGCCTGGTGTAAAAATTCTTCTGAACTCACTTTTTGTAAGTCCTTTTCCGGTATCGCTTATGCGAATGAAGGCAAATTTTGAATTTTTTTCTATAGAAATGGTGATCTTTCCTTTCCCTTTCATCGCATCTATACCATTCTTCACCAAATTTTCTATTGTCCAACTGAAAAGCTGCGGATTCATTTCAATATAAATAGATTCTTCGGGAATATTGAGTTGAAAATCAATGAGTTTTGAGGTTCGCTTTTGTAAATAATAAAAAGTGGCTTTGGTTTCGGCAACCAAATCACAACGTTCTAATTTTGGCACCGAACCTATTTTTGAAAAACGATCCGTAATGGTTTCCAGCCGTGAAATATCTTTTTCCATTTCGGCTACGTATTCCGGATTTACATTTTCACTTTTTAAAATTTCCGTCCAGCCCACCAAGGAGGAAAGCGGGGTGCCAATTTGGTGTGCCGTTTCCTTTGCCATCCCCGCCCAGAGCCTGTTCTGTTCGGCAGATTTTGAGGTTTTGTAAAAAAGATAAACGGCTAAAATGAAAAGAAAGATAATTAGGATTAAGGCTGCGGGATAGTATTTTAGTTTATTTATCAAGGGTGAATTGCCAAAATAAATCACAGAAAGAACTTGATCATTATACTTTACCTCCAACGGTTTATACTCTGACGTAAAACGGTCAATGAGTTTTTGTCTAGCGACTTCGTTCTTTAAAATTTCCGGGTCAATATTTCTTCCGTCATAGAAATCCTCTTTTAAAGTGTGAAGGATCATTGGAGTCGTACTGTTGCTTTGGATTATAGCAAGGGCGGTTTCACTAACCGTATTCCCTTCTCCAGCAAGACTCTGAGCCAATTCGCCTTGGGCAGCCGCCCAAATCTCCATTTTGGCCCGCTCGTTTGCTTTTAATTGGGTAAAGAACGCATAAGTATTCCACAAAATAAGGCTGATAACGATAAGCGAAGCCAAAATAAAACCCCAGCGGGAGAGTGATTTATTGCGAAACATACATAAATATTAATTGCAGAGATGCTTTCCAAAAGCAGGTTTAAATATAAAGCAAATATGTTGATATTATTGTACAATCAAGTTTTTACAAGCTATAATCTTTGGGTACATTTGCAAGCAATGATTTCTATTGAACCACAGGAACTATCCACCGGAAAACTGCACGGCTACCTTTTAGGCGCTGTATCGCCAAGGCCCATATGTTTTGCAAGTACCATTGACAAAGAAGGAAATGTAAACCTTTCGCCTTTTAGTTTTTTTAATGTTTTTAGTGCAAAACCGCCTATTTTGGTTTTTTCACCGGCGCGGCGCGGTCGCGATAATACTACAAAGCATACCTATGAAAATGTTTTGGAAGTGCCTGAAGTAGTTATCAACATTGTAAGTTTTGATATGGTACAGCAAATGTCGCTTTCCTCTACAGAATATGCCAAGGGGGTCAACGAATTCAAAAAAGCTGGCTTTACCGAACTTGCTTCCGAAATAGTAAAACCCCCGCGTGTTGCCGAAGCTCCCGTTCAATTGGAATGTAAAGTGAACGACGTGATTAAACTCGGTACTGAAGGTGGCGCAGGAAATTTGGTAATTTGTGAAGTGGTAAAACTCCATATAAAAGAAGAAATTTTAAGTGAAGATGGCAGTATCGATCCCTTTAAGATTGATACAGTTTCTCGCCTTGGCGGCAACTGGTACAGCCGTGCCAAGGAAGGACTTTTTGAAGTGCCAAAGCCTTTGACAACCCTTGGAATAGGCGTAGATATGCTTCCCGAAGATATTAGAGAGAGCAAAGTGTTGACAGGAAATGATTTGGGGATGCTGGGCAACGTAGAAAATTTCCCAAATATGGAAGAAATTAATACCTTTATAAATGCTTCCGAAGAATTGAAATGGTTGCGGGATGAGGGTAATGTTTTAGAAATTCATAAAAAAGCCCAAGACTTTCTTTGCGAAGGAAAAATTGAGGAAGCTTGGAAAGTGCTTTTAAGCAGAAAATAAAAGAAGAATAATAAATATTTAAGTAAGAAAATGGAACTACAAGGAAAAATCAAATTGATAGATGAAACTAAAACCTACGGCAACAATGGGTTTAGAAAACGCGAATTGGTAATTACTACAGAAGAGCAGTATCCACAAGTTATAATGATAGAATTTGTTCAAGACAAAACAGATTTGCTAAATAGTTATAAAGTAGGGCAGGACGTAAAGGTGAGCATCAACGTCCGCGGTCGGGAATGGGTGAATCCGCAGGGCGAGACCAAATATTTCAACAGCATTCAAGGCTGGCGTATTGAAAATGTATCTCAAACCACGGGCAGTAGCGATATGCCGCCAATGCCACCAGCGGAAGCTTTTGAACCTGCAAACGATTTTAACGAAGAGGAACATGACGATCTTCCCTTTTAATTAAGGGCGGTAATTATACCCATAATTAAAATTGTCCTCGAGGAAATCAAATTTTCTTCGAGGTTTTTTTATGCGAAAATTTTTAGCAAATTTGAATAATGCATTATTTGACCGATAAACTTTGGTTTCCGAATCCTGATGAAGCAACTGCCGATGGTTTTCTGGCAATTGGCGGCAATCTTTCGATGGAGCGTTTGCTGCTGGCGTACCATTCGGGAATTTTTCCTTGGTTTGAGGACGATCAGCCCATTTTGTGGTGGAGTCCAGATCCACGGATGGTTTTGTTTCCCGAAAAATTCAAAGTTTCCAAAAGTCTTCGGAAGACTTTAAACAGTGAAAAATTCAAAATCACTTTCAACCAAAACTTTGAAGGAGTCATAAAAAATTGCGCCACAATTCCGCGGAAAGGGGAAGCGGGAACGTGGATTACCAATGATATGCAGCAAGCTTATATTGCCTTGCACAAAGCTGGACATGCTATTTCAATTGAGGTTTGGGAAGATGAAAAACTTGTTGGCGGACTATACGGAATTGATCTTCCGAAGAAAAAAGTGTTTTGCGGCGAGAGTATGTTCAGTTTGGTGAGTGATGCTTCCAAAGTTGCATTTTTTCATCTTTCAGAATATGTAAAAGCTAAAAATTATAAATTTATAGACTGCCAGATTTACAATGCGCATTTGGAAAGTTTGGGTGCGGAGGAGATTGGGAGAGGGGAGTTTTTGAGAAGGCTTGTATTGTAAATTTATAGAAAACAGATAACTATAAAATAATTTAAAACTATATCTTCGTATTCCACAATTCATTAATCTTATGAAAAATAACTACGCAAAATACCTTTTGGTATTTATGATGCTATTGCAGTCCGCATTCGTCATTTCACAGGAAAAACCGAACCTTCCGCACAATCTCACCGAAACGGAGAAAGGATTGGTGGCCGATTTTCAATTTACAAGCCCACGATTCTCACCACCACCTTCAGGCCCTGTTCGCGCCGCAGCTGAATGGGAAGAGGTAGAATATCTTTTGGTTACTTGGAATCCCAACTACCCAAATATTCTTCGGCAAATAGTACAAGCGGGAGTGCAGGAATGTAAAGTTATTATTACAACCCAAAACCAAGCTTCAGTGTCCAATTATCTAACCACCAACGGTGTTGATATCACGAATGTAATTTTTTTAAACGTGCCGTGGAACAGTATCTGGATTCGTGATTATGCCGGAAATACAATTTATTCAGACGATGTAGGCGAATTGGCATTGACCGATTGGATATACAACCGCCCGCGTCCAAGTGATGATGTGATGCCAGCAGCGCATGCCGCACAGGTGGGTATTCCATTATATACAACCAATTCTGGAACCAACGATTTGGTAAACACGGGTGGAAATTATATGAGTGACGGTTTAGGAAATGCTTTTGCCTCTAAACTTATTTTGGACGAAAATGCCGCTGGTAATCCTTACGGAGTAAGTGTAAAAACCGAAGCCCAAATCGACGGCATTATGCAGGAATATATGGGGATCAACCGGTTTGTGAAAATGAATACGCTTCCGTATGATCAAATCCATCATATTGATATGCATATGAAATTGTTAGATGAGAAAACCATCCTCGTGAGCAAATATCCTCCCGGAGTAGCTGACGGTCCACAGATTGAAGCAAACATCCAATATGTTTTGGACAATTTTCAATCACCTTTCGGAACACCCTACGATATTGAATGGATTGACGCTCCGCCAAGTACATCAGGACATTATCCTGACACCAACGGCCCTTACAATACTTTTAGTAATTCGGTTTTCGTAAACAAAACTATCCTAGTGCCAACCTACCGTGCCTCTGTAGATGCCCCGGCCTTAGCAAAATATCAAGAAATGTTACCAGGTTATAATGTGGTGGGTATTGATGTAGACAACCCTGGCGAAAATTTGATAAATTCATTGGGAGCCATTCACTGTATTACACATACCATAGGTGTAGCCGAACCACTTTGGATAGTGCATCAGCCTATTGATGAGGCCAATGCAGGCAGTACCGTTACAATTGAAGCCATGATTAAACATAATTCTGGCGTAGCGCAAGCAAAGGTTTTTTGGCGTGAGGAGGGCGCAACTACCTATAATGAAATTGAAATGGCCCCATCAAACGGCGATAATTGGGCTGTAGATTTTACCATTCCAAATTCGTCCGTGAATATTGAATATTACATTTGGGCAAGAGCTATTTCCGGAAAGGAATTAAACCGTCCCATTGTTGCGCCAGAAGGATATTGGACCATTCAGGTTGAAACCTTGTCAGCAGAGGAGTGGGCACAGAACCATATTTCCGCAGCCTATCCAAACCCTACCACAGGGAAGGTTTCCTTTAATATGAATGCCATTCAAGGTCCTGTAAATGTGAAAATTCACAACCTTTTGGGGCTGAAATTATATGAAGCAAAGATTGAAAACGGCAATGGAAAAATCACTTTAGACCTCAATCAAAACTGGCAAGGAACACTATTGGTAACCTTTGAAGGCGACTTCGGAAAGATCCATAAAAAGGTTATTAAGCTGTAAATCATTTAGTTTAGTATAAATTTTATTGAAAAAACCACAACTTATTGTGGTTTTTTTTGTTTTTTTACAATCATAACCTACACAATCAACCGTAAACCTACATTACTACGGTTGCTTGTTTTTAAAATTTAGCCCCAAATGAAAATCAAGTCTAACCTACTTGCGTTTCTGCTATTTGCAGGAATTAGCAGCACTTCCTTTTCACAATCTAGCACAAAAACCGATGTCAACAAAGATATTGACGTGGTTCGTGTATATGAACAAGTGGTATCTGAAGGCTACGGCACGGCCTTTATCTATAAAGAATTGGCCAATGCCTATTATTTCAAAAGTGAATACAACAAAGCGCTTTTGTGGTTTGAAAAACTTTTTGAAGCTGAAAAAACCAACGATCCAGATATTTTACAGCGTTATAAACAAACACTTAAAGCTTTAAAATCATCTGAAAATTCAAAAGCTGTGGTAAAAATTTAAGAGAAAAGATTTTACGACTCAAATAAGGTTGGCAGATAATTTTGTTAAATTATTCTGTATTGGCAATATATTGAAACATTATAAGTTTTCTGAATAACAAACCTCGCAAATAACTGCATCCCCTAAAACAGTTTTTTGCAATAAACTCGATATCCCCAATGATTACAAAGCGTAACCTGCTTGCCTTATTTTTATTTGTCAGCATTTGCACCATTTCTTTCTCACAAACAAAAACACACAAAACAGATGTAAATAAAGACATTGATGTGGTTCGAGTATATGAGCAAGTTGTTGAAGAAGGTTATGGCACTCCCTTCATTTACAAAAAATTGGCAACCGCCTACTATTTTAAAAGTGAATACGATAAAGCCATTTCTTGGTTTCAAAAATTATTTTCTGAAGAAAAAAACACAGATCCAGAACTTGCCCACCAATACAATCAGGCATTGAAAGCAGTTGCTGCAGCAAATTCAAAAAAATCAAAAAAAGATATTTTCTGAAATTATCACACCTCGTGAAAACGGAAGCAACCTTCAATATGGTCGTTCACCATTCCGGTGGCCTGCATATGTGCGTAAACAACCGTGCTGCCCACAAATTTAAAACCCCGCTTTTTTAAATCTTTGCTCAAAGCATCACTTTCGGCGCTTGTGGCCGGGGTATCTTTGTGTGTCTGCCAAACATTTTTAATGGGTTCGTGGTTTACAAAACTCCAAATATATTCTGTAAAACTTCCAAATTCCTTTTGGATTTTCATAAAAGCCTGTGCGTTGGTAACCGCTGAATGCACTTTTAGTTTATTGCGAATTATCCCTTCATCTTGAAGTAGCGAATCTATTTTTGATTGGTCGTATTTGGCTATTTTTTTATAGTCGAAGTTATCAAATGCTGTTCTGAAATTTTCACGTTTCCGAAGAATAGTAATCCAGCTGAGCCCCGCCTGAAAGGTTTCCAAAAGAAGGAATTCAAACATCGTTTTATCATTCTTCACCGGTACGCCCCATTCCTCATCGTGATATTTTACATAAAGTGGATCGGTTCCACACCACCCACAACGTTTTTTTTCAGAGTTCATAATTGATTACCGGTAATTAATCATTGGTTATTGTTGCCCGGGAAAGTTAAAGGTTATTGTACCCAATTGCCTTGCTTTTGAAGCATCTGTTGTAAAACGTGCCTGTTCAGAATATTCCAGCGCAGCATCAATCAAACACTCGTTAGATGTTGTAGAAGCGGTTTTGTTGTAGGAATTTTTTACAACTTTTCCCAGATTGTTCACCTCTACATTTATCACCACTTTTCCCGAGCCATAGCAGGTATATACGGGATTGGGCAGGTCAATATCTTTTCGGTTTACCAATTGGTAGCTTATTGTTGTATTTCTGTTGCCTCCTTTTACAACCGCTTCGGCGTCTTTTCCGCTATTGCTATTGGATAATTTCTTCTTATTTTCTTTTTCGGTTTTTGGTGTAATTGAAGCTCCTATGCCATTGTCGGTTTGGGAATTTTGTAAAGCATCATTCATTTCCTGAAGTTTTCCTTCGGTGGTTTGGGTTATTTCTTCGTCTTCATTTTCGACCGAGGAAATAAACTTTTCGGCTTCGTTATAGGCGCGATTCGTTTCAATCTTTACTTTCTCGGGGGTGAGTTCTGCAATAGCCAGATCTTCTGGTAATAATTCTTCGGGCGCCATAACCACATCATAGGTTTCTTCAGTGTTTTCTTCCTGTTCTTTTGAAAGCTTTACACTGAATAGAAAAAGCACCAAACTGCCCGTAAGCAGTGAAGTTATGAGGAACGCTCTGTATGAATAATTGAAATTCATTATTGCAAGTACCGAAATTTTGTGCAAAATTCCACAAAACTGCTGAAAATTAAGACGGTATTAAAGATATTTTAACTTGGTAGTGAAGCCTCAAAAGCTTCAATTCCCACTGCATCTTCAACTGAAAATTCGCCTATTCGGGTTCTTCGCAAGGCGGAAAGGTGGGCGCCATTGTCCAAGGCCTTTCCAAAGTCATTCGCCAAGGAGCGAATATAGGTGCCCTTGCTGCAAACCACTCTAAAATCTACTTTTGGAAGCGCAATCTTTGTGATTTCAAATTCTGAAATTGTAACTGTTCTGAACGGGATTTCCACTTCCTCGCCACTTCGGGCAAATTCATACAAACGTTTTCCATCTTTTTTCAAAGCCGAAAAAACGGGCGGTTGCTGTTGAATTTCACCAATGAATTGTTTTGTGGCTTCGTGTATTTTTACTGAAGTTATTTTTGAAATATCAAAAGTTTGATCAATCTCCGTTTCCAAATCGTAGCTGGGTGTAGTGGCGCCAAAAGTGAATGTTCCCGTATATTCCTTATGCTGCGCCTGAAAAGTATCTATTTTTTTTGTGAATTTTCCGGTGCAGATAATCAAAAGCCCCGTAGCCAAAGGATCAAGCGTACCCGCGTGGCCAACCTTTATTTTTTTGATTCCGAAGGATTTTCGGATCAACCAGCGCACTTTGTTCACTGCTTGGAATGAGGTCCACTCCAAGGGTTTGTCTATCAAAATTACTTGTCCTTCTCTATAATCTTCCGCAGTCATTACACGTAAAAACTTGAAATGATGGCAATAAGGCCAATGAGTACGCAATAGATTGAAAAGTAGCGCAGCTTGCTTTTTTTAACGAGTGAAATCATCCAAGTACAGGCTATAAGTCCGCAGATAAATGCGGCCAAAAACCCTACGCCCATAACACCCAAATTTGTGTTGTGGGTAGATATTTCGCCACTCAAAAGATCCTTTGCTATTTTCCCAAAGATTAAGGGAACGACCATTAAGAATGAAAACCGGGCGGCTTTGGTTTTGTCATTGCCCAAAAGTACGGAGGTAGAAATTGTGGCGCCACTTCGGGAAATTCCGGGTAACATAGCCACAGCCTGCGCTACGCCTATAATAATGGAATCCTTAATGGTTACTGGCTTTCCAGTGTTTTTGGAACGGTCTGCAAGCCACAATAAAACTGCGGTTATTATTAGCATGGCGCCCACAAAAGCAATGCTTCCACCGAAAAATGATTCCAACTCCTCTTCAAAAAGCAAACCGATTATAACGGCAGGAAGCATGGAAAGAACGATTTTGAAAGCAAATTGCGTCTCTTCATTCCATTGAAATTTCAGAATACCTCCAAAAATCTGAATAATATCTTTTCTGAAAACCACGAGCGTACTAAGCGCTGTAGCAAAGTGGAGAATTACCGTAAAAAGCAAACTTTCCTCGGGCACGGAAGTATCTCCCAAAATTGCTTTTCCTATTTCGAGATGGCCGCTGGAGGAAACGGGTAAAAACTCTGTAAAACCTTGTATAATACCAAGAATAATGGCGTCTAGATAATCCACTAATTTTCTTCTTTGCTATCTGGTTTTAATAAAATGGCATATACTTCAATCGCAAAGCCCAAAAGCACCATTGCGGGAGCCAAACGTATTCTTCTCCAATTGTAAATTTCAGGATTGAAAACATTCGGGTCGTCGCTGCCGCCGCCCGTCATCAGTATAAAACCTAAGGCGATAAAGGCGATGCCAATAAGCATGAATTTGTAATTTCTTTTATCAAAAACAAACTGCGGCTCGTAATTTTCTTTTCGTTTTTTCTCTCCCATTGTTTAAAAAGTTTCAGGTTTCAAGTTCAAAGTTACAGGTTTCACTGATTTGTAAAGAAACTATCAATAATATAAATCATCAGTTCGCAGGTTCAAAAAGCGTTGCGTAGCTATAAATGTGCTGATCCACGTTATTAAAACGCCCATTAAAAATATAAATATAAACAGCACGCTTAACAGGACGGGATCTCCCAATAGTTGTAATTGCGGGAAGCTTTGGTTGAGGTAATAAAGTACAATGCCCATACCGACCATCGCCACAATGGCGCCCACAATTCCTAAACGAACGCTTTTCCAAACGAAAGGTTTGCGAATAAATTTTTTTGTAGCGCCCACCATCTGCATTGTTTTAATTGTAAATCGTTTTGCGTAAATACTCAAGCGAATGCTGCTATTTATAAGCAATACGGCGATAAAAGTGAAAATTCCGCTGATTATCAAAACCCAAAAACTGATGCGTTTTACATTTTCCGTAAGCTGTGCAATCAAGGGCTTGTCATAAATTACATCGTCCACAAAATCCTTGCTTTTCAGCTCGTTGGTTATTTCTTCCATTTTTTGTGGCGTCACGTAATCTGCCAAAATGTAAACGTCAATGCTATTTTGCAGAGGGTTGTCCCCCAAATATTCTATGAAATTCTCACCCAAGGTTTCTTGGTGATCTTTTGCGGCTTCTTCTTTTGAAACGAAAGTTGCAGATTTTGTGTACTCTGCCAAGGCAAGACTTTGCTTCAGTTGTGTGATTTCAACTTCCTTCGCCGTATCCTTTAAAAATATGGTTATTGCAATTTGTTCCTTAAAATAATCGGCAACTTTTTTTGAATTCAAAACCAACAATCCCAATAATCCCAATAGAAAAAGCACCAGCGAAATACTGATGACCACTGAAAAATAGGAAGAAATCAATCTGCGTTTTTGATATTTTTCAAAAGAAGAACTCATAGGGTTTGTTGAATTTTGCCGTAAAAATACAAGTAATTTTGCATCTTGTGTTAAACAACGCCGAAAGTTTCCAATTTGTTATAATAAGATTAAATTTGGGGTGCCTTAAATTAAAGTATTATCAAAAACACCCTACTAAAATCATTAAAAATTTCCCGCCCCGGGCTCTGGTTTCCAACCATTTGGATTTATATGGTTCCTTTTGACCTATCTTCAAACTTCTGGGAAAGGCCACTTTTTTGGGTTGGGCTCTTCTTTGTCACTTTTCCTCTTAATTTTTTGGTATATGGCTTGAACGATTTTACTGATGGCAAAGCAGATTCCTTAAACCCACGAAAGGGAAATTACCTTTTTGGTGCCCGTTTTAGCAAAAAACAATTGGCAAAGGTGCCGCGGCACATCTTTTTTGTGATGACGCCATTTTTGGCTTTCTTTGCTTATGTTGGCGGCGGCGAGCTATTCATTCTTCTATTGTTTATGATCGTTATAAACATCATATATAATTACAAGCCTTTCCGTTTAAAAGAGCGCCCGCCATTCGAGATTTTAATACAGGTGGGTTACGTGTTCACGGCGCTTTTTAGCATACTTTTGAATGATTTGGAAATGCTTCCGTGGCAAACCTTGCTCTATCTTTCACTCTTTGCATTCCAAGCCCATATTGCTGGGGAAATTATGGATATCGAGCCAGATAGATTAGTGGGAAAGAAAACAACAGCAGTTTTGATTGGCAGAAAAAAAGTTAAGTTTCTAATGCTTTTTCTGCTTTTTTTTGAAGTTTATATCCTCAAATTTTGGTTTGATGATTGGGTGCTGTCGGGCTTTCTGGCTGCTTTTTCACTTTGGCTTATTTTGGATATTTTCGTTTTCTTCAAAGACAAACCTTATACGTTGAGGCAAATGAAAATCTTCGGGATCGCCATCAACGTTTCCGCAATTCTTTCGATGATTTGGGTGCTTTATTCCGGAAATTTGCTGCATCCAAATTTTTAAAATATAGGGTTTTACTTCTTCCAATAAACCTTAAATTTGCGGCTCTTTCCACCAGTGGAAATAATTTTCAAAAGAAAAACAAGAAGATGGGCAAATATCACTTCAACGAGATAGAAGCAAAGTGGCAAAAACATTGGGCCGAAAATCAAACCTTTAAGGCCGAGAACGATAGCGAAAAACCGAAATACTATGTTTTGGATATGTTTCCCTATCCGTCTGGCGCGGGCTTGCACGTGGGGCATCCGCTCGGGTATATTGCGAGTGATATTTATTCGCGCTACAAACGCCACCAAGGTTTTAATGTTTTGCATCCACAAGGTTACGATTCTTTCGGACTTCCAGCGGAACAATACGCAATCCAAACAGGCCAGCATCCTGCAAAAACAACTGAGGAAAATATTGCCCGTTACCGCGAACAACTTGACAAAATAGGTTTTTCCTTCGATTGGAGCCGCGAGGTGCGTACTTCAAATCCTGAATATTACAAATGGACACAGTGGATTTTCATACAGCTTTTTGAAAGTTGGTATGATAAAGATGCAGACAAAGCCCGTTCCATTGAGGAATTGCGCGCTATTTTTTCTTCGGAAGGAAATGTACACGTAAATGCAGTCTGCGATGAGGGAATTGCGCATTTCACCGCTTCGGAATGGCTGGATTTTTCTGAAACGAAAAAGCAGGAAATTCTTCTAAAATATAGATTGACATATTTAGCCGAAACCGAAGTAAACTGGTGCCCGCATCTGGGAACCGTTTTGGCAAATGACGAAATAGTAAACGGCGTTTCCGAACGCGGCGGCTATCCGGTTGTGCGAAAAAAAATGAAACAATGGAGTATGCGCATCACGGCCTACGCCCAGCGTTTGCTCGACGGACTTGATAAAATAGACTGGCCGCAGCCTTTGAAGGATTCACAGACCAATTGGATTGGAAGAAGCAAAGGAGCGAGCGTAAAGTTTAGTGTTATGAGTTATGAGTTAGGAGTTGGCGAAACCTCATCCCACATACCTCATCCCTCATCCCTCGAAATTGAAGTTTTCACAACCCGCCCCGACACCATCTTCGGAGTAAGTTTTATGGTTTTGGCGCCGGAGCACGATTTGGTTTCAAAAATCACCACTGCCGAACAGAAAGAAGCAGTTGAAAAGTATGTGGAAGCCACCGCAAAACGCAGCGAGCGCGAACGAATGGCAGATGTAAAGCACATTACAGGCGTTTTTACGGGCGCGTATGCGGAGCATCCCTTTACAAAGGAACCCATCCCAATTTGGATTGGCGATTACGTTTTGGCGGGTTACGGCACAGGTGCGGTAATGAGCGTTCCCTGCGGCGATCAGCGCGATTATGATTTTGCGAAACATTTCAATCTGCCAATTCCGAATATTTTTAAGGATGCTGATATTTCTGAGGAAGCCTATTCCGATAAGGAAAATACGATTATTGCCAACAGTGATTTTCTCAACGGCTTAAACTATGCCGAAGCCACTGATAAAATTATCGCTGCCTTGGAGGAAAAAGGCAATGGGAAAGGCAAAATAAATTACCGATTGCGCGATGCCGTGTTTAGCCGCCAGCGCTATTGGGGCGAACCATTCCCGATTTATTACAAAGACGGAATGCCGCATATAATCCCCACGGAATGCTTGCCATTGCGACTTCCCGATGTTGAAAAATATTTACCAACCGAAGAAGGCGAACCACCTTTGGGCCGCGCCGCAAAATGGTATTGGGACGAAAAAAATAGCGAGGTTGTCTCCCCTCCTTTGGAGGGGCAGGGGGAGGACATCTATCCCCTGGAATTAAACACGATGCCCGGCTGGGCGGGCAGTTCTTGGTATTTTTTCAGATATATGGAACCCGGGAAAAGTGAAAGTGATAGCAAGCGCGACGAAGTTTTTGCTTCAAATGAAGCATTGAACTATTGGAAAAACGTGGATTTATATATTGGCGGAAGCGAGCACGCCACCGGCCATTTATTGTACAGCCGTTTTTGGGTAAAATTTATGCACGACCGCGGATTGGTTCCTGTAGAAGAACCTTTTAAAAAGCTGATAAACCAAGGAATGATTTTGGGGGAGAGTGCGTTTGTTTATAGACTAACCTTAATGTTTTCAAAAACAATTCGTCATCAACAAAATATGGATTATTTGAAGGAATTATCTTTAAAATTTCCTTTGATTTTTATCTCTTCTGATTTTTATGAAAGAAATTACAATAGTGGTTTTAATTTATTGAAAATAGCGGAAGATCATAATTTAAATTCGCTTTCGAAATTCTTAAATCAGATTGATAGCAATCGAGTTGATGTTTCAAATCTTACTTTTGGAGATACTCCTGTTCACGCTGATGTTTCATTTGTTAATATTCAGAATAAACTTGACAAAGAAGCATTTAAAAATTGGCGTGATGAATATAAAAATGCTGAATTTATAAATCAAGAAGATGGAACTTTTGAAGTTTCCCGCGAAGTAGAAAAAATGTCCAAAAGCAAATACAACGTGGTAAATCCCGATGATATCTGCAATCAATATGGGGCAGATACTTTGCGGATGTACGAGATGTTCCTCGGTCCGCTGGAACAGGCAAAACCGTGGAATACCGCCGGCATTACGGGCGTACACGGTTTCCTTAAAAAACTTTGGAAATTGTATCATTCGGGCCCGGATGAAAGCTTTTACGTAACGGACACCCCTCCTTCGGAGGGGCAGGGGGAGGCCTTAAAAACTTTGCACAAAACCATCAAAAAAGTACAGGAAGATATTGAGAACTTTAGTTTCAATACTTCGGTTTCCTCTTTTATGATTGCGGTGAACGAGCTTTCGGCAGAAAAATGTAATTCACGCGAAGTTTTGGAGCCGTTGGCAATTCTTATTTCGCCTTACGCGCCGCATATTGCGGAAGAGCTTTGGGAGAAATTGGGCCATTCTGAAAGTATTTCCACAGCGCCTTTCCCAAAATTTGAAGAGAAGTATTTAGTGGAAAGCACTAAGGAATACCCAATCTCCTTTAATGGAAAAATGCGTTTTACGTTGGAATTGCCATTGGATATTTCAAAAGAAGAAATAGAATCTGCCGTAATGGCACATGAAAAGACAGCCCAGTATTTAGAGGGGCGCACACCAAAAAAGGTAATAATCGTGCCCGGAAAAATCGTAAATATCGTGGGTTAAAAATTTGCACGCTTTTTGATTAAATTTGAAGTAAGAATTTAAAAACTAAAAAAATGTTTGGATACTATATAATTGCAGGAATAATCTTTTTGGTGAGTTGGTACGTTAGCCACAAATTGAAAAGCAAGTTTAAGGAATACAGCAAAATCCACCTTCAAAATGGAATGAGCGGAAAGGAAATTGCCGAAAAAATGCTCGCCGACAACGGAATTACCGATGTGCAGGTTATTTCGGTTCCGGGTCAATTGACGGACCATTACGACCCTTCAAAGAAAACGGTGAATTTGAGCGAGCCAGTTTATATGCAGCGAAATGCTGCTGCGGCAGCGGTTGCGGCCCACGAATGTGGACACGCGGTGCAACACGCCACAGCATACAGTTGGTTGAAATTGCGTTCCACTATCGTTCCCGCGGTAAGTGTTTCGAGTAAACTCTCCAATTTTGTGATTATGGCTGGAATCATCCTTTTCGCAACGGGTTCGGTTATTGGAACTTGGATTTTTGGAGTCGGAATTTTACTTTTTGCAGTTACAACAGCTTTTGCTTTCATCACCCTTCCGGTGGAATTTGATGCTAGCAAGCGGGCACTTGTTTGGTTGGAAACCAATAATATGGTTACGCCACAGGAACACGCTGGCGCAAAGGACGCATTGAAATGGGCGGCTAGAACTTACGTGGTTGCAGCACTTGGTTCTTTGGCAACCTTGCTATATTTCATCTCAATTTTCTTGGGAAGAAGATAAAAAGATTAACGTCTCGATAGCTATCGGGATTAGATTGCCGATTTATGAATAAAAAAACCCGCTAGTTTGCGGGTTTTTTTACTAATACTGCTACAGAAACTGAACATTTTACTCAATGTACATTATCAGGATTGTAGCCCAAATATTTCACTTCTTTTTCATGAAAAACAATTCCGTTTTCTTCCAGTTCCTTTAGGATTGGTTCGTAAACTTCTTTGGCAATGGGAAGCTGAACGCCAGGTGTGGTTATTTCTTCATTCAAAATTTTCAACGCAGCAATGGCTACGGGAAGCCCAACAGTTTTTGCCATTGCCGTGTGGGTCTGGTCTTCGCCAATAAGCGTCATGTGACTGTCTATTTGATATTTTTTGCCCTCAAGCTCGTACCCAAATTTATGGTACATCACAATCATATCTTTATCGTGTGGTGCCAAAGTCCACTTGTCTTCCAATATTCTTTGAAGCCCCATTGCTGGCGTTGCGTCTTTAATACCCAGCTTTTTTTCCTTGGTGAAAAGATCAAGCTCTTCCAGTTTTTCCCACATTAAATCATCCTGTTCTATTTTAAGTGCATGGCGAAGTTTTAATTCCACCGAATCTGAAGGCGAATAGGGAAGAAATAGATTTACGAAATCGCGATAGCTCATGTTTTCAGAGTCGGGAATGGTGTAACTGTCGTCGGTCATTCCCAATTGAACAAACATATTCCACGCACGGCTGAAACCAACACGGCGAATGGTTCCACGATATAAAGTGAGAATATTGTCCATGCCGTAAACCGATTGATATTTCAGGGAATTTCGGTTGGCATACACTTCAAATTTGCCGAACTCTTCAATATTGATGAACTCAGTTCTTCGGAACAATCTGTGGTATGGAATGTACTTATATTTACCTTCCTGTATAAATTCGGCAGCGCCTCCTTGCCCTGCCAAAACTACATTGCGGGGATTCCATGTGAATTTGTAATTCCAAAGGTTGTCATCACTTTCCGGAGCAATCAACCCGCCGCAAAAGGATTCAAAAAGAAGCATTTTTCCACCTTTGGCACGAATTCTATCAATTACTTGCATGGCACTCATATGGTCCACGCCGGGATCGAGACCAATTTCATTCATAAAAACCAAACCTTTTGATTCGGCTTTGTGATTAAGCGCCTGCATTTCGTTGCTTACGTATGAGGCCGTGACCATATGTTTTCCAAATTCAATGCAGTCACGCGCCACTTCTATGTGGTAGCGTGCGGGCAGCATGGAAATTACCAAATCACTACTTTCCACCGCTTGTTTTCTTTGTACGTCGTTAAAAACGTCAAGCATAATTCCACGGGCATTGGGGTGATTGGAAGTAAACTTCTGCGCTGATTGAATAGAAATGTCTCCAATGGTAATAAAAAGGTCTTCTGCATCACTTTTGTCCAGCAGATAGCGGATTAAACTTGTGGCAGATCTTCCTGCGCCGATAATTAATATGTTTCTCATTGGGGAGTTTTTTGTTAACTTTGGAGATAGGTTTTGTAAAGGACGAAATTACTAATTCCAAATTTTAAAAATGACGGTTTTTGATAAAAAAATAGTTGTGACAGCTTCATTTCTTACAGCAGTTACAATTGCAATGGGAGCCTTTGGCGCACATGGTTTAAAGAATATGGTAGATGTTGCGGCCTTAAACACTTTTGAGACCGGCATCCGCTACCAAATGTATCATTGCCTTGCAATACTGGTTTTGGGGTTGGCCCCAACCATTCCGGAAAAAATTAAAAAAACCGTGTTTTGGCTATTTATTTTAGGGATACTGCTCTTTTCGGGCTCTATTTATTTACTTGCACTGAATGAGGTATTGCCCTTCAATTCGGCAAAAATTGGTTTTATAACCCCAATTGGCGGATTGTTATTTATAATTGGCTGGTTTTGGTTTGCATTTAAAATGGTTACGTTAAAGAAGCAATAAATGTCTTTCATATTTTCTTCAATCTCTCTAAGATCTGTCTCTTATACACATCTGACGCTGCCGACGAGCGATCTAGTGTAGAT